>Ga0172380_10009959_pt1 | contig 10028 bp, 7 predicted proteins | sample Leawe162metaG_FD_119747 | JGI IMG/M metagenome (GOLD analysis project Ga0172380, IMG submission 119747) | Leachate microbial communities from a municipal landfill in Southern Ontario, Canada - Leachate well 162 metaG | ecosystem: Engineered > Solid waste > Landfill > Unclassified | place...
ACCAATCTGTGATTAGTATAGCAAGTTAATCCGATTTAATTAAGAAAAAGATAAACACTATCTTAAGGCTAAAGAAACAAAGAATCAAAGGGACAAAGAAACTAAAAAATCAAAAGGTTAAAACCTCTAAGTGCCTACTTGCGAGAAAAAACAAACTCACGCCCGGGATCCCAGGAACCGTCAGGCCTGGCCCAATCGTCGCGCAGCCACCGCCCGCCACCAACATCACGATCCACGTCGAACACGCCCGGGTAGCCATGTGAGTCGGTAATTTGTTTCATAGCAATTCTGAAACATTCTCCCTTAGCTTGTTCTTTACTGAAGACTTTCTCATAGTTAAGTCTTAGATGGGGCCCGACTTCCGGCGGACATAATTCTAAGCCTAATTCATTGGCTCTCTTATATATTTCATCCGTAGTTGCTGAACCAGGAAATCCTAAATCTTGAACTTTTAATTTTATTAAATTTAATTTTTCCGATTTACTATTAATTGTAAATTCCGGTTTTTGGAGCATGCTTCTTGCAAAATCGGAAATATAAATTTTCTCTTCTGGATTATTTGAGGTTTCTTTAGTATTTAACTCAAAAATTATTTCTTCTTTGGTTTTAGTACCAATAGTGGCTTCTGCTTTTTCAATTCTGCCATTTGGGAATGAAGAATAGATGTGTTCTAAATTTTGCGAGAAGATATTAAAAAATAGGGGGCCAATATAGGCTTTGATATTTCTATTTTCTTTTAACGCCTGACTATAGTCTTCCTCGCTATAGACAATTTCTTTTGGTTCGCACTCCAGCACAATTGGCGCGTCTTCTTTAGGATTTCTCGTTGAAATTATTTCTTGAATTCTTTGGTCACGCTGATAACCGAAACCTTCAACCTTTGAATTAATTTCGTATAAAAATACTAGTTCATTTCTGTCTAATTCTTGACCTTGCTTTACTTTTTTATCAATAGCTGTGAGCTGTTTCATGTCGCCGGATTTTTTGAGGTATGATTCAACTCCTGGTAGTTCGTTCATCTTGGCTTCAGCAATTTCTGTCATATTACCCTCAAGATTCTGCTGATTATCGGCCACACCTCTTACTTCACCGATACCGTCTTCTTGCATGCGAATGGCAATTCTGGGAATGGCTGCTTTGCCAGTTTTGTCATTAGTATAATAAACATAAAAATCTCCTCCATTAAGCTGGGTTTCAGCCGTACCAAAACCCTTGGTGCACCAAGCCGTACCTTTGTTCTGAAGAGATGACCAGAGAGAGGTTGGATCAGTTCCTTGTTGATATTTAACCCACTTACCTTCAGTTACTTCCCTCATTTCCGGAGTTATTTCACCATTTTGTTTGATGCCTTCAGTGTACTGCTTGGAAAAACTCATTTTAGCGAAAGCTTCGGCTTGAGCTTTAGTCAGTAATTGATCGACTGGAGTTTCAGTCGCTTTTTGCGCTCGCTGTATTTTTTCCAGAGTAGCATAATCTTTAGCAGCCTCAATTCTTTCCTCCACAAAAGCCAAGGCGCCACGATCAATGTCTGGAAATAGTTTAGTGCTACCCTGGGAACGTTTAGTAAACTCTCCTTTGTCTTTATCAAAATCACCCATATCCAAAACATTACGAAAAGCATAATATCTAAACCAGGTTGGATAAGGTTCGTTTTGATCAGAAAGATACATGATCCAATTATCTAAAGATTTTTCCAAATCAGCCACGGCAATTTCGCCTCTTTGCTCAAGTTCTGCTTCACCATAATGCGCTTCTATGCCCCTTTCCCGAGCCGCTCGTTCTTCGACTCTAGCTGCACCTTCAGCCATCTTTTCTTTGTTTGGCCTAACATATTTATTCATCACCATTTCTCTAAGCAAAGCTAAAGCCCTTGGTCGAGATTCGTTATTCAAAGTTTTTTTAGATTGTTCTTTTTCTGGATCCAAAGTCAAGCGCTCCAGCCGGTCAAGGTAGTTCTGAATCCGGTCGTCTGGATTTTGCGGAATTTTTTCACCCGTTTTTTGTTTAGTGCGCAAGGCCGCCACCTCAACTTCTTCGCTATTATGCAGATTGTATTTCTGTTTGAGAAAATTTGGATTTTCCATATTAACAACTTATATAATTTATATTTTTATTGTAGCCTTCGGGGAGATAAAAATCAATAGAAATAGGTAAAAATAAGTACGCAAATATGGCAGAAATCTCGAACAACAGGACATGGATTCGAACTAATATAGACCAACAAAAACAAGTCATTTGCTAAAATACCTAAAATATAGCAAAAATGTTCGAACCGCCTTGGAACAAAAAATTAGCCTAATATTACAACAAAAACAGGCTTTTAAAACCTGTTTCTGTGTTTTGCTCCCGGGGTCGGATTCGAATGGATAAACGGCAATCTAAATATATCTTCGAATATTCGAAAATTTCTAGTATTATTAGATATATTTTAGCACTCTACAAAGTCGCCATTCGTATCCACAATTTACCCGATTTTACCACTTTTACGTCACCATAGCGTCACACGTTTTGTGTTTCGCCAGTAATACAAGAAAAAGTGGTATTTCCCCGGAAAAATGAAAAAAGTTTAAACTAGCGTAGTTATTAATAACTAAGAATCTAGCTATTAACCTATAGTCATTTTAGAATACTAAGAAACCGGAATAAATTTTAACTTTTTTTGCAATAAAAAACCAAGTTTTTAGAATTTAACTTGATTAATTTTGTTTACATATCGCCCTACAAAAAAATAATAATCTACTGAGTCGGTGGGATATCAGCGCGATATTACTAGGGGTGTGTTATAATTCCATCTTTAAGCCAAATTACTCTATCAACATATTTTTTGTCTTCTGGTTCATGTGTTACCACTAGAATTGTTTGTTTCAAATCCTTATTAAGTTTTTGGAAAAGTTTTAAAATTACTTCTGTCGAAACCGTATCTAAATTAGCCGTTGGCTCATCAGCAAATAGAACTTTTGGATTATTAATTAGCGATCGAGCAATAGCTACACGTTGTTGCTCTCCGCCAGACATTTCATTCGGATAATGGTTTACTCTATCTGATAACCCAACTAGATCCAGGAGATGTGCGGCACGCTCCTTTGAACTACTATCGCCAAAAGCCATTGCCGGAAAGGAAACATTTTCTAGCGCCGTGAACTCGGCAATAAGAGCATATTCCTGAAAAACATAGCCCAGGTTTTGAAGTCTAAATTTTGTTCTTTTAGCATCACTTAGAGACAAAACATCCGTATTATTAATAATAATACTACCAGATGTCGGCATGTCAAGCAGACCTAATTGATGTAATAGGGTTGATTTACCTGACCCACTTCTACCCATTAAAGCCACGAATTCACCCTCAGCAATGTCTAGGGTTACTCCTTTGAGCGCTAAAGTGGGCACAGCCCCCGGATATGTTTTTATAAGATTTTTTACTTTAATCATAATATTGATTTTAGCCCCAAATTGATTTCAAGATATCCTCATTTGCGACTATTTTTGCAGGAATAAAGCCAGCTAAAATTCCAGCGATGATAAGACTAATAATATTAATAAAAATACCAAACGAAGTATAAACTAATCTAGCGCTTCCAAATGGCATAGGAATTTGTTTTACGGCAAGAAAAGGTATCACAATTAGAAATATTATTATAGAACCACCAATGATTCCTAGAATGGCATAAAAAATCGACTGAATAATATAAGAAACTTCTATTATACTTTCTTTAATCCCAATTGCTTTTAAAATACCAATCTGTCGGCGCTTACTAACAGCATTCACATAAATCATAACGAATATAGTTATTGCAGCCACAATAATACTAATCACACTCACAATAATTGCGATAATATTGAACGCATCAACTAATATTCCAACAGTGGAAAGACGGGCGGTATACTTTTCAATACGCAGAGTGGGAAACATTTTTGTTAACCTATTAGCATAGCCATCTAGAGTATTCTTCGTCAAATCAACCCTAACAAGTATTTCTGAGGCATTGTCATATGTTGAAAGAACGGACTCTGCTTCGCTGGCGGAAATAAAAGCAGTATTTGAAACAGAACCCATGGTAATTTTAAAAATTCCTCTAATCGTATATGTCCGCATTATTCCATTAGAATAAACTACCTGCACTTGACTGCCAACAATAGCGCCACCAAGATCCGTTGTTTGATTTGTACCGAACCCACCAGTAAGATTAGCGCTCATTATAATCTCGTCATCTCGAAGATTATCGGGAAATTCACCCGAGATCACATTTTTTTGAACAAAAAGAACCTTTTTTTCCTCAGCTTGATCGACGCCGATTATTGGCGCGGATACATAGTTATATTTGCCGTTCTGTTCTGCGTCATAAGCAAAAGATCCCCCTATTTGATAATGTCTCGTACTAGCCTCAACTCCGGGAATAGTTTGAATTTCGGCACGAACCCTGGATTGTTCAAGAATAAAGTTTTTTTTAGTAGGTTCTTCCTGTGGCATGATAATAATGTGAGCGGTAGAGTTATCTATCATAGATTCCATTATACCGTCGGAAAAACCATTAAGAAACCCGGAAACAAACATCAAGTTAAAAAATGACAATGAAAGAATAAACACAATAAGAGCTATGGTGGATTTATGGCCATTAGTAATAGTCTTATAAGCAATGAAAGTAGCTGTTTTAAAATCAGTTTTAGTCATATTTATTCTATACTATCAAGCACCACTTGATCACCCTCAATTAACCCAGATTTAATTTCTATCATGCCAGCATCATTCTTAATTCCGGTAGTTACGTCTTTATTAACTATTTTTTTATTAGAAAAAACTTGAACTATTTGCTGACCATCAATATTTATAATAGCACTTGCTGGGACAGAAAGAGCATTTTCTGAAATAGCTGTTTTTATCCAGATATTAGCTGTCATACCAGGCTTTAATCGTTCATCTACTTTATCAAAAAGAATAATAGTTTGATAATATACAGCGCCGCCAATAATAGTTTCAGCTGGATTAATTGATACTACCCGACCAGTAAATGTTTCCTGATTAATTGCATCGATCATTATTTTGACAGTTTGCCCAACTTTAACTCCTACGATCTTGTCTTCAACTACATTTAATTTAATTTGTAAGACGCCACCCGAAGTAAGAGAAACTACTATAAGGTCAGGGCTAATAGTTTCGCCAACTTCACCATTTATTTCAGCTACAACACCAGATGCGGGCGCAGTAATTACTAAATTATCTCTCTGAGCTTGAATTTTTTGTAGAGAAGTTTCCGCTTGCGCTATTTGCGCTTGATAGACTGCTATATCAGATGCACGCACCGGAGCCTTTATTTGAGCTAATTGAGCTTTAGCAGTTTCGTAAGATTTTAGCGTAGAGTCTACCTGCGATTGAGCAGTTGCAATTTGTTGTTCACTATTTGAACGACTCAGCTCTAAAGCATTTAAATAGTTTATCTTCATGTTTTCTAAAGTGACTTTAGCCTGTTCTAATGCTTTTTGCGCACTATTTGTATTTGTTTCCTTGCTTAATAAGGCGTCAGTAATATTCTGCTGCGCAGTTTGCGCCGCACTAACTGCAGAACCTAGGAGAGCTCGCTGTGCGCTTATGGTGCTTTTATATGAGTCAAGAGAGCTCTGAGGAAACGAGCTAGAAATAATTGTATTTTCTAACACTTGATAACAGTAAGTTATAGCAGTATAGCTAAGGTTTAATGCGGTATTTGATGCGTCAAAAGCTGCATTAATATCATCATCCTTCTGACTCATCTTAGCAATAATCAGCTTGTCTTTAGCTAAAGTCAATTCAGTTTTTGCTAGCTCTAGATTTGTTTCTGTTAAATATAAGTAATTTGAATTAAGAACACTTAAAATATTATCAGTAGTGCTATCATCTAAAAGTTTCTGAATATTATCAAGGGCTATACTAGCAACCCCAAGCTTATCCTCAACAACAGTTAAAGCAGAAGCCTTTTTATTTTTTATATTTTGATCACTGGTTTTAATAGTGTTTTCCAAAGAACTTTGTGCTGTTTGCACCGCCTGCTCATAATTAGTAACATGCAATGGCGTATCTTCTATAATATCGTCATAATTTTTTTGTGCTTGTGTTATGTTTATAGCAGTTACATTTTTAATTTTATCTAGATTCTCAATAGCAGATTCATATGAAGATTTAGCGTGAGCAACACTTGTTTCTGATAACATTATGCTTTCCTGCGAGTTTCCCGCTCGCAATTGATTTAATTTAGCTTTTTGTAAATTTATTCCGGACTGCATATCCATTATATCAGCATCTAATTGACTAGAATCTAATTCCGCTAAAATCTGGCCAGCGCTAACAACATCTCCTACCTTTACTTTTAGAGATGTTAATTTTCCGCTATTTTTAAATCGTAAATTAATATCTGATGGTGATTCAACGTTTCCCGTAGCTGAGATCTCTTGAATTATATCCCCCTTTTGAACGCTTACTAAATTGGCCGGCACTAGATTTGATTGACGCACCAAGAAGACAGTAATAATACTACCAACTACAATAACCCCTCCAAATGTAATTAAAAGATACTTTTTATTCATAAACTAATGTGATTATTTGAAATAAAATATAAAAATACTATTTTTAAACTTATATGCAATAAAAATAATATATTGATCTAATCTTAAAAATTTATATATCTTGACTATTAAGTAACTTTAGTATAAAGTAAATTTATAATATATGCAAGTCATTTTCTAAAACTATGAAAAATCAAAAGATTATCACTAAGCAAAAAACAATATATAACTTAATAAACTCTTTTCAAAAAGAAACTAGGGCGGCAATATTATTTGTGCAGTCAATCTCAGAAATAACCGGGATACATCCTACTGATATAAAATGTTTGGATTATTTAAGTGAAGTACGCTCTGCTAGCGCTGGTGAATTAGCAAAAATAACCAATCTCACGACTGGTGCTATGACGGCGGTGATTGATAGATTGGAAAAAGCTAATTTTATCAGACGCGAAGCCCACAAAAGTGACAGAAGAAAGATTATCGTTAGATTAATAGTTGACAACCCGAGCCATTTAAATCTGGCGCGCAATTTGTTTATCAAAAAAATGCCAGAGATCCTTGTTGGCTATAGCGAGAAAGAACTCGAATTAATCATGAATTTTAATATTAAACTAACTGCTTTACTACTTAGCGAAACAAAAAAAATGAAAACTTTAAAATCAAAAAGTTCAGTATAAGCTAAACTCTTTTATTTTAGACTACAATTTAATAATCTATTTGTTCGGAAGTATTAGAAAGAGTAAAATTACTCAGAATTTTTTTATGTCTATGTCTCTGGGGCCGGATACAGCGAAAAACTGAGTAACATAAAACATTAAGGTTTATTCACATTTTACGTCACCATAGTGTCACATTTTATGATTTTTTGGTGTTCTAAATACTAAAAAATAGGCTAATATTAGCCTATTTTTGCTTGCTCCCGGGGTCGGATTCGAACCGACGACCAATTGGTTACACTTATCCACTAATTTCTTAATGGGGTGGACTATATCATCATCCGTTAAAACGGATGTAAGGCGCTTCGGGCCGTCTCCTTGACGGGCCTACTCCCTTTCGGGATAGTCTCTGAACCTTCCCTGACCATTCAGGGCTTGGCTGCTGATTACCTTGATCTTTCGATTTTAGGCTTCCAGACAGTTCACCTTATTTTCACCCTCTGATTACTCAAAGGGGCTGCGTCTATTATTCACAGCCAACTGCGCTACCGCTGCGCCACCCGGGAATATTTAATTGTTCTAAAAAACAAAATACTTCACTAGAAATATCATCTATATAATAGCAAATCAGACCATTATGTCAATAACTTTCAAATTAGTACTTCTCTCCCAATTTTGCTAAAATATAAACAAATAATAATATAAATCTATGGGCATCTTAAAAGGTCAAATTAGAGTTATTGCTGTAGCTATTATAAAAAATAAGGGGAGAATTCTCGTTGCGCCTGGCTACGATGAAGTTAAAGATTCTCAATTTTATCGCCTTTTAGGTGGCGGGGTTGATTTTAATGAAAAATCTATTGATGCTTTACGTCGAGAATTTAAAGAAGAATTAGACGCTGAAATTATCAATGAACGACTGTTAAAAGTGATTGAAAATATTTTTACTTTTAATGGTGAGCCAGGCCATGAAATTTGCTTTATCTATGAGGCCGACTTTAAAGACCCTTCCCTGTACAACAAAAAGGAATTTAAAATTCTAGATAGCACGGTCGAAGGAACAGTTGTCTGGTTAGAAATTGCCGAAACGAAAGATAAAAATATTTTTCCTGAGGGTGTGAATAATCTTTTATAAATCCAAGGAGCAATAAAAAAGAACTGCTACTATAAATTGTGCAGTTCTTTTTATGTTGTAATATTTCTAAATCTAATAATCTCTCAATTTCTCTAAACCTTTAAACTTTCTAATCTTTTCTAAAGCCTTAGACTCAATCTGACGAATACGTTCACGAGTAACCTCAAACTCCTGTCCCACTTCTTCCAAAGTATGAGCCACGCCATCCACTAAACCGAAACGCATCTCTAGAATCTTCTGTTCGCGTGGAGACAACTGAGCAATAATTCCCTTCACATAATCTTTTAACAACTGCAAAGCGGCCGCTCTGTCCGGTGTTACATTTTTTACATCTTCAATAAAGTCTTCCAGGGTAGAATCCTCATCATCATCACCAATAGTAGTTTCTAAAGATATGGTATCCTGAGAAATCTTCATGATATAGCGAACCTTTTCCAGTTCCTCTCCCATTTCTGAAGCAATTTCATCCGCCAAAGGTTCTCGCCCTAATTCTTGAATTAAGTTACGTCTTATCTGCTGAAACTTATTAATCGTTTCTACCATGTGAACGGGAATACGAATGGTACGGGACTGATCGGCTAAAGCGCGAGTAATGGCCTGACGTATCCACCAAGTGGCATAAGTGGAGAATTTAAATCCCTTACGATATTCAAACTTTTCTACGGCGCGGAACAAACCAATATTTCCCTCCTGAATAAGGTCTAATAGACTCATACCCTTAGCACCGGCAAATTTCTTGGCAATGGAAACCACCAAACGTAAATTAGCTTCAATAATTTTTCTCTCCGCTTCCTTATCGCCTCTTTCTTTACGCTTAGACAGTTCTACTTCCTCATCTCCACTTAAAAGCGGGACCTTACCAATTTCCTTCAAATACATCTGAATAGAATCAGCACTTAATTTAGACAAATCAACATTCATAGCATTCTGATGCGCCAAGGCCTTACCGGTTAAGGGAATTTCTGCCGCTTTCTTCTCAGCCGTATCCAATATCCTGCCGGAATCTTCCATGATTTTTACTCCACTCTTCTGCAGTTCTCCCAAGAAAACATCATAGTCATAAACATAATCCTCCACTTCCGGGAATAAATATAAAATTTCCGTTTCGGTAATAAAACCGCGCAACCGACCCTTATCAATTAATTTTTTTATTTGTTCTTCCGTTGGTTTCACGGCTAACTTTTGTTCCTTGCTAGTCCGAGAGGCTTTAACTTTCTTAACCGAAGAGCTCCCAGTCGCTTTCTTTGTTTTAGTCTTAGTCTTAGTCTTAGTCCGACTTGAAGCTACGGTTTTTTTAACCGTTTTTTTAGGAGTCGAAGCCTTTCTGCTAGCAGATTTTTTGATATTGGTTTTTTTAGTTTTTATAATCTTCTTCGGTTTTTTGATTTTTTTCTGACTGATCTTAGACATAATTAAATAGTTAAGAGGTCATTAAATTTTTTAAATCGGCCATCAAAATAGCCAAATCATTCAGGCGGCCTTCCTTCTCCGCCTGAGAAATTTCTTTTTGTAATTCTCTAATTTTTTTCTGGCGACCGGATTTTTTTAGTTCATTAATAATATTTATAAGTTCCGCCTTGACCTCGGCGCTTTCATAGTTATAAAAATCCTTTTCACCCAGTAATATCAACTTATCCAGTAATTTTTCCGCCCCCGCTTCTTCCGACACTAATTTAGCGTGAAAAGACTCATATTGTAAAGAG
>Ga0172380_10009961_pt1 | contig 10027 bp, 14 predicted proteins | sample Leawe162metaG_FD_119747 | JGI IMG/M metagenome (GOLD analysis project Ga0172380, IMG submission 119747) | Leachate microbial communities from a municipal landfill in Southern Ontario, Canada - Leachate well 162 metaG | ecosystem: Engineered > Solid waste > Landfill > Unclassified | place...
CGCACGATGCCATCAAACGGCACAGCAGCGCGGTTATGGGTTATGTCTGTCTGTTCGGCGTGACGCCGTTTCACTTAAAGGCTTCGAAGTTCCGGCGCATCATAGAAGGGATGGTGAAACTCTTTGATGCCCAGGCGTTTTCTTTTCAGAAAAAAACCTATTTCATCAGTCATGCCGGAATAGTCGAGGCGCTGGATATCTGCATTAAAAAGAATTTTACTGAACAATTGGAAAATGACAATTATTTAAAGAAGGTCATGGTCGGGATCTCCGAGCGCGAGGGCAAAGGAAAATCCAAACAGGAAGAAAAGGATCTGCGCGTGCGCGAAGGAAACGCTCTGGCTGTGGCTGGACACGTCACACTTCCGGATCCGGACGGAGACAAGGAGGATGCCGGAGAAGATCTTAGCGGAATTTCGCCGCGGCAGAGACAGGCCAATCTGACGCGCGTAGGCCAGATAATTAAGAGCATCGGAAGGTGAGCGTGATAATTCAATTCGCTATATTTTTCTTTTCCTGTGTTTCGATATGGGCGCTGTCCGGAAAGCGTTACCGCCTCGGCTTCATATGCGGCCTGTGCGGCCAGCCGTTCTGGATATACGCCTCTTTTACCAGCGGACAATGGGGAATATTCCTTGTCAGTCTTTGGTTCACCGTGAACCATATACGGGGCTTGTGGGGGCAGAGATCATGATCCTTAACCCTGGTTATAAAGTAACCGCAAAACGAAACAAGGACGATCTGCCAGGCAATCCCGGCCAGAAATTCCTTTGTCCGGTATGCCGTCATATCATTCTCGAAGCAACCACCGAAAAATTTACAATCAAGTGCAAACACTGCGGCCACTGGGTCTATGCCGAAAAAGTCGCGGATAAATCATTGATATTATTAACAATAAAAAAGTAAAAATAATTGAAAATAATGCTTGACAAAACCTAAGCGGTTAGGTATAGTGAAATCAAAAAAACGGAGGACGACAAGATGAATAAAAAAGTAGACGACATAATAAAAAATATATTTGATAAAGAAGTTAAATCTGAATTGAAAAAAATGGGATTAGACCGCCGCAATAAGATCGCAGACTCAACGTATAGAAAAGCAATTAACAACGCACATAAAAACTTAACCAGCGCGTTGGGGAAATAAAATGAAAAGCAATAAAAAACAAATAAGCGAAGCCGCCGCAGCGCTAGGCCGCAAAGGCGGCTCGGTAAAGTCGGAGCGCAAAGCCGCCGCCAGCCGCGCCAACGGGAAAAAAGGCGGCAGACCGAGGAAGGTTAAGCAGGAGAAAAGCCATGAGTAAAGAAACAGTCGAAGAACAATTGGATGAATTCCATGAAAACCTTTTAGATATTTCCTATTTAATATTTAAATATTCAGGGCTGATATGGTTATATAAGAAAAAATTTAGATTAACACTTAAAGATTGGATTGAAGAGAGAATATTAAAAGATAAATAACTGGATTCACGGGGCATACACCCCGCTGCGCAGCCGTAGTAAGATCCCGCGTATGCGGGACGGGAATGACAAAAAAGATGAATTTGAGGGTGGTTTTACCGCCCTCTTTTTTTGTTCTTTGGCCTGCCTGAATAAAGCAAAACTTTATTTAATAGAATATTTTTTTAAAAAATGCAAATTTTTGCTTGACATTATTTTTTTTCTTTATTATTCTGCAATCACTTAATGGATAGTTCTTTCTAAATTTAGCGGCGGCAAGACCGCCCATACAGTAAGAGAGAGGCTCATGAAGCCCGGCACCGGATTTAATTCCGGCGTCGGGCTTTTTTTATTTTCACCCTCCCTCATTCCCTCTCCTCAAGGGAGGGATGAAAAGGATTGAGAATATGGCATCACGAAAAATTGAAGATTGCACACCTTCTCTGCAGCAGAAAATAAAAGCATTTGCCATCGCGATGTACCGCGCTGGCATTCCCTTTATTATCACCTGCACTGCCCGCATCGTTGATGAACAGGTCGCACTTTACGCCCAGGGACGTAAGTCATTGGAAGATGTGAATCGTCTGCGTGCGATCGCCGGTCTTGCGGCGATAAACGGCACACAGAATAAAAATAGGGTCACTTGGACTTTGCAATCCAATCACTTGATTGATCTTGAAGACGGCAATCCGGATAACGACAAATCACGGGCTTTTGACATTGCCATATCGCCGGGTGGAAAGCCAGTGTGGGAACTTAAGGTCGACGTCAATAATGATCAAAAACCGGATTACGAACAGGCCGGATTAATCGGCGAATCCGTGGGGCTGCGCTGGGGAGGTAGATTTTCTAAACCAGACATGCCGCATTTCGAAGATTTATAAACTCCTGTGGATAGCTCCGGGGCTGGCGACGGGTACGCCATTAAGGCTCCGGAGCGGTACAGGCAAAACATATTAGGAGACAAATTTATGGAATGGAAAGATGTAGCATCCGTAGTCAGTAAGGCAGCGCCGGTATTAGGCACAGCAATCGGCGGGCCGGTAGGCACAGCAATCGGGGGTGCGGTTTCCTTAGTCCTTAAAGCTTTCGGGCTTTCCGACGATGCCACACCGGAGCAAGTCAGCCAGGCCATCAAGCAAGATCCTGAAGCCACCCTGAAATTAATGGTTGTCGAAAACGAATTCAAACTTAAGCAGCGCGATCAGGACATCCAGGAACTTAGAGCCGTTCTCGGCGATAAAGCAGACGCCCGTAAACTTGAAAGCGATGTAACGAAGTCAACAGGCAAGCAGGACAAAAGCGGCGTAGCTTTCGATTGGCTAATTATCCTCGGTTTTTTTGCGACATTGATTTGTTACATGTTCTCTGATGTTCCGCAAGATCAGGCAGGGAATCTTGGACTGCTCATTGGTGCGTTGATCAGCGCGTTTGTCACTGTAATCCAGTATAGACGCGGTTCGTCAATGTCATCCGCCTGGAAAACGGAGCTTTTGTCAAAAGCTGAACCAATTAAAAAATAGAGACAGAACAATGGGCGATATCATCGACAAGGCTCAGGAGAACGAGGAACTTTTCAGACGTAATGCTTTAAAGAACCATTTTGCGGGGAAATCGTCATCATCCCTCAAAAGAACGGGAAAATTAAAACGGAAATGCAAGGGATGCGGTGAACCGATACCGAAAGAGAGATTAAAAGCGAATCCGGAAGCCACGCGTTGCGTTAAGTGTCAGGAAAATGTCGAAAAAAATGGAGAGGAGTTTTTAGACCGTGAGTGAGCACTGGCAATTGTTTCTCGCACTGATGGGAGTAGTCGCCGCATGGGGCGTGTTGATTGTCACAATTATAAATGTCCTGATTACACAGTCCAGGGCATCGCTGAAAGCGGAAGTAGACAAAGAGATAAAAAGCCTCGTTAACCTCCCGGCGGATTGCCGGAGAGTCGAAATGGATCTGATGAAATTGAAAGCCGATTTACCGGCGGATTATGTTCGTAGAGAGGATTTTATCCGCTTCGATGTCGGCATAAACGACAAGCTGGATAAGCTCAGGGACCTTGTCCAGGAAAAAGATGAAAGAATAGACAACCTAAAAGATTCGCTTTTAGAAAAAATAGAGGAAATTTGCAACAGGGAGAAGAAGCAATGAATTCAATGGATATGGAAAAGGCGCGGCGGGAAGAGTTGCGGTGGCTCATTCTTCGGTCTCTATATGCAGCACAGCCGGTAGGCACGTCAGAGATTATAATTCGCACCGCTGTTGATCCGGTTATACCGGGAGTGACCGCACTGGAAATACGCAACCAGCTTGATTATCTGACGGAGAGGAAACTTATCCATACCGAGAAGAATCGCCCCGTCTGGTTTGCAAAGATCGACCGATATGGAATCGATATCGTGGAATACACGGTCGATTGCGATCCGGGTATCGCCCGTCCGAAGGAGTGGTGAGCGATAATGCCGCAACGCTCAAAGATCATAACACTGCCGGACGATATCAAGGCAGAACTCAACAAACGGTTGCTGGCCGGTAATTTCAGCGACTACAGCGCGATGGTCGACTGGCTGAACGTACAGCTTCATGAGCGGGGCCTTGAAATAGCAATATCGCGCTCAGCGCTCCATCGTTATGGGCAGGATTTTGAGGATCGACTGGCGGCAATATCGCAGGCGACAGCGCAGGCGAAGGCCGTCGCGGAAGCGGCCAAAGATGACGACAACAACATGAACGAAGCCCTGATTCGGCTGGTACAGACCAAAGCCTTTGACGCTCTGATCGACGCAGAGAGCGCAGAGAGCCTGCCGAAAATGGGCGTCATGATCGCCAAATTGAGCAAGGCCAGCGTCGATCAAAAGAAATGGATGCGGGATGTGCGGAGTAAGGCCGCTGCCGCCGTGAAAAATATCGAAGAGAAGACCACGACCGGCGGCAAAAAGTCGCTGGATCCGGAAACTTTAAGAATCATACGAGAGGAAATTTATGGGATCGTCCCAGCCAGCAGTTCCGCTAACCGTATATCAGAATAACTGGGTGACTGATCATAGCCGTTTTAAGATCGGCGTACTCACCCGGCAAGGCGGCAAATCATTTGAAGCCGCGCTTGAGGCTGTTGATGACGGCATGGAACATAAAACCATGTGGGTGATCCTCTCTGCCGGTGAACGGCAATCGAAGGAAGTCATCAACAAATGCGCCATGCATGCCCGCGCATACAATATGGCTGTGCAGGTGCTGGAGTCTGATTTTGTCGTCGATAAGGACACGAAATACAAACAGCTTGAGATCGTCCTGCCGAACGGGACCAGAATTATCGGCCTGCCCGCGAATCCGGACACAGCCCGCGGCTGGTCGGCAAATATAATTCTCGATGAATTCGCGCTGCACAAAGACAGCCGCGAAATCTGGAAGGCCCTCTTCCCGACAGTCACGCGCGGATACAAGATCCGCGTCATCTCCACTTTCAAGGGCAAGACAAATAAATTTTACGAGTTGTTCTTCGGCGCTCCCACTCTGCAGAGATACAACGGTAAGGATTATGAATTTGTCGGCGACAAGGGCGGCTGGTCAAAGCATTTTGTCAGCATAACTCAGGCCGTCGAGATGGGCCTGAAACTGGTTGATGAACAGGGCAAACCCTGCGAACCGGACGATCTGCGGCTCGCGCTCAACGACGACGATGCCTGGGAAGAAGAATATATGTGCGTGCCCTCCGACGAAGTCTCGGCGTTCTTAACGCATGACATAATTTCCTCTGTGGAGGATGTCAAAGCGAACGCCGCGCCGGAATGGATGGATAGATTGATCGCCGCTGCAGAGAAAAATTACGCGGACTATAAACTTACCAAGATAGCGCCGCCTCTTCCGTTGGATATCCTGAAAAACGTCACCTTCCTGGGAGATTTATACGCAGGCATGGATATCGGGCGAAGGCGTGACTTATCCGTGATCTGGCTGGATCAGAAAATTAACAACGTTCTTAACCCGGTCGCCATCTTTGAATTAAAGCGCCAGCCGTATTTTGTGCAGATGCAGGTAATGCATACCCTGCTGGCACGTTCAGAACTGCGCAGGATGTGTGTTGATGAAACCGGTCTCGGCGGGCAATTGGTCGAAGGCGCACAGGATATTTACGGCTCCTCCCGCGTGGAAGGAATCTCTTTCACTCCGGAAAGCAAAGAAGCCCTCGCCGTTGGTCTGAAACAGAATTTTGAGGATCGCGGCAGTATCATCACCGCGACCAGTACGGTGCGCAACTCCCTGCACAGCGTCAAGAAATACGCAACGACGACAAAGCATTTCCGCTTTGACGCGGAACGGACGGAAGCAACCGGCCACGCGGATCACTTCTGGGCAAAAGCTCTATCCGTGCAGGCGGCATCCAGTAATGTTGTCGCCGTTTGTGTTGGTCAGAATCCGGAAAAGCATGAATCGCCGATGGGCCGCAGCGGGATGCCTCAGCACAAGGGCGGATTTTTCGGAAGGTTTGGAAACAAGGTGACAATGGCGGCATAGAAAAAGTTCAACGTTCAATGTTCTATGTTCAACGTTAAAGGGAATAAAATGAATATTCTAGAAACGATAGTAAGAAAACTGGTTCCCGGACTCAAGAGCGAAACTGAAGTGCGCGCTTCGATGGATGAGAAAATACAAACCGCCGTCGCGGAAGCTCTTCAGAAAGCCCGCATGGATATGCCGATATCGGTCAACTACGATCCGAAAAACGAAGGCTATCGTCGCTTAAACGACAGCGTCGCCACGCGCAATCTTCAGCCTGTTGAACAATCCCGGATGTTCGAGATTGCCTATTATATGTTTAAAGCATCGGCCATGTTCAGACGGCTGGCCAAGATGGACAAAGGATTTCTTTTTTCCGGTCCGGTGAAAATTACTTCGACGGATCCGGACGTGCAGAAAATAATCGACCGCTTTTTGAACGATCCCGAAAATAAGATCGCCCGCAAATTTCCTAATCGCGCCATGTGGCTTTCCATCCTGGGCGAACAATGCTGGCCGGTCGAAGTCAATCAATACAACGGCGCGGTGCGTTTATTGTATCAGGACCCGGCGCAAATCAAGGATGTCTGGGTCAATCCCATGAATGTCGAACAGCGCATGCAGGTCGAAATGATGGGCTCGAATGGCCGTCCGGGAGCAAAATACGCCATCATCCGCAAGGATTACAATATCAATTCCAAAACATACGACCGGCTGGTCGGTGAATGTTTTTTCTTTACGATAAACAATGCGCCCAACGCTTCGCGCGGCGTCAGTGATTTTATGACGCTGGTGGACTGGATCGATTCCCTGGAGCGTTACGGATACAACTATCTGGAGCGCGCCGAATTGATGCTCAATTTTGTCTGGGACATAACACTCAAGGGCATGAATGAAGAACAAATCAGAGAATGGCTCAGAAATAATCCGCCTCCGGAGCCGGGTTCGCAACGGGCGCACAATGAAAGCGTTACATGGGAAGCCATCTCGCCGGATCTGAAAGCGACCGACTTCAAGAGCGGATTCGACATGGGCAAGGCCTTTATTATGGGCGCGGCAGGCCGTCCCGAAAGCTGGTTCGGATCAGGCGGCAAGCAATATCAGACTGAAGCTGACCAGGCCGGGCAGGCTCCCGTTGTGGATCTGGAAGAACGCCAGGAAGATCTCAAAGACATTCTGACTCAGGTTATCCAGTTCGTCATTGACCAGGCTGTCATTGCCCAAATGCTCTCTAAAGAAAAAGCCGAAGTGGGATTCACTATCACCATGCCGGAAATATCCAAGAAGGATCTGGCCAAGTTCGCGGGCGTAATACCGCAATTGACGACGGCGCTGGCACTGGCCGTAAGCAATAAGTTCATACGGCGAGAAACGGCGATTCAAATATTTTCATTTGTGGCCGGATATCTCGGCTACGAGGTGAACGCGCAAGAGGAGATAGACGCGGCTGGCAAGGCGCTGGAGGATAACGCGCAGGATTATGAGGCGTTGCTGAAGAAGATCGAAGAGGCAAAGAGCAAAAACGTGAATGGTGAGGAAGATTTAAGTAGTTAAGTAATTAAGATTTAAGAAAAAGACGCTTAAACCTTAAATCTTAAAACTTAAAACTGGAACGGAGCGAAGCGAAGTGACGGCATACGACATTGAAGTGAAAAAGCTAATCGCGCAGGCGGAGAGCATGGGAGACGATCAGGTCGCCAAAGCGATCGCCGCTCTCAATAAAGCGCGCAAACAGGTTGCCGCAACTGTCGCCAAAACCGACTGGCAGCTATATCAACTTCCAAAATTGAAAGCGGCTATTGATAGCGCGATGGCTGACTTTGCCGCGCAATATAGCAAAGAATTGAAAACCGGCCAGAAGGATTTCTGGTCCTTTGGCCAGGAGATGGTTGATCAGTCGTTGAATGTTGTCGGTATTTCGGCAGTCCTTCCCGCTATTGATACGGCGATGCTGGTGGCTATGCAAAATTATTCAAACTCGCTGGTTAAATCCCTGGGCGCGGACGCGGCCAACAAAATCTACAATGAAATGGCAATGGGCCTAATGGGGCAGAAAACGCCCTTCGAAGTGATGCAGGCCGTGGGAAATAATCTGACTGACAAAGGAATCTTTTCTTCTATCGCGGCACGGGCGGAGACGATCACTCGCCAGGAATGCGGCAGGATTTTGGAAGCGGCCAGCCAGGCGCGCATGGAAGCGGCGGCGGAAGTTGTTCCCGGATTGAAAAAACAGTGGCAGCACGGCGTTTCGCGCATGCCGAGAGTATCTCATCTGGCGGCGGTCGGACAGATACGCGACGTGGATAAGCCATTCAACGTCGGCGGCGAAGCGTTGATGTACCCGCGCGATCCGGCAGGATCTCCGGGCAATACGATTAATTGTTCCTGCTACACCGTGCCTTACATGGAGGGCTGGTCGGAAGAGGGGAAAGAAAAGAAGGCGGCATAGAAAAACAGGTTCAAAGTTCAGCGTTCAAAGTTCAACGTTGAACATAGAACATAGAACGTAGAACAAATAAAAAATTTAGGAGGAAAGTATCATGGCAAAGATCGAGAAAGACGAAAACGGAATCGGCGACAAAATTATCGCAATGGCATTGGCGGCGTTCGGAATTGATCCGAAATTCGTGTTCGCAAGCAATTATGATGAAAACACAAAAGAGGCGGTCATTCTGACCAACGGCGGCACTCGCGTGCGTTTCAAAGAGGGCGACAAGGTCGAAAAGCTGGATGAGATAGCGATTACCGGAATCAATCCGAAAAACGCGAAGAAGAAAGTTATTGCCGGTGCGGAAAAAAAATAGATTGCCACGTCCCGACAGGTCGGGACTCGCAATGACATTTAAGCGAGGTTAACTATGAAACGAAAAAAGCAGTTGGACCTGATCAGAACAAAAAAACCGGCGCTGTTGGAAGGAAAGGATCCGGATAAATTATCCGATCAGGAAGTTGAAGCACTGGCGCGCATGGCGGCGGAGTTGAGCCTTGACGATATCAGAGATCTGGTGCGGCAGGCGATTCATGCCAGGTTCGATAAGATCGGCACCGGCAGCACCGAGTCACCGGAAGCGACCGCTTTCCTGGAAGAGGTTTATCCTTCCTTCTTGATTTATTCCCTGGAGAGTAAATTTTTCAAGATCGCCTGGTCGATCATGGACGGCAAAGTCACTCTGGGCGAAACGCCGGTGGAAGTTCAGAACACATGGGTCGAAGCGCGCGCAGCAATGGAAGAAACGGACGAAGGCATGGAGATTCTCATGCGCCTGGACACAGCGCAGAATCCGGAAGGAACCGTTTGGGAAGTGATAATCTGCGAGCCGGGTTTTACGAAAAACGGCTGGTTCATTCCTGACGATACACTGAGGGTCGCCGCCGATGCCGGACTATTTGAAAAAGTCGATGTCAATCTTTTTGAACTGCCGACCGGTGCGACGCATGTGCCAGCAGAGTTATTCGATCTTAAACAACTCCTGGTTAAAAACAAAGTCGGCTGGATCGATAACGTCAAGCACGTCGCCGGTCTGGGTCTGAAAGGTCTCCTGCATTTTCTGGATTCGGCAAAATGGCTCGGCCAGAATCTGCTGGCAGCCAAAGATAAGGGCGGCAGTGTTTACGGGCTCTCCTATGACGCCTTGACGCGCGCCTCTAAAGCAATCGAAGGCGGAAAAGAAGTTTTTAAAATCAATAAATTTTTATCCGCTGATTCAGTGGATATCGTAACAAGGCCCGCAGCAGGCGGGAAATTTAACCGGGCAGTGGCCAGCGTGCCAGCCCATAAAGAGGAGGATCTTATGAAAAAGAAGTTGATAGACCTGATCAAATCGAAAAGGCCTGACCTCCTGACAGGAAAGGACGAAGCAAATCTCTCCGATCAGGAAGTTGAAGCGCTGGCCCGCATGGCGATGGAGCCGAAGGACAGCGGAACTCAAATCAATCCGGACAACGTCGTCACAAAAGACGAATTGGCCATTATGCGCAGCGGCATGGCGCTCGACAAGAGACTGGCGGACGCCGATCTGGGTTTACCTGCGGTTTCCGTAGAACGCATCAGATCGCAGTTCGAAGGACGCGCCTTTGCTTCCGAGGATCTGGA
>Ga0172380_10009962_pt1 | contig 10027 bp, 6 predicted proteins | sample Leawe162metaG_FD_119747 | JGI IMG/M metagenome (GOLD analysis project Ga0172380, IMG submission 119747) | Leachate microbial communities from a municipal landfill in Southern Ontario, Canada - Leachate well 162 metaG | ecosystem: Engineered > Solid waste > Landfill > Unclassified | place...
ACGCCTCGATCTGCCGCCCCTGGCTGCCTCCGCCGATGCCTTGGCCCTGGCGCAGCTCGCCCGGCCCGGTCGACTGCTGGCGGTAGTGACCGCCAGTCCGCTCGAAGCGCAGCGCCTCGCCGAGGAAATCGCATGGTTTGCGCCGGATTTGCGGGTGCATCTGCTGCCGGACTGGGAAACCCTGCCCTACGACAACTTCTCGCCGCACCAGGACCTGATCTCGGAGCGGCTGGCGACACTGTATGCGGTCTCGCGCGGCGAATGCGAAGTGCTGATCGCTGCGGCTTCGACCGCGATTACACGCCTGGCGCCGCCCGCCTTTCTCGCCGGCCACACCTTCTTCATGAAGAAGGGCGAGCGGCTGAACCTCGACAAGCTGCGTACCCAGCTGACGGTCGCCGGCTACCAGCATGTGACCCAGGTCGTCGCCGCCGGCGAATACAGCGTGCGCGGCGGGCTGGTCGACCTGTTCCCGATGGGCACCCAACTGCCCTACCGCATCGAGCTGTTCGACGACGAAGTGGAAACCATCCGCAGCTTCGATGTCGATAGCCAGCGTAGCCTCTATCCCGTGCCGGAAATCCGCCTGCTGCCGGCGCGCGAGTTCCCCGCCGGGGACGCCGGCCGCACCACCTTCCGCCAGCGCTTTCGCGAAACCTTCGAGGGCGACGCCTCGCGCATCAGCCTTTACAAGGATGTCTCGAACGGCATCCTGCCGGCGGGCATCGAGTACTACCTGCCGCTGTTTTTCGAGAGCACGGCGACGCTGTTCAACTATCTGCCGCAGGACGCAACACTGCTCCTGCACGGCGACGTCGCCGGCGCGATCGCCGAGTTCTGGACCGACCTGCAAGGCCGCTACAAGATGCTTGGCGGCGACCGCTCGCGCCCGGTGCTGCCGCCCACCGAGTTGTTCCTGCGCGACGAGGAATTCTTCGTCGCCGCGAAGCCGCTGCCGCAACTCGGCCTGAAGGCAGGAGTCGGCGCCGGCGCGCTCTGCATACCTGGGATTCCGCTTCGCGGGCAGGTAACGGCGACCCTGCCCGTGCTGGCCGTCGACCGCAAGGCCGACGATCCACTGGCCGGCTTGCGCGGCTTTCTCGGCCTCCATCCCGGCCGCGTGCTGCTGCTGGCCGAGTCGCCCGGACGGCGGCAGACGCTGAACGACTATCTGGTCGAATACAGCCTGTCCGCGACCTCCTGCGAGGACTTCGCGGCCTTCCTCGCCAGCGATGCAGTCTTCATGCTCGGGGTCGGCCCGCTCTCCGGCGGCTTCCTGCTCGACGGCTTTGCCATCGTCACCGAGAACGAGTTGTACGCCGCCACGGCGCGCCCGCGCGGACGGCGCTCCGACGCGCGCCGCGCCAACCTCGAAGGCTGGCTGCGCGACCTGTCCGAGCTGAAGGTGGGCGACCCGGTGGTGCATGAGAGCCACGGCATCGGCCGCTACCTGGGCCTGCTGCACATGGATTTCGGCGAGGGCGACACCGAATTCCTGCACCTCGAATATGCCGACGGCGCAAAGCTCTACGTGCCCGTCGCCCAGTTGCAGGTCATCTCGCGCTACAGCGGCGCCGATCCTGAATCAATCCAGCTGCACACACTGGGCTCTGGGCAGTGGGAAAAAGCCAAGAAGAAGGCCGCCGAGCAGGTGCATGACACCGCCGCCGAATTGCTGCACCTCTACGCCCAGCGCGCACTGCGCGAAGGTCACAAGTTCAGCTTCAAGCAGCACGACCTGGAAGCTTTCGCCGACGGCTTCGGCTTCGAGGAAACGCCGGACCAGCAGACCGCGATCAATGCCGTGATCGAGGACATGAAATCCGGCAAGCCGATGGACCGGCTGGTCTGCGGCGATGTCGGCTTCGGCAAGACCGAGGTCGCCATGCGTGCGGCCTTCGTCGCGGTGGCCGACGGCAAGCAGGTCGCGATCCTCTGTCCGACCACGCTGCTGGCCGAACAGCATTACCAGAACTTCAGCGACCGCTTCGCCAATTGGCCGATCAAGATCGCCGAGATTTCGCGCTTCAAGTCTGCGAAAGAGCAGGACGAAGCCGTCGCACTGCTGGGCCAGGGCAAGATCGACATCCTGATCGGCACCCACCGCCTGCTGCAGAAGGATGTGAAATTCGATCGCCTCGGCCTCATCATCATCGATGAAGAACACCGCTTCGGCGTGCGCCAGAAGGAGGCGCTGAAGGCGCTGCGCGCTTCGGTCGACGTGCTGACCCTGACCGCGACGCCGATCCCGCGCACGCTGGGCCTGTCGCTCGAAGGCCTGCGCGATTTTTCGGTGATCGCCACGCCGCCGCAGAAGCGCCTGGCGATCAAGACCTTCGTCACGAAATGGTCCAACGGCCAGGTGCGCGAAGCCTGCCTGCGCGAGTTCAAGCGCGGCGGCCAGGTCTATTTCCTGCACAACGAAGTCGACACCATCGAGAACATGAAGGAGCGGCTGCACACCCTGCTGCCCGAGGCGCGCATCGTGGTCGGCCACGGCCAGTTGCCGGAGCGCGAGCTGGAGCGCGTGATGCGCGAGTTCACCCAGCAGAAGCACAACCTGCTGCTGTGCTCGACCATCATCGAGACCGGCATCGACAATCCGCACGCCAACACCATCGTCATCAACCGCGCCGACAAGTTCGGCCTGGCCCAGTTGCACCAGTTGCGCGGCCGCGTCGGCCGCTCGCACCACCAGGCCTATGCCTACCTGCTGACCCACGAGGACGCCAAGCCGACGGCGCAGGCCAAGCGCCGCCTCGAAGCGATCCAGGCCATGGAGGAGCTCGGCTCGGGCTTCTTCCTCGCCATGCACGACCTCGAAATCCGCGGCGCCGGCGAGGTGCTCGGCGAATCGCAGAGCGGCGAAATCCACGAAATCGGCTTCGCCATGTATACCAACATGCTGAACGCCGCGGTGCGCGCCCTGAAAGCCGGCGAGAAGGTGCCCGACCTGACCCAGCCGCTGTCGATCACCTCGGAAATCAACCTGCGCGTCCCGGCCTTGCTGACCAACGACTACTGCCCCGACGTTCATGAACGCCTGACGCTGTACAAGCGCCTGGCCAACTGCGACAGCGACGACGACCTGCGCGCCATGCAGGAAGAACTCATCGACCGCTACGGCGAGATGCCGGCGCAGACGCTGGCCCTGATGGAAACCCACCGCCTGCGCCTGGCCGGCCGCGCGCTGGGCCTGGCCAAGCTGGATGCGGGCCCTGCCGCGATACAATTGCAATTTGTGCCGAACCCTCCCATAGACCCCGCGAAAATCATCCGCCTGCTCCAAAGCGACCGCAGCTTCAAGCTGGCGGGACAGGACAAGCTGCTCTGGCAAAGACCCAGCGCGAACCTGAGGGAACGCGTCGGCGCGGTAAAAGAACTATTCAACAAGTTGAAACCCTGATGCAGATCACTGAAAACCTCAATATCGAAGCCTTCGAGCCGATGCCGACGCCCGAAGAAATCCACGCCCGCGTGCCGCTGTCGGACACCGCTGCAGAGTCGGTGCTGGCGGGACGGCGAACGCTGGAACGCATCCTCGACGGCAAGGACCCGCGCGTCTTCGTCGTGGTCGGGCCCTGCTCCATCCACGATCCGGTCGCCGGCCTCGACTATGCACGGCGCCTGAAGAAGCTGGCCGACGAAGTCGCCGGCACCATGGTGCTCGTAATGCGCGTGTACTTCGAAAAGCCGCGCACCGCGACGGGCTGGAAGGGCTACATCAACGATCCGCGCATGGACGATTCCTTCCACATCGAGGAAGGCATGCAGAAGGCGCGCGAATTCCTCCTGGCCGTGAATGAAATCGGGCTGCCGGCCGGCACCGAGGCGCTGGACCCGATCGCCCCGCAATATCTCGGCGACCTCATCGCCTGGGCCGCGATCGGCGCGCGCACCTCGGAATCCCAGACCCATCGCGAGATGTCGTCCGGCCTCTCGGCTCCCGTCGGCTTCAAGAACGGCACCGACGGCTCGCTCGACGCCGCGGTCAACGCGATCATCTCCGCTTCCAGCCCGCACAGCTTCCTTGGCATCAACATGCAGGGCCGTTCCAGCGTGGTGCGCACGGCCGGCAACCGCTACGGCCACCTGGTGCTCCGCGGCGGCGGCGGCCGCCCGAACTACGACACGGTCAGCGTCGCGCTGGCAGAGGCTTCGCTGGCCAGGGCCGGGTTGCCGCAGAACATCGTCGTCGATTGCTCCCATGCCAACAGCTACAAGAAGCCGGAACTGCAGCCGCTGGTCATGCAGGACTGCATCAACCAGATTTGCGCCCAGCGCAAGGCAGGCCATCGTTCCATCGTCGGCCTCATGATCGAAAGCTTCATCGAGGCGGGCAACCAGCCGATTCCGGTGGACCTGTCGCAGCTGAGGTACGGCTGCTCGGTCACCGACGCCTGCGTCGACTGGCCGACTACCGAAAAAATGATCCGCGACGCCGATGCCGCGCTGCGCGGCGTGCTTGCCAATTCCAACCCCGCCTGAGAGTCCACATGAGCCTGATTCAAGCTTTCCGCGGTCTGCGCCCGGCCGCCGGCCAGGCGGGCGCCATCGCGGCGCCGCCCTACGACGTGCTGTCCAGCGAGGAAGCGCGCCGCATTGTCCATGGTGGCGCCGCCGGCAAGCCCTGGTCCTTCCTGCACATCTCCAAACCGGAGATCGACCTGCCGCCGGACGTCGATCCCTACGCGCCGGAGGTCTATGCCAAGGCCGCCGAGAACCTGCAGAAGATGCTGGCCGCCGGCGTGCTGGTGCGCGATGACGCGCCCTGCTACTACGCCTACCGCCTGACCATGCCCGGCATGGGCGGCAATGGCGGCGACCACGTGCAGACCGGCCTGGTTGCGGCGGCGAACGTCGCCGACTACGACAGCAACCGCATCCGCAAGCACGAATTCACGCGGCCCGACAAGGAGGATGATCGCGTGCGCCAGATCGAGGCGCTCAACGCCCAGACCGGCCCCGTGCTGCTCGCCTATCCCGCTTCAGCCGCGGCGGACGCACTGATCGATGCCATCGCCCAGGGCACCCCCGCCGCCGACGTTACCGCCGACGACGGCATCCGCCACCAGATCTGGGTGCTGCGCGATGCGGCGAAGATCGCCGCGATCACGCAAGCCTTCGACGCGATGACAGCGCTGTACATCGCCGACGGCCATCACCGTTCGGCCGCCGCTTCGCGCGTGGCCGCAGCCCGCCATCAGCAGGGCCGGCAGTCGTCGGCCGACTCCTTCCTGTCGGTGATCTTCCCGCATCATCAAATGAAGATCCTCGACTACAACCGCGTGGTCAAGGATCTGCACGGCCTCGAAGAGTCGGCGCTGGTGGCACGCCTCGGCGCCGCCTTCGCGGTGGAGGAGAGCACCGGGCGCGTGCATCCGGCCCGCCCCGGCGAATTCGGCATGTACCTCGCCGGCCGCTGGCGCAAGCTCACGATCAAGCCCGAACTGATTCCCGACGATCCGGTGGAAAGCCTCGATGTCTCGCTGCTGTCGAACCATCTGCTGGGGCCGCTGCTGGGAATCGCCGACCTGCGCCGCGACAAGCGCATCGATTTCGTCGGCGGCATCCGCGGCCTGGGCGAACTCGAAAAGCGCGTCGATTCCGGCGAGATGGCGGTGGCATTCGCGCTCCATCCCACGCGCATGGATCAGTTGATGGCCGTGGCCGACAGCAACAACGTGATGCCGCCGAAGTCGACCTGGTTCGAACCCAAGCTGGCCGACGGCCTGGTTTCGCACGTGCTGGATTGATTCCCCGCCGGAGACAGCGCATCCCACCAGGGGATACCGTCCGCGCCCGAAGGGACGCGGACATGATTAAAAAGGGCAACCCGCGGGTTGCCCTTTTCATATCCCCGAGGGGACTTTGAAGCGCGGCATTCTTACTTCTTCTTGGCGGCGGGCTTCTTTGCAGCTGGCTTCTTGGCAGCAGCCGGCTTCTTCGCAGCGGCGGGCTTCTTGGCAAGCGGCTTCTTGCCGGCAACAGCAGCCTTCAGGCCGGCGCCGGCGGAAAACTTCGGTACCGCCTTGGCGGCAATTTTGAGCACGGCTCCCGTCTTCGGATTCTTGCCGGTGCGTGCGGCGCGGTTCACGGACTTGAAGGTGCCAAATCCGATCAGGGCAACCGGATTGCCTTTGGAAATTACAGAGGTGATAACTTCGGTCAGTGCATCGATGGCCTTGTTGACAGCTGCCTTGGAAAGCTCGGCACGCTCGGCCACTGCTTCGATCAGTTCGCTCTTGTTCATCGAATTCCCCTTCGGTTTGAAAAAACGTATTGAACCACTAAATCCGTCGAGGATGCAAGCCCCGCAAGCCTTGACGCCGATCGCTCCTAGTCGGTTCCGCTCAGAGTCCTTTTACCGCGTAGACGGCGGGCAGGTTGCGCCAAGCACCTTTGACGTCCATGCCGAAACCGAAGACGTAGCGATTCGGCAGATGCACGCCGACGAAGTCCGCTGCGATCGGCTTGGCGCGACCGAGATTCTTGTCGGCGAACACGGCGCTCAGCACTTCGTGCGCGCCCTGTTCCCGCAGGCGTTGGGTGATCGCGGCCAGGGTCACGCCCTCGTCGAGGATGTCATCGACCACCAGCACGACGCGGCCGGCGACGTCGGACCGCGGCTCGACGATCCACGCCAGTTGCCCGCCCGTGGTGACGTCGCCGTAGCGCGTGACATGCAGGTAATCGAAATCCAGCGGGAAGGCGAGCTGCGGCAGTAGCTGGCCGGTGAATACCACCGCGCCGCCCATCACCGCCAGCACCAGCGGGTTTGAGTCGCGCAGTCGGGCCGTGATCTCGCCGGCGACGCGCCGTACCGCCAGCGCCGACTCTTCGGCCGAACAGACCAGATCGGCCTCTTCGAAAATCTTCCTGGCTTCCTGCGGGTTCACTTTATATCCCCGGCAGAGTGCCGGGGATGGTATCCACCGGACATCGCTTTCAGCATGGCGGAAAAATCGTCGCCGACTTCAGGGTGGCGCAGACCGAAAGCCACGGTCGCCGCGAGGTAGCCCAGCTTGGAGCCGCAGTCGTAGCGCGTGCCCTTGTAGCGATAGGCCAGCACCTGCTCTTCGGCCAGCAGCGCGGCAATGCCGTCGGTGAGCTGGATCTCGCCGCCGGAGCCCTTGCCGATATTTGCCAGGTGATGAAAAATGCGCGGCGTCAGGATATAGCGGCCGACCACGGCCAGCGTCGATGGCGCTTCCTCGGGCTTGGGCTTCTCGACGATGCGCAGGATCTGCTCCAGCGACTCCGTCATCGGCTTGGTGTCGACGATGCCGTAGCTCTTGGTATCCTCGCGCGGCACCTCCTGCACGCCGATCACCGAGCTGCGGTAGTAGTCATAGACATCCACCATCTGCTTCATGACCGGCGGCACGGGTGAAATGGTGTCGATCAGGTCATCGGCCAGCAACACCGCGAAGGGCTCGTCACCCACCGCCGGATAGGCGCAGAGCACCGCATGGCCCAGGCCCAGAGCCTCAGGCTGGCGGATGTAGATGCAGTTGATGTTCTTCGGGATCATGTTGCGCACGAAGTCCAGCAATGCGGTCCGGCCGCGCTGGGCGAGCTCGCTTTCCAGTTCGTAGGCCTTGTCGAAATGGTCCTCGATGGCGCGCTTGGAACGACCGGTGACGAAGATCATGTCCGTGATCCCGGCGGCGACCGCCTCCTCCACCGCGTACTGGATCAGCGGCTTGTCCACGATGGGCATCATTTCCTTCGGGCTGGCCTTGGTTGCCGGCAGGAAGCGGGTGCCGAGGCCGGCGACGGGGAATACGGCTTTGGTGACTTTCTTCATTTTTCCAACAACTCCCTGAATTGCGTCTCGTCCAGAATGGTAACGCCCAAAGCCTGTGCCTTGTCGAGCTTGGAACCGGCTTCCGCGCCGGCCACCACGTAATCGGTCTTCTTCGACACCGACCCAGCCACCTTGCCGCCCAGCGCCTCGATCATGTCTTTCGCTTCGTCGCGTGTCAGCGTCGGCAGCGTGCCGGTGAGGACGAAGGTCTTGCCGGCGATCGGCGAATTCACCACGGCGACCGATTCGCCCTCGGGCCAGTTCACCCCTGCCGCGCGCAGTTGCTCGATCACCTCGATGTTGTGCGGCTCGGCGAAGAAGCGCGCAATCGACGCGGCGACAATCGGGCCGACGTCGGGCACCTGTTGCAGGCCCTCGACGTCGGCCGCCATGACGGCGTCGAGATTGCCGAAGTGGCGCGCCAGATCCTTCGCCGTCGCCTCGCCGACGTTGCGGATGCCGAGCGCGAAAATGAAGCGCGCCAGCGTCGTCGTCTTGCTCTTTTCGATCGCGGCAAGGATATTCGTTGCGGATTTTTCGGCCATGCGCTCCAGATTGGCCATGGCCAGCAAGCCGAGTTTGTAGAGGTCGGCCGGTGTCTTGACGATGGCATTGTCGACCAGTTGTTCCATCAGCTTGTCGCCGAGGCCCTCAATGTCCATCGCGCGGCGGCCAGCGAAATGCAGCAGGGCCCGCTTGCGTTGCGCCGGGCAGAACAGGCCGCCGGTGCAGCGGGCGATGGCCTCGTCTTCGGGCCGTTCGATCGCCGAGCGGCAGACCGGACAGGTCTTCGGCAGCGCAAAGGGTGGATGCAGCGGCTCGCCGCCAAACAGGTCCTTCATCGGCCGCCGTTCCATGACCACCGACACCACCTCGGGGATCACGTCGCCAGCACGCCGCACGATCACCGTATCGCCGATCCGCACATCCTTGCGTCGCGCCTCGCCTTCGTTGTGCAGCGTGGCATTGGTCACCGTCACGCCGCCGACGAAAACCGGCGCCAGCCTTGCCACCGGGGTAATCGCCCCGGTGCGGCCGACCTGCAGCTCGATCGCCTCGACCGTGGTCAGCGCCTCTTCGGCCGGATACTTGTGCGCTACGGCCCAGCGCGGCTCACGGCTCACGAATCCAAGCTGCTGCTGCAGCGCCAGCGAATTCACCTTGTACACGACGCCGTCGATATCGAATGGCAGTGCGTCGCGCATCTGGCGGATACGGGCGTGGAAATCGATCAGGCCGTCCGCGCCCTGCACCACCGCGCGATGTTCGCAGACCGGCAGGCCGCAGGCCGCCAGCGCATCGAGTACAGCGCTATGCGTAGCCGGCAATTCCCAGCCACGAGTTTCGCCCAGACCATAGGCATAGAAGGACAATGGCCGCTCAGCCGCCATGGCGGGATCGAGCTGGCGGATGCTGCCCGCCGCCCCGTTGCGCGGGTTGACCAGCGTCGCCCGCCCCAGCGCTCGCTGCTTCTCGTTGTAGCGCTCGAAATCCGGTCGGCTCATGAACACCTCGCCGCGCACTTCCAGCACCGGCGGCGCGCAGTCATGCAGTCGCAGGGGAATGCGATGCACGGTGCGAATATTCTGCGTCACGTCCTCCCCGGTCTCGCCGTCCCCGCGCGTGGCGGCCTGCACCAGCACGCCATGTTCATAGCGCAGGTTGATGGCGAGGCCGTCGAACTTGAGTTCGACCCCATAGTCGACGGTGGCATCGGCATCAGTCAGGCCCAGCTCACGCCGCACCCGGGAGTCGAAGGCGCGCGCACCTGTCGGCTCGGTGTCGGTTTCGGTACGGATCGACAGCATCGGCACGGCATGACGCACCGGCGAAAACTCCGGCAGCGGCTTGCCGCCGACCCGCTGCGTCGGTGAATCGGGGCCGATCAGTTGCGGATGCTCAGCCTCCAGCGCCTGCAGTTCGCGGAATAGCTTGTCGTACTCGGCGTCGGGAATGGTCGGCGCGTCGAGCACATAGTAGGCGTGGTTGTGTCTTTCGATTTCGCGGCGCAGGATTTCGGCCCGCGCCGCTGCCTGCTGCAGGTGCATCAGGAGAAGAGGCGCAGCGCCCGGGTACTGCCGGGGACGATGCTGCCGTCGCGCATGCGTTGCTGCAGTTCGGCCGTCTTGGCGCGAATCGCGTCGATCATGGCGTCGGACAGCGGTGCGCGCTGCGCATCGACCAACACTCCGCCCAGGGTCGTCCCGAGCTGCCGCG
>Ga0172380_10009963_pt1 | contig 10026 bp, 7 predicted proteins | sample Leawe162metaG_FD_119747 | JGI IMG/M metagenome (GOLD analysis project Ga0172380, IMG submission 119747) | Leachate microbial communities from a municipal landfill in Southern Ontario, Canada - Leachate well 162 metaG | ecosystem: Engineered > Solid waste > Landfill > Unclassified | place...
CGAAAAGTTCCAGGCGCGGCTGGATAGGCTCGGTATCAAGGACTGGCAGCCGCAGGCCAGCCCTGTGGTGTTCTGGGACGTATTCGGCGCAGCAGGTCATCCGGTGCGCGCCACGATCTCGGACATGGGGCCGCTCTTGCTGGGGCGCCTGCTCAATCTCAACGACACCCAGGCCGGGGTGCTGCAGATCGTGTTCCGCGTGGCCGACGACCAGGGTCTGCTGCTGCTCGACCTCAAGGATTTGCGCGCCATGGTCCAGCATGTCGGCGAACACGCGGCCGACTACAAGACGCAGTACGGCAATGTCTCGGCCGCCTCGATCGGCGCCATCCAGCGCGGCTTGCTGACGCTCGAAGAGCAGGGCGGCGACAGCTTCTTCGGCGAGCCCATGCTCGACATCGAAGACCTCATGCAAACCCAGGATGGGCGTGGCGTGATCAACGTGCTGGCGGCCGACAAGCTGATGAATTCGCCGCGCCTCTACGGTTGCTTCCTGCTCTGGCTGCTGGCCGAGCTGTTCGAGCAGCTGCCCGAGGCCGGCGACCTGCCCAGGCCCAAGCTGGCCTTCTTTTTCGACGAGGCCCACCTGCTTTTCAGCGACGCCTCGCCGGCGCTGCTGGAGAAGATCGAGCAGGTGGTGCGCCTGATCCGCTCCAAGGGCGTCGGCATTTACTTCGTGACGCAGAATCCGCTCGACATTCCCGATGCCGTGCTCGGCCAACTCGGCAACCGCGTCCAGCATGCGCTGCGCGCCTTCACCCCGCGCGACCAGAAGGCGGTCAAGGCGGCGGCCGACACCTTGCGCGCCAACCCGGCCTTCGACGCCGCGACGGTGATCACCGAACTCGGTGTCGGCGAGGCGCTGGTCTCCTTCCTCGACGAGCACGGCCGGCCGACCGTGGTCGAGCGCGCCATGGTGCTGCCGCCGGCCTCGCGCATCGGACCGATGACGGTCGACGAGCGCCGTGCCGCGATCGCCGCTTCGCCGATCGCCGGGCATTACGAAAAGCTGCTCGACCGCGAATCGGCCTACGAAAAACTCAAGGGCGATGTCAGTCAGAGAGTTGGCGCTGGCGACACGGCGACTGCGACGCCGCAAGCCGGCGGCGGCGGATTTCTCGGCGGCATCGGCGACGCGCTGGGCGGCCTGCTCGGCGGCGGCGCCCGCAGCGGCTCGCGCGGCCGGCAGACCGTGGTCGAAGCCGCCGTGAGCAGCACCGTGCGCGCCATCGGCTCCTCGCTGGGCCGCGAGATCGTGCGCGGCGTGCTGGGCTCGATCATGGGCGGCGGCCGTCGCCGGTGACGCACGCGGCCGGCTTGCCCGCGGTACATCGCGCTGGAGTGGTATTCGCCGTTATCGCGGCCTTCGGCTTTTCCTTCAAGGCGATCCTGGTCAAGCTGGCCTATCCCTACGGCGTCGATGCCGTGACGCTGCTGGCCCTGCGCATGGCCTTCGCCCTGCCGGTATTCCTCTGGGTCGGGTTTTCCGCTTCGCGCAATGCTCCGGGCATGACGCTGCGCGACTGGCTGGCGGTCGCGCTGCTGGGTACGCTGGGCTACTACGGCGCCAGCATTCTGGATTTCCTCGGGCTCAAGTACATTTCGGCGGGCCTGGAACGGCTGATCCTGTTCACCTATCCGACGCTGACCCTGCTGTTCGGCGTCGTCCTGCACGGCCGTGCCATCAGCCGCCGCGAGGCTGTGGCGCTGGGCCTGTGCTACACCGGCATTGCCGCCGCGTTCGCGCACGACCTGCACTTTTCCGGCGACACCGCCGCGGTCTGGATCGGCGGCGGCTTCGTCTTCGCCTCGTCTGTGAGCTATGCGCTCTACCTGTCGGGCAGCGCCGGGATGATTGCGAAACTCGGTGCGGCACGCTTCACCGCCCTGGCCATGCTGGTGTCGACGGCGGCCATCGGCGGCCATTTCCTGGCGACGCAGCCGCTGACGGCCCTGGTGCAGCCTTGGCCGGTCTATGCGCTGGGCGCTGCGATGGGCATGTTCTGCACGGTGCTGCCGGTATTCGCCCAATCGGCGGCGATTCGCCGCATCGGCAGCGGAAAGGCCGTGCTGGTGGGCATGGTGGGGCCGCTACTGACCATCGTCTTCGCCTGGCTGCTGCTCGATGAAGGCTTCTCGACGGCGCAGATGGCCGGTGTCGCATTGGTCATTGCCGGCGTGGCTACGGTTAGCCGCCGCTGAGCATATCTATCTGTCTATAATCGGATAACCATGCTAAGCCGTCGACTTTTTGCCGTCCTCTCAGCGCCAACTCTTGCGCTGCTGTCCAGCAGCGCTGGGGCGCAAGAGGTTTCGGAAAAGGATTATTTCGACGATCTGCCAGTGGTGCTTTCGGTCAGCCGTCTGGCGCAGCCGATCAAGGAAGTTCCGGGCTCGGTGACGGTGATCGACCGCGACACGATCCGGCGTTCCGGCGCGCGGGAAGTCGCGGAAGTGTTGCGCCTGGTGCCGGGTTTCCTGTTTACCTCGCGCAACGGCGCCAATCCCCAGGCTTCCTATCACTCGGGCATGGACGTATTCGGTTCGCGCATGCAGGTCTATGTCGATGGGCGTTCGCTTTACTCTTCCTTCTATCTCGGCGACACCCACGTCGGGCTGCGCGGCCTGGTGCTGGAGGATATCGAGCGCATCGAAGTGCTGCGCGGATCGAATTCGGCGTCCTATGGCGCCAACGCATTTCTCGGCGTGGTGAACATCGTTACGCGCAACGCCGCGGACAGCCACGGCACCATGGTTTCGGCCACCGTGGGCGACAAGGGGATCGAGGACAATGTCGTGCGCCACGGCTGGGGCGATCACAACGCCAGCTTTCGCATTACTGCCGCGAGGCGCAAAGACCATGGCATTGACCGTTTGTACGACGATAGCCATATTTCGCGCTTGCAGTTTCGCGCCGACTGGCTGCCCTCGGCGGACGACGAGGTCATGCTGCAGCTGGGCGCCGGCGAGACAGCGCGTGGCGATGGCGAAGGCCTGGCAGGCAATCCATTCCGCACCATAGGGCAAAGCGACTTATATTTTCTGCTGCATTGGCAGCGTCAGCTGGCCCCGGACGAAAAGCTCGAATTGCGCGCCAGCCATGAGCGGGAATCATTTGTCGACAAGGCGCTGCTGACCGGCAATATCGGCGGCCCGGTAAGTGCCTTCAATGATTCGAGCGGCAGCGTGCAGCGGACGGAGTTGAGCCTGCAGCATGCCTTGCCCTTGAGTCCGGCATTGCGCCTGGCGTGGGGAGGCGAATGGCGCTACGAGCTGCTGGATGCGCCGTTCCTGTATTTCATGGCCGGCAGCGTTTCGCTGCACCAATGGCGCGGCTTTGCCACGCTGGAATGGCGCCCCCATGAGCAATGGCTGTTGCAGGCCAGCGGCATGCAGGAAGGTCACAGCTATACCGGCAGCGCATTTTCGCCGCGCCTGGCGGCCAACTTCCATCTGACGCCCGACCATACGCTGCGGGCCGGTGTAACCAAGTCGCAACGGTCGCCGACGTTCTACGAACTGCGTGCCGATACCCGTCTGTTCAATCTGACTCCCGGAAATTTTATTGTGCCGGTGGGGGCGCAGATACCCGTAGTCGGTTGGCTGTACCGCTCATCGGGCACCGTCAAGGCGGAATCCCTGATTACCCACGAACTCGGCTATCTGGGGCATTTTCGTGAAGCCAATCTGAAGATCGACGCTCGTGCCTTCGTCGAACGCATGAATGACCGCATCACCGTGGAGGGACGGACAGTCCAGAATCCCGCCCTGCCGGCCTTTCCCTGGACCAACGTCAGGGATTTCGTCAACCGGCCGGGGCCGCATCTGCACGGTTTCGAGTACCAGTTCGACTGGCGACCGTTGCCGGATACGCGCCTGGTCCTGGCGGAAATGCATATCCGCAGCAAGCCGGGAGCGTTTGTCGATGAAGGTCTGGAAGCTCCCACCCGCTCGAATTCGCTGGCGTGGTTTCAGAAGCTGCCGGGCAATTTCGATTTCACGGCGATTTCCACGGCGTCGACGCCTTTCAAGTGGGCGGCAGGCGGCGATTTGATCAATACGCCGCGCCGTCTCGATATCCGTCTTGGCATGCCCTTCGCGCTCGGGGCCACCCGTGGCGAGGCCAGCGTGACGGTACAGGCGATCAACGGCGGTCACCAGATCTACAAGCTCGACCAGCGTTTCGATCGTCGCGCCTTCGCCACATTACGGCTGGATTTCTGAGCAATGCGTCGTCGCATCCTTACCGCCCTTGTCACCGCTTGCCTATGTCTAATGACATATGGATCAGCGTGGGCCGCGGCGACGATTCCCGTCTGGGTGGCCTTGTCCGCTACGGGCGGCGCCCACGCCGAAGCGGCGCAGGCGCTGCAGGCGGAAGTCGAACAGGCACTGCCGGGACGCATCGACTGGCGCGTGGCGCACTGGAGCAGCTTCACCAGTGCCGTGCCGGAGCCGCAATGGGTCGTCGCCGTCGGAACGGGGGCTCAGCGCGCCATGCAGAATCTGTTTGCCCGTGACACGACGCCGCCCCCGCTGCTGTCGATACTGGTGCCGCGCCTGGCTTTCGAGCGCATGGCCGATCCAGTGCGCCTGCGTGCCGGATCGCTCTCGGCGGTGTATCTCGACCAGCCGCCTTGGCGGCAACTGGAGCTGATCCGGCTGGCGTTGCCCAACGTGCGCAAGGTCGGCATGCTGGTCGGCGCGGAGTCGAAGGGCCACCTGCCGGCACTGGAGAAAGCGGCCAAGGAGCGCGGCCTCGAACTGACCGCGGCGGCGGTGGAAGCGGATGGCCTGTTCGAGGCCCTGCAATCGGTGTTGCCCAATGCCGATGTCCTGCTTGCGCTGCCCGACCCGGCGGTGTTCAACAGCCAGACAGCCGCCAACATATTGACGGCTGCCTATCGGCGGCAGGTGCCGCTGCTCGGCTTTTCTCCGGCCTATGTCAAGGCGGGTGCCTTGGCGGCGCTGTATTCGACACCGGCCCAGGTCGGCGTCCGCGGTGGCGAATCGCTGCGCCTGGCACTGACGGGCAAGGCTTTGCCGGCACCGCAGTGGCCGCGCGAGTTTGTCGTCGCGGTCAACCAGGATGTCGCCCGCTCGCTGGGATTCGCCCTGGACGAATCGCTGATCGAGCAACAATTGCGCCAGAAGGAGCGGCCATGAAGATGAGCCTGCGCACCCGCATGCTGTTGTCGGCGCTGCTGCCGACCACGCTGGTCGCGGTGCTTTTGACGACGGTGTTTTTACTGCGCGCCATCGACGATCTTGAACAAGGATTGCAGACACGCGGTGCTGCGATTTCGCGACAAATGGCCGGTGCTGCGGAGTTCGGCATATTTTCCGGTCAGCGCAGCGCGCTTTCGGTGTTGACCGAGTCGGCACTGCACATCGATCCGGATGTGCGCGGGGCCGCAATCATCGATGCACGCGGTGCCGTCATGGCACTTAGCGGCGCGCTGAATCAATCCATGTGGCCCGCGCCGGCGCGCATCGACGGTGCACGTTTGCGTCCGGATGTGCTGCTGTTCGTCGAGCCGGTGATGCGCAGCAGTCTGCCCGTGGATGACATCTACGGCGGCACGACGGCGGCAGCTGAGGTGCCGCAGCGGTTGCTTGGCTACGTCGTGGTCGAATTGTCCCTGCGCGAGGTATCGGGCAAGAGCGAGCGACTGATCGCCATCGGCGGCATGATTGCCTTGCTTGGATCCGTGCTCGGCGGCTGGCTGGCGCAACGCATCGCACGCGGCATGACAAATCCCCTGCTGGAGGCCAACGAGGTCGTCGGGCGTATCGGCGCCGGGGACCTGACGGCGCGCATGGCGACCCGTTCTGCCGGCGCCCTGCGCTCCCTGGCGGCCGGCATCAACGGCATGGCCGAACGCATCGGCGTGACGCAGGACGAGTTGCGCGCCCGGGTGGCCGAAGCCACTGCCGACTTGCGGCAGGCCAAGGACGCGGCGGAGCACGCCACCATCGCCAAATCGCACTTTCTGGCTGCCGCCAGTCACGACCTGCGCCAGCCCCTGCACGCACTGGGCCTCTTCGTCTCCGCCCTGGCGCAATCCAAGGCGGCCAGGCAGGAGCCGGAACTGGTTGCGCACATCCAGTCGGCCGTCGACGCCCTGCAGAATCTGCTCGATGCCATCCTCGACATTTCACGCCTCGACGGCGGCAACGTGGTGCCGAGCATCGGCTGCTTTCCCCTGAGCCATGTGCTGGATCGCCTGGGCCAGGATCTTTCGTTGCTGGCCGCGCAAAAGGGTTTGCGGCTCAAGCTGCGGCCGACGCGGTTCTGGGTGCGCAGCGACGAAAAGATCGTCGAACGTATCCTGCTCAATCTGGTCGGCAACGCCTTGCGCTACACCCGCACCGGCGGCGTGCTGGTGAGCTGCCGCCGCCGCCGCGACGTGCTGGTGGTCGAGGTCTGGGATACCGGCACAGGCATTCCGGAGCACGCACGCGAGGGAATTTTCGAGGAATACGTGCAGTTGGCGAATCCCGAGCGCGATCGCGCCAAGGGCCTCGGGCTGGGCCTGGCGATCTGCCGGCGCTTGGCCGGCTTGCTGGGCATTCCGCTGGGTGTGCGTTCGCGCCCGGGGCGCGGTTCGGTGTTCTGGATCGAATTGCCTGTGGTGCCGGCCGGCTTGCCCCGCGATCTGCCGTCAGCGGGGAGCGCTTCGTCAGAAGGCGCGGTCGATCCGGCGCGGATAACGGGAACGGTTCTGGTGGTGGAGCGGGATGCGTTGGTACGGGCGGGCATGCAACAGGCGATCGTCAGTTGGGGCGGCCGGGTGTTGCTGGCGGCCGACCGCGAGGAGGCGCTGAGCCGCTGCCGCGAGAGCGATCCGCCGCCGGATCTGACGATATGCAATCTGCGACTGCCGGGCCGCGGCAGCGGTATCGAGCTGGCACAGGAGCTGCGCCGGGAATTCGAGGGCATGGCCGTGCTGCTGGTCAGCGCGGATGTCAGCGACGAAGCGCAGAATGCGGCGCGCAATGCCGGCTTCGCGCTGCTCAAGCAGCCGGTGCCGGCAGGGCGGCTGCGGGCGGCCTTGCGCCACCTGCTCGAGGTTCGCGTCTAGCGGTCGAGCAGTCCCAGACGGCGGCAAAGCTCCAGCGTCAAGCCGGCCTGGTTCATCGAATAGAAATGCAGACCCGGCGCGCCGCGTTCGATCAGGCGCTGGCACAGCTCGGTTACCACATCGAGACCAAAGGCCCGGATCGATTCCGCATCGTCGCCGAAGCTCTCGAACTTGCGCCGCATCCAGCGCGGTATCTCGGCGCCGCAGGCATCGGAAAAGCGCGCCAGCTTGGAGAAGCTGGCGATCGGCATGATGCCCGGCACGATCGGCACCGTTACGCCCAGCGCCCGCGCTTCGGTGACGAAATGCTCGTAGGCGTCGGTATTGTAGAAATACTGGGTAATGGCCGAATTCGCACCGGCGTCGATCTTGCGCTTGAAGTTCAACAGATCGTCGCGCGGGCTTTTCGCCTGCGGATGCCATTCCGGATAGGCCGCCACCTCGATGTGAAAGCGGTCGCCGGTTTCGGCGCGGATGAACGCTACCAGTTCGTTGGCATAACGGAATTCGCCGGCGTCGGCCATGCCCGAGGGCAGGTCGCCGCGCAGGGCGACGATGCGGCGGATGCCGCGGGCGCTGAAAATGGCCAGCATCTCGCGGATGCCCTCGCGCGTGGAGCCGATGCAGGACAGGTGCGGCGCGGCCTGGTGGCCTTCGGCGGCGATTTCCATCACCGTCGCCAGCGTGTTTTCGCGCGTCGAGCCGCCGGCGCCGTAGGTGACGGAGAAGAACTCGGGCTTCAGCGGCGCAAGCCGGGTCCGCGTCGCGCGCAGCTTTTCCATGCCCTCGCTGGTCTGCGGCGGGAAAAACTCGATGGATAGTTCAAGACTCATGCTGGATTCCAGGAGGGTGCTTATGCACTGCGTTCAGGATCGGGGCGAGCTCAGCAGCAAACGCGTCAGCAGCCAGGAAATCACGCTGTAGAGCGTCGAACCGATGACGCCGGCGATGAACCCGTCCACCACGAAGCCGTCGAGCAACCACGCCGCCAGCAGGAACATCATGCCGTTGATGACGAAGATGAACAGCCCCAGGGTCAGCAGTGTGACCGGCAGCGTCAGCAGCAACAGTAGCGGCCGGATCAGGGTGTTGATCAGTCCGAGCACCACCGCCACCCCCAGCGCCGTGGCAAATCCGGCGACGTGTATCGAGGGTAGCAGGTAGGGCAGGGCCAGCAGCGCTGCTGCATTGATCAGCCAGACGGCAAGCAGGCGCATACGGGTCTCCTTGGGCGGGCGGTTGCGGGCTTAGTAGCGGTACTGGTCGGCCTTGTAGGGTCCGTTCTTGGGCACGCCGATGTAGGCCGCCTGCTGGTCGGTCAGTTCCGACAGTTGCGCATTCAGCTTCTTCAGCTGCAGGCGCGCCACCTTTTCGTCGAGGTGCTTGGGCAGGGTGTAGACGCCCACCGGGTAGTCGGCATTACGCGTGAACAGCTCGATCTGGGCAATGGTCTGGTTGGCGAAGGACGACGACATCACATAGCTCGGGTGTCCCGTGCCGCAGCCCAGATTCACCAGGCGGCCCTTGGCCAGCAGGATGATGCGTTTGCCATCCGGGAAAATCACGTGATCGACCTGCGGCTTGATCTCCTCCCACTGGTATTTCTCGAGCGAGGCGACGTTGATCTCGGAATCGAAATGGCCGATGTTGCAGACGATGGCCTGGTCCTTCATCTTCGCCATGTGCTCGTGATCGATGACGTGCACGTTGCCGGTGCAGGTGACGAAGATGTCGGCCTTGTCGCAGGCGTAGTCCATGGTGACCACACGGTAGCCCTCCATCGCCGCCTGCAGCGCGCAGATCGGATCGATCTCGGTCACCCACACTTGCGCCGACAGCGCGCGCATGGCCTGGGCCGAGCCCTTGCCGACGTCGCCGTAGCCGGCGATCAGCGCCACCTTGCCGGCGATCATGACGTCGGTGGCGCGCTTGATGCCGTCCACCAGCGATTCGCGGCAGCCGTAGAGGTTGTCGAACTTCGACTTGGTGACCGAGTCGTTGACGTTGATCGCGGGAATCTTCAGCTCGCCGCGCTCGTGCATCTGGTACAGGCGATGCACGCCGGTGGTGGTCTCTTCCGTCACGCCCTTGATCTTGGCCAGACGGGTCGAGTACCAGGTCTTGTCCTTGGCCAGCTTGGCGCGGATACTGGCGAACAGCACGGTGGCTTCCTCGCTGTCCGGTTTGTCCAGCACCGAGATGTCCTTCTCGGCGCGGCTGCCCAGATGCAGCAGCAGCGTCGCGTCGCCGCCGTCGTCAAGGATCATGTTCGAGTAGCCGTTGTCCGGCCATTCGAAAATGCGGTGGGTGTAATCCCAGTAGTCGACGAGAGTTTCGCCCTTGACGGCGAACACGGCCACGCCGTCGGCGGCGATCGCGGCGGCGGCATGGTCCTGGGTCGAGAAGATGTTGCACGAAGCCCAGCGCACTTCGGCGCCCAGCGCGGTCAGCGTCTCGATCAGCACCGCGGTCTGGATCGTCATGTGCAGGCTGCCGGTGATGCGCGCGCCCTTGAGCGGCTGGGCCTTGGCGAATTCCTCGCGGATGGCCATGAGGCCCGGCATCTCGGTTTCGGCGATGCGGATTTCCTTGCGGCCCCAGGCGGCAAGGCCGAGGTCGGCAATTACGTAGTCTTTTTTGTCAGTCACGGCGTTCATGAGGGCTCCTTGAACAGTGACCGGGAGGGAGGCGAACTCACCCTGCCCGGTACGGGTTAGGTGAGCGCAGTTTGAAAATGGTCCGAGCCTGGGGGGTAAGTGTGGGAACTACCCTTGCAGCGCTCCTCGGAAGCCGCACATTATATCTTCTTTCGGCAAATGCGTTGCGCACTGCCGCAATTCCATCTATAATCGCTTTTCTCTGACGCGGGGTGGAGCAGTCTGGCAGCTCGTCGGGCTCATAACCCGAAGGTCGCAGGTTCAAATCCTGCCCCCGCAACCAA
>Ga0172380_10009964_pt1 | contig 10026 bp, 21 predicted proteins | sample Leawe162metaG_FD_119747 | JGI IMG/M metagenome (GOLD analysis project Ga0172380, IMG submission 119747) | Leachate microbial communities from a municipal landfill in Southern Ontario, Canada - Leachate well 162 metaG | ecosystem: Engineered > Solid waste > Landfill > Unclassified | place...
AAAGAAGTTGTTCATCAAGCCGAGGATGCCGTTAAAAAGGAGGCATCATGCAATACCAAACAGTCAAAGTAAAATTAGCGTCTAGTTGCCGGCCATGGCGACTCAATCTAGAAATCCGTATTTGTCCTATTTGTGGAGATAATGGCGATGTTGAAATCCGGCTGGTTGGTCGTCGTGCGTGTTGTTCGTGGATTACGGAATGCCATTGCAAAGTTTGCGGGGAAAAATGGTACGAATAGGCATTGGCGGAAAGTAATTTCAAAAACAATTACAAAAGAGGAACTTGAGATAATCAGGGCGAAATACGGACAAAAGGGGGTAGATGCATGCATCGGAATTTACAATATAAGCATAAGCCCTTGTCCGTCATGTCATCGTTCAGGGTGCATTCTTGCGGCCGCCCATAAAAATAGAAATATTACTTATTTCCGTTGCGATCTGTGCGGTATTGAGTGGAAGAAAACCTGGGATATATAAATGACGAAAACCTATTTTGACATGGGGCGAAGGTCTACAGACGTTCCTATTTTTACGGATAAATATTTTACTAAAACTGAGGTTCACGTCGATCCTGCATTGCCTTACTTTGGCAGGAGTTGTTTATCTGCGACCGCGATTGAAACGATCCTGGCGGCGCAAAAAGAAAAAATGGATAAAACAATCTCGGAAATGGCTGGAAATATATACGCTGAATTTTCAAAAGTTAGTGAGGAATATTTGTATGGTGCCGGGAACCAGGCCAAGCCCGACAAGATCTACACCGGCACGGGTCCGATCATTGATATTGATCCGGAAGATTACCGCGTAGTTGAAGAAACAAAACTTATAAAAGGTTAGGAATATTAATAAGATGTTTGCTTTTATGGAAGGGGGGTTATATATTGGGTATACTTTATTATGGTCGTGTTGGTGAAATAGAGTTCTATAAAACACGGGTATGGTTATTGTGCGGGTCTCCTGTTTGGCGTAATCGGGGGCTTATGCTCGAGAGAGTGGATATAACCGATGAGATTCAAAGGGGAGATCATATCTGCTACCGAGGAGGAGATCACGTTCTGTGGACTTCGGGCGCTTATCCGAGCGAATGCACAGATGTTCATATCCCGTTGACAAAAAACCCCTGTGAACGGCCGGCTTGGTGGAAACGGTTTCTGTTGCGCAGGTTAAAAGCGCCAAAGGAATGGATGCAATGATTTCAATATTCAGTCGTAAAAAAACAACTCCGGACAAGCAGGAAGTGGTGGAGATTGTTGCTGAGGTTCCAGCGGGAGAATTTCCTCTTCCGGGAGGAGCCAGTCACATGTCGCACTTCCTTTATAACCGAATCCTGGAAGGAATGGCGCAAAGGTATATCGAAATGAATTACAACGAGACCGTTGCAGCTCTCAAACCTCAGACTCTTGCGATGGAGATCCAGCGCCAGGCTGCAATAATAATTGCGCAGAAGATGGTGCAGCAAATGATAGAAAGTCTTAGACATTAGGAAGGTTATATGATCTCAATATATGGCGCAAGCGATGATCTGGTCGAGGTCGAAGGGGATGTTTCGGAAGAATTCAACCATTACGATTCGGAAGAAGAACCATGTTATTTGGCTTTTTCTGACGGAACTCTTTTGAAAGTCCAGTATCTTGAGGGAGTTTGGCGAATATTCCTTATGGCAAAGGGTCGTTGCAATAGCAAGCTCGAGCAATGCATGTCCAAGGACGGCAGTGACCATGCCTATCTGACTGGAGAAAAGGTTACATGGGTTGTTTGCGGTAAATTTGCAGCCCTGAAAAAATAAAGGAAAATATGAAAGCCGACGAATTAACCAAGCTTTTATTTGATCTTGGCATGTATGACGTCGACGCCGCTGAAAAGCTCAATGTGCGGCCGGAGACAGTCTACAAATGGATGAATGGGAAGAAACGCATACCCGATCATTATGCAAACATCATCAATGGATGGAGAGAACCCAATGCTAAAAAACAATCCGGCGCAGAAGGAAAAGAAGTATGAACGGAATCCTCGACATAAGATTGTCGTCACAATCGGAACAGGGAACGAATATTGCACGAGTTGTCCAAAGTTAACTCCAAGTGGGAATCTTTCTGTGCCTATGTGCGAACAATTCAGAAAGACTCTTGAGGTAAAGTACCGCGGCCCTGCCCGTTGTGATGATTGCCGGCAGGCTGAAAAAGATTTGTTGGAAATTAAAAACCTCAGTCGAAAAGAAGGGTCCGATGTTGCTTTCTTCCGGGCAAACTCTGACAGGATGTAAGAATGCCGCGGATCAGGGAACAGCCATGCATCCCTTTTGCGTGGCTGTCCGCGGCAGAATTGGAGTGATGTATGGCTTTTCCGAAACAGGTGATAGTCGTCGAAGACGAGGATGAACCTGATATTTTGGGGAATTATATACTTGACTACCATGGAATTCCCAAAGGATAGAAAATGAAAGACTTGTTCGGCGATAAGGTGGAACGGGCGATTGAACTCCTACGCACGTATCAGCCCAAGGATGGGCCGTATTACGGGTGTTTTTCAGGCGGGAAAGACTCTTGCGTTATAAAGGAAATTGCGCGACTTGGTGAGATTAACGTGGTTTGGCATTACAACGTTACCACGATTGACCCGCCGGAGCTTTGTCGATTCATAAAGAAACACCATCCCGATGTGATTTGGGTGAAGCCTAAAGTGCCATTTTTCGAGGCGGCAAAAACAAACGGCTATCCAACCTTTCAACATCGATGGTGTTGCAAAATATACAAGGAGTCTAGTACGCCACGCGGCTCTGTGATGATTTTTGGAGTAAGAGCGGCAGAGTCCAAACGCAGAGCGAAGGCATGGAAAGAGGTCACTGCCCACACAAAAACCCAGCAATACGTAGTTTCGCCGATCGTTAATTGGGAAGACTACGAAGTATGGCAGTTTATTAAATCTAGGAATCTTCCCTATTGTTCGCTGTATGACGAAGGATTTTCACGTCTTGGCTGTGTGGGATGCCCCATGGCTAGTAATAAAATACAGCAATTTAAGAGATGGCCACATATTGAAAGGGCGTGGATGGGATTATTCGACTATCTCTACGCCAAAAAAGAGCGCAAGGGATTTACCTCGGGCAAAGAAATGTTTAACTGTTGGCTTCTGAACAAGCCAACGCCAAAAGATGAAGAATGCCAAGGCATTTTGGATATGTACTCATGATTGTTTTTTCTTACGCCGCTCTCGGCGTATGGTAGTCAAGTATATAATTCCCATATTTTGCTCGTAGCCGAAGGTTTGGTAGACATCGATCCAGGGAAAGAATACGCAGTTTATAAACTCGATAATGTCAAATTAAGAAAATTCAGAAAAAAGCGGAAGGGATCCACCGAACCGATCCCTGATTTAGAAGGAGATGATGATGAATATTAGATTTTTTGTTCCTGGGATACCTCAGACTGCCGGCTCAAAAAAGGCTTTCAGGCATCGATATACCAAAAAAATCATTGTCAAAGATGACAATGAAAAAGGCGCCGCCTGGAGGCATACTGTCCAATGGGAAGCCAAACGTGAAATGGCAAAAGGTATAGAAATATTCAAAGGTCCCTTAGCCGTCACCTTCACATTTATGCTTCCGAGACCTAAAGGGCATTTCGATAAATATGGCCGGGTGAAAAAATCGGCCCCAATATATCCGGTGGTTAGGCCGGATGCGCTGAAGCTTTCCCGGGCGGCCGAAGATGCTCTTACAGGTATTTGCTGGAATGACGATTCACAAATTGTGATAGAGCGTCTTATTAAAGAATATTCCGATGGAACTGCCGCCGCTGGATGCTTGGTTTTTATACAAAAAATGGAGAGTTGAAATGCAAGAACGCCCGATCCTTTTCAGTAGTCCAATGATCCGAGCAATTCAAGAAGGTCGCAAGGGACAAACTCGAAGAATCATGCAGGTTCAACCTCCGGGAGATGGTTATACCTTGTCTCGGTTAATGGATACTACCGATTCGAACTTGCGCCGGAATAAGGATAAACACCATTGGATAATATTAGATGGACTTAATGTCCTTGATTCAGATAGCAGATATTTTAACTGCCCATATGGCTATACCGGAGATCAGCTTTGGGTGAGAGAAACTTGGTGTAGCCCTGATCGCCCTATTATTGGTTATGCGGCCGATTCTAAGTGTGGCGCGTGGATCAATGATGGAGATGGCGGCCGGATATGGCTGGCTCATGGATATATCCTGGAAGCTCCTTCCTATCGAGATGTTGTCAAAAATCTAAAATATGCTCCGACCTTTGGGATTAAAAAATATGGTGGAAAATGGCGTCCATCAATATTTATGCCGCGGTGGGCTTCCCGGATCCAGCTTGAAGTCATCGGGGTCCGGGTTCAACGATTGCAGGATATCAGTGAGTTTGACGCGCAGGAGGAGGGCGGACCCAAAGGTTATGATCTATATCAAATGCATTATAGCAATGCTCGTGAATGGTTTGCAAAAGGATGGGATTCCTTAAATCTGAAACGTGGTTCATGGGAATCAAATCCTTGGGTTTGGGTGATTTCATTTAAACAAATTAAAGGAGAAAACTATGAAAAAAACAGTAAAGATAGTTCGTCCTCGATGGACAAAAGATGAAGTGAAGGTTCTCAAGTCGATGTACCGAACTTTCAGTAATCGGGAGATTGCTATCCATCTCCATCGGAAAGTTTCATCTGTCGTCTTCAAGGGGCATCTCCTGGGATTGTCGAAGGGCCCCGCCAGGTTGAAAGCTATGGGCAAAGAAAACATCGCTTTACGGTGGGGGAAACGTGGTCAAACAGCACGAAGGCGGAATTAGCTGGACGCATTTTACCTTCAATCCTTGGTGGGGTTGTAACAAGTGCAGCCCCGCCTGTTTGAACTGCTATGCCGAAAGATTATCAAAGCGCTGCGGCTTCGATTGTTTCGGATCTGGTAAGCTGGCGCGAACCTTCGGTGAAGCTCATTGGAACGAACCAAGGAAGTGGAACAGGAAGGCGAAGGAGCTTGGCGTCCGGTATCGGGTTTTCTGTGGCTCAATGTGCGACATTTTCCAGCAGAGAAACGAGATCGAGATCCAAATGGCACGAGCGTATTTGTGGAGGCTGATCGAAGAAACTCCACATCTGGATTGGTTGCTGTTGTCAAAACGACCGGAAAATGCCGAAATGTTTATTCCGCAAGGATGGTGGGGTGGATGGGCGGAGAATGCTTGGGCGGGAGCGACGGTTGAAAATCAGGAGGCGGCGAACAAAAGGATTCCATCGTTGCTTAAACTGAAGGCGCAACGATTCTTTGTGAGTTGCGAACCATTGCTTGGACTAATTAATTTGCATTCGATCCCGGCCGGGAATGGGACTTATTACGATCTATCATATTCTTCCGGTTCAGGACTATTTGACCGGCAATCGCATAGAATTCGAGATGCAAGAATTGATTGGCTCATCGTCGGTGGTGAATCTGGACCTGGAGCACGGCCTATGCATCCTGATTGGGTAAGGTCGCTGAGGGACCAGGCGCAAGCGGCAGGGGTTCCATTCCACTTTAAGCAATGGGGCGAATGGGTTCCATCTCCGTGTATTGACCCACACGTTAAGTCGTCTCAGGAAATTGATGTTAATGGCGTAAGAATGTTTCGCGTCGGTAAAAAATCCTCCGGTCGCCTCCTGGATGGGAAAGAGTGGCTTGAATTTCCGGAGGATAAACGATGAAACGGGTGAAACTTACCACAGAGGCAATAAATCGGGGCGTATGGCCATGTTTATCCAAGAAATACGCAGGAATGGATCTGGCAGATATTCGTGGCACTGTCATAAGCCGATCACGTCGTTTTCCTGAAATTCTGAACGTCCGATGGGATGGATACAAAGTCGTAGAGCGTATCAATTCCCGGTGGGTTGTGGAGGTAGAATGCCCTGTAAACGAGTAAAAACCCCAGGTGGTGGTATTGCGATTGCCTGCACTCGCGGTAAAACTATTCTTCATTGTTACTACTGCGGCCGGCCGGCGAAATTGCTTTGCGATTGGCCCATCGGATATCGGAGAGAGCATCCAAGTTGTACCTGCGATCGTCCAATTTGTCAGCAGTGTTCGACACATGAAGGTCCGGATAAGGACTATTGCAAGGTTCACAGGGATTAGTTGGACAAGAAGGGAATAAGGGATAATGATAAATTCGGAAGAGAATAACCAAGCAACTGAAGAATGCAGGACAGAAGAAGATGAACAGAAATTTCTTAATTCCCTTATCGGGATGACAATAACCGCTGCTTCATTTAGTAGCGAAGAAGGTTATATGATTGAATTTGACCATCGTCTCCGATTCCGGAGTTGCTGCCCCCATTCCAGTTTTTTTAGGAGGACAATACAATGAAATGCGATATTTGTGGCGAAGATATTACTTTTTCATCGGGGCATCTTCACTCTCTCCCGCCTGATGAACACCAACATCTTGCGGCCGAGATGTGTGGTGATTTTGATAATATTATTACCAAGGCTGGTTTTAGGGTAGCCTGTATCGTCTTAATAGATACGGAAAACAAGGAGAAGTTTTCTCAAATCGGGGCTAAACAAATAATTCTCAGTTTTGGTAAAGGGATGGGGCCCGGAGCCGCTGCCGAACTACTCAAACTTATTGGCAATCAGGCCAATGTTATTCTAGCCAATGCCACGCTTATAAAGGAGAAATAACTATGGCTGATTACTATATTGGTATTACAGAAGCGGCATACCTTATGGGCATGAGTGAGGAAACCGTTAAAAAAATGATTGATAATGGAGAACTCCTCTGCCGGAAAAACGCCAATCCAATTATGATTCATGAATCGGAAATGGGAAGATTCATGCATCCATGGAGGCATATTGCCAGGCTTGATCAGAGGATCACTGCCCAACAGATGCTTGTTGAAAAATTAAAGTTGGGCCGTTCAGAGAATGAAGATTGGACTCTTGCCCACCAGGTCAATGACCTTCAATACAATATTGAACATCTTGAACCTTTAATTAAGGGAATGCAGTTGAAGATCGAAGAGATCATGACTAAATTGCCGGCATTGATGGAAACAGTGCATTCTCTTCAACAATCCAAGCAGAAACCAATATTCCGTAAGAAAAAGAAATAAGCCCCGATCGGGGAGGAAGTTTTATGAAGGGCTGTGAATTTCGAGAATTAAGAAAAAAAACCGGGCTCAGACAATCAGAAGTTGCAGAGATTCTTAAAGTAACCCGGGAAACCGTTGTCCATTGGGAAACAAAAAATGGTGGTCAATGGGAAGTGTCGGTTGGCTGGTCTGAGGCTATGTTGGGACTCTCAAGGGATATAAGGAGGTTTGAATCTATAAAGAGGAATCGCAAACCGCGCAAGACTGTTCCAATGACAGAGAAAATTGCACGAAGATTAAGAAAAATTGATGCGGCTGTATCAGACCAATAGGAGATTTAACTATGACAAGCCCATTAGATCCATTTAATCCATTGAATCCTTTTTCTATGAAATGGGATGAACCAAAAAATGAAGAACCAATAAGGATGAGACCGTTATTCCCGTTAAGTTACTCTTCTGTTATTAATGAGACGGATCGTTATTTGTGTCGACGTATAGAAAATCTTTTGGTTGAGAACGATAATCTGAAAACTCTTTGTTTAAGGAATATCGATGCAATAGAAAGGCTCCAGAATTATGTTGCGGAACTGGAGAAAAAAGTTAAAGAAATGTCCAAGTGGGAAATGGACATATATAAACGATTCGACCCAATTTATTCATGGTTTATTACCCATGACCTGCATTCTGTTCAAGAAATAGAAAATGCAACAATGGATACAATCGAACTCGAAAGAAAAGCCGATCTCGAGAGAAAATTAAAAAGAAAGGAAGAAAATGCCAGCCAAAACCAAGCACGAACCTCTGGAGTCGTATCTAACTGCAATCGAAAAGGCTAAGACTTTTAAGGACTTGCTGGACCCTGGAGCCGACCCTGAAAAATGGTGGAAGCGGTATGCCAGGGTTTGCCATCCTGATACGGCCCCCGCTGGATATAAGAAGAGAGCGGAAGAGGCTTTTAAAAAACTTGGAGAACTGTATACCGGGTTTACAAAGAAGGCAACGTCCTCTCCAATCGTTATTGCCGGCTGTGTGCTTTCAGAGGCTCTAACCAAAGGAGATATTTGTGATCTCTACGCCGCGGAATCAGAGAAGGATCCCAACGTAATTTTAAAAATTGTCCGGGGTCCAAAAGACAATGATTTAATGGATCGTGAGAAAACCGCGCTTGGTCATCTATGGAAAGCTGAACCTGAGAATTTCAGAAAATATCTTCCTATATTTATCCAGGGAGTTAAGGCTTCTGGCCGGCGCGTGAATATCCTCCATCACGATCAGAACGTCTTTTCTCTCAAAGATATTGTCGACCTGCATGCCGGGAATCTAGATTTCCGGCATATAGTCTGGATGGTGAACCGAGCTCTTAGCGTATTGGGGTTTGCGCACCATGCCGGAGTTATCCATGGCGCAGTTCTTCCTTGTCATCTTCTTTATGATCCGAAGGACCATGGATTAAAGCTTGTTGACTGGTGTTATTCCTGTACTGCCGGTCAATCAATTCCCGCGATTGTGCGGGATTTTTCAATGCATTATCCTCCAGAGGTCAAGAAAAAGAGACCTGCCGGACCCTGGACGGACATTTATATGTTGATGAAATCCATAAATATTATCGCAGGAAACATGCCAAAGCGTTTCCGAGATCTTATTCAATGGTGTGTGACAGAATCCCCGGCTTCACGCCCGGACGATGCATGGAACATTCAAGAACGATGGATCAATCTCGCTAAAGAAGAATATGGTCCACCTAAGTTTTTCGCTTTAAATATGCCAAAGAACTGAAAGGAGTTCATTTATGGGCGGTAGTTACTATTCAAAAGATGATTACAAATCTCGAACCACATCAAGAGTAAATTACGCCTCGGCTATGGGAATCACCGAGGATAAGGCGACTTTCAAATACGATACCGATATCAAAAGCGGAGCAATTGATGCCAAGGTGCATGCCTCATTGGAACCAAAGGGAGTAAAAATCAGGGAATCCCGAGACTCCGACGCTCATCCTATTTCGGTGCCAATTGCTGTCATTACCGACACAACCGGATCTATGCAGGAAGTTCCCAGGATGATTCAAAAGGCTCTCAGTAAATTGATGGGCCACTTTCTGGACGATAAGGCTTCCGGTAAGAAATACCTGGGAGAAGGATACCCGGCTATCATGATCGGCGCCGTCGACGATTACGATGCTATGGCAATGTTTAAACATGCTGGAACTTTCCAAATTGGCCAATTCGAATCCGGCATTGAAATCGATGACAATTTGACGAACCTCTGGATCACCGGCCATGGTGGCGGAACCTATGAAGAGGAATATGAATTAGCAGCCTACTTCATGGCTCGGCACACCGTTCACGATCATTTTGAAAAAAGAGGTCGGAAGGGCTACGTCTTCTTTATAGGAGATGAACACGCTTATGACGTTCTCTCCCCAAGGAAGATCAGTGATATTATCGGAGACACTGTGCAAGATGCTCTACAATTCTCAGACATCCTGAAAGAACTCCAGGAGAAATATAACGTGTTCTTCATCATCCCGCAGATGACTTCACATTATAACGACAAGAGTCTGGAGAAGTATTGGATCAATCTCCTTGGCCAACAGAATGTCATAAAACTGCAAGATCCGGCCAAAATTTGCGAATGCATCGTATCCGCGGTCGCAATCTGTGAGGAATATGTGGGAATCGATGAACTGGTTGCCGATGGGATTGCCGATGGAGCTCTAAGCTCTGCATTGGTTCCACTGTCGAAAGCCACCGGAGAAATCAGCAGATACTCCGCAGAGAACCTTCCAGCCGTTTCCGGCCCTGCCGGTGGCGTGGACAGACTATAAATTTCAGAGAGAGAAACCATGAAAGTATTTATTGTCGCAGGTGTGGCCTTCGGGGACGAGGGCAAGGGAACGATGGTTGATTTCCTTTGTCGGAAGCACAAGGC
>Ga0172380_10009965_pt1 | contig 10025 bp, 8 predicted proteins | sample Leawe162metaG_FD_119747 | JGI IMG/M metagenome (GOLD analysis project Ga0172380, IMG submission 119747) | Leachate microbial communities from a municipal landfill in Southern Ontario, Canada - Leachate well 162 metaG | ecosystem: Engineered > Solid waste > Landfill > Unclassified | place...
CGCTTAGGCTGCGAGTTCGTCAATCCTGCTGCGGCACTGACCAAAGCTGTTCAGAGCTACGTCCTCAATAGCCAGCAACGCGGTTCGCTGGCCCGCAAGTAGGTATCTCGTGCAATCGAGCCACGTCTTGGGCTCTGGTACATTGAGCCATTGTTTGCAAGCAGTGCGTAGCACAACAAGTAACATTCGAATCGCCGCCAATGTGCTTCGAGCGGCGAGGAGGGATGTTTATTCCACTCGCCGGATAGCTCCTCGGCGGTTCCGACTGACTTTGCCCAGAGATTCGCTAATCTTCCCAAAACAAAAGATCAAGGAGTTAGATGCTCCCTTCTCGACAGACTTTATTGTCTGCGATCATGGGCGAAGGAAATGGGGTATGTCCTGAAAAGGGGGAACCCTGATGCCCTCGCAACGAACTCGTAAGGGTTGGCGGCAGTTCTTAATCGACTTTTCTCAAATGCCGAAATGCTTGCGTACCTTGCTCTCCATTAGCGCTCTCGCGCCATCCTCCGAAATCTCGAATATCTTGTCGTAAATGCTTCGTGACATGCTGGCGAATTCCGCCATCAGTGCCGGATCAAAATGGCTGCCGGCATCTCTGGTGAGGATGTCCATCACCTCGTCGTAGGACAGCGGCTCCTTGTATGGTCTCTTGGAGCAAAGAGCGTCGAAGACATCTGCAATGGCGAATATGCGTGCCGATAGCGGAATGGATTCGCCCGTCAGATTGTGCGGATAGCCGGAGCCGTCCCATTTTTCGTGGTGATATGACACGACGTCCTTAGCCCCGTCCAGCCACCCGGCGCCCCTGACTATTTCCTCACCTTGCGCCACATGATTGCGCATGATGGCCATCTCGTCCATGTCGAGTTTGTCCGGCTTGAGGAGTATCGCGTCGGGGATTCCTATCTTGCCAGCGTCGTGCAGAAAGCTTCCGGCGATCAGCGACTGCATAGGCGTGCCTTCGAGTTCAACCGCCTCCGCCAGCGTGGCCGAGATCCAGGCGACACGGTAGTTGTGCGCGCCGGTATCGGAGTCACGCTTGGCGATGGCTCGTCCCATGGCCTCCATCATGGAAATGTGCGACTCGAGGACTTCGCGTGCCTTGCGTTCATTGTCGGCGGAAAGATTGACTACCACCGGGTAGACGACGGCACCGCAGCCCAGTGCGGCCAGGCAGACTATCAGCGCCACAGCGAATGCATCGGCAAAAATCTGCTGCTGTTGCCAAGCTGGAATCACGCGCACGCCCTCGAAATAGCCGGAGATCGTTGCGGTGTCATCGCGCAACGGCACGAAGACGCGTATCGCCCAGCGACCATCGGGTAGTCTTAGGTTTTCGGGTGGCGCGTCCTCAGTGTTCGGCAAGGGATGCTTGGGCAACTGGTGTTCCACTTTTTCGCCAGTATCGGTCATCGACTCGGCCAATCGGTGCCCGTCCGCCCCATAGATCTCGGCGATGTCAAACAGCCCGCCAGCCAGCAATTGTGCCGCTGCCTCGGCATGGGCCTTTCCCTCGCTTCCGGCGAAGCGGATCGTCTTGTTCTGCCGCAATAAGCGGCGCGACTCCTCGAAGGCGAAGGAGACGATCTCCGCCTCGGCGTTCTCACGCGAAACGATCCAGGCCAACGGGCTGGCAATGGCGGCCGCAACGATGCTGGCGAGCGCGATGCGGAGCGCCGTGCGTCTGCGAAACTCGTTCGCGAATATGCTGCGGATCATACGCGCCGCGGCAGCATGCGCGCGAGCAGGTTGTCGCGCCGGATCCATTGATGGTAGGCGACGGCCAGTGTGTGGAAGCCGATGAGGAAGTACCCCGCCTTGCCGCCGAATTCGTGAATCTCCTCGAGCAGCTTGCTGATAGGCTTGTTCTCCTCGATCAGCGCGGGAATGCTCAGGCCAAAGAAGACAATCGGTTTGCCGGCGGCGCTGAGGGCCAACCATCCGGCCAGCGGTATGACGATCATCAGCGCGTACAGGGCCCCATGCGCTATCTTCGCCGGCAAGATTTCCCAACTCGGAAGTTCCGGCGCGATCGCCGGTATCGTCCCGGCCAATCGGAACGCCAGGCGCACCCACACCATGCCGAACACGCCCAGGCCGAGCATGAAGTGCCAGAACTTCAGCGCATCCCGCGCATCGCTACCTTTGGGGAATACCTCGCGCAGTTCGATGCTGGCGTACACCGCCGCCAGCAGCAACAGCATGCCCCAGTGCAGGCAGATCAGCCCTGCTCCATAGCGCTCGGATTGGTTCATCAACATCGAATTTCGCCCGCATATATGATGGTAAGTCGGATTCTAACCGCTCAATGCGGCAAATTCTGCGCGAAGTCCAATGCGCGGATTCTCAGATACAGGTAGTGCGCGCACAGCAGCGACAGCGCGGCCAGGGCGAAGCCGAGTACCCCCAGCGAACCCTCGACCCAGTCGATCTCCCGGTTTCCCAGTTTCATCTGCAGGATCAGCAGGCCCCGGATGCTTGCGAGAACACCGATGGCCAGGATGGGTTTGAGCGAGAACGCCTGCTTGCGCAATTGACTCACGACTTGCCGGAACAGCTCCATGACGATGAGCACGAACATCAATTCGCCCAGCAGGTGCACCAGGCCGTGCTGTTCGTCGCGAACGACGTCCATGGCCAGGTCGGCCAGCAGGCTGAAAGCGATGGCGATCGTGCCCGCGGCCACAGCGACCAGGATCAGCTTGTCCATCAGATTGAGCAAGGCTCCGAATTGCCTTGCCAAGTTGCTGCGCATGTCAGTCTTCACCCCGGTTTCCTCTATGTCTGGCTACTGCTGTCGCATGTTATGGCTGCTAGCTTAAGCGCGACTTAACAGGCGCCGACCGAATCCTTGAACCTGTGGGTGCGAATTCTTAATCATGCTACCGCAATGGAAGTCTGAAACAGGCCGCGGCAGTGAGACTGCCACGCGTAATCGTCGAGAGAGGCGGTTTCATGTCGACGATGGCGGCGATCAGATCTTCGTTCGGGCCTTTCGGACCGGGCTTGCGAACTCGCGGTGGTGCACGCCTGGGTGGCTGGGGGAGCCATTTTGGCCAAGACTGTTTTCGTTGGCGTATTTGCAGGGTGAAACGAAGCGCCACAACAAAATATCGGTGTAGAAAGCCCTTCGTAAGGCTCAATCTGGGGGCCCACCCGATGAGACAATGACGCGTGAGAAAAACAACAAGTTAAAGATAGTCGTGCAAGTTCAGGCCATTACATTTGCCGCGCCGTGGCAACCCGATTGCGGTATTATTGCAAAGTTACGTAGAGATTTCCGCCCTATGCGCGCACTCGTATTGGAGAGCCGGCCTGATTCTGTAGTCACAAGCGGCCTACCCGGTTTCGATGCCATTGTTGGCGGCCTGCGCATTGGTGACAACGTCGTGTGGCGAGTTGACGACGTCAATGACTATCGCGCTTTTCTAGCGCCGTATGCAAAAGCAGCTCACAGCAACGGCCGTCGCGTCGTCTATGTGCGTTTCGCCTCGCATGCACCGCTTCTGGCGACCGCAGAGGCTGATGCCATTTACGATTTGGACGCATATCGCGGCTTTGAAGCATTCACGGTTCATCTGCATTCGATCATCGCGCGTGAAGGTTCTGGCGTCTTTTACGTCTTTGATTGCTTATCCGACTTGTTGGACGCTTGGGCCACCGACACGATGGTGGGCAACTTCTTCCGCGTCACCTGCCCGTATCTCTTCGAACTGCAGACCGTGGCTTACTTCGCTCTACGGCGGGACGCCCACTCCTTTGCCACGATTGACCGCATTCGCTCAACGACGCAAGTCCTGCTCGATCTCTACAACAAAGACGGTGAGCTGTATTTGCACCCGCTGAAGGTATGGCGCCGCTCTTCGCCGACGATGTTCTTGCCGCACCGTCACGCGGAGGGCAAGTTCACGCCAATCACCGTCAGTTGTGAAGCGACCAGTCTGTTTGCCGGCTTCCGGCGGCGCGAAGGTGATGCAGAGCGGCACCTTGATTCGTGGGAACACTTTTTCTTGCGTGCCGCTGATCTCAAGGCGTCCGGTGCCCCAACCGCAGAGCAGCAGGCGATGGTCGAGCAGTTGTGTCGGCTCTTGATCGGCCGCGATGAGCGCATCTTGGCCCTGTCGCATCGCTACTTCAGCCTCGATGATCTGCTGCAGATCAAGGAGCGCATGATTGGCACTGGCTTCATCGGTGGCAAGGCAGTCGGCATGCTGCTTGCCCGCGCCGTTTTGCGTTCGCAAGCAGACCAAAACTGGAGCGAAATACTGGAGCCACACGACTCCTTTTTCTTGGGCTCGGATATCTATCACTCCTTCATCGTTGCCAACGGCTGGTGGCGCCTCTTCAACTGGCAGCGCAGCGAAGAGGGCTATCTCGACGGGGCGCGCGAACTGCGTGAACTTTTTGCGCAAGGAAGTTTTGCACCCGAACTCCAACTCGAGTTCCAGAAAATGCTCGAGTATTTCGGTCAATGCCCAATTATCGTGCGCTCCTCAAGCCTGCTCGAAGATGGCTTCGGGAACGCTTTCGCCGGCAAGTACGAGAGCGTCTTCTGCGTCAATCAAGGCACACCCGAAGATCGCCTGGCACAGTTCATCGCAGCGGTGCGCACCGTCTATGCCAGCACGTTCAGCGAAGAAGCATTGCACTATCGTTTGCAGCGCGGGCTCGCCCGCCAGGAAGAGCAAATGGCTTTGCTCGTCCAACGCGTCTCTGGCGCTTACCACGGCCGCTACTTCTTTCCCGCATTTGCCGGCGTCGGCATATCCTACAACACGTTCGTTTGGCGGCACGACATCGACCCGCACGCGGGCATGCTGCGCATTGTTGTCGGGCTCGGAACGCGCGCCGTCGATCGCGTGGACGGCGACTATCCGCGCGTCGCCGCTCTCGACGAACCACTGCTCGTGCCGTACGCCAACGAGGAAAGCCGTTCGCGCTTCACCCAGCACGATATCGATCTGCTCGATGTCACAGAAAACCGCTGGGTAAGTCTGCCACTCAATAACATCCAGGCAGAAGAGCCGACCCTGCCGCTCGAACTGTTCGGTGATCAACGAGACAACCGTTGGCTCATTACCTTCGATCGCTTGCTCACCAAGACTGACTTTTCCGAAACGATGCGTCGTATGCTGAGCACGCTTGAGCGCGCCTACGATTATCCCGTCGATGTCGAGTTTGCCGGCACCTATGCCAGCGATAGTCGTCTCTATCTCAACTTGATTCAGTGCCGACCATTGCAGACGCGCGGCATTCAAGCCAAACGAGTGGAGATCACAGTCGGCAACGACGATGAGGTGTTGTTTCGCAGCCGCGGTCGCTTTATGGGCGGTAGCATTCTGCAACCGATCGGGCGGGTGGTCTTCATCGAGCCTGAGCGCTATATAAACTTGTCGTTGTCCGACCAATACCAAGTGGCGCGCTGCATCGGCCGGATTAATCGCATTGTGAAGACGGATCGCCGCACCACCTTATTAATGGGGCCGGGCCGTTGGGGCACATCGACACCGAGTTTGGGCGTGCCGGTCCGCTTCGCAGAGATCGATGCCATGACAGCAATCGTCGAACTGGCGTTTGCTGATGGCGGTCCCCAGCCGGAACTTTCCTTCGGCACACATTTCTTTCAGGACCTCGTTGAGACCGGCATTTTCTACGTCGGTCTCGATCGCTCATTTGCGACGCGGCAGTTCTCTACCGCGATCTTAAATGCTTTGCCGAACAGACTGTCCGAATTGCTGGGCGATGACGCTCGCCTGGAGCCTGTGATTCGCCTGATCGATTTGCCGGGAGGCTGGCGTCTGATGGCCGATATTGTCAGTCAAGACGTCGTTTGTGCACGTTTTGGCGATACCAGTTAAGTAGCAAGTCATTGAGGGGCTCGTCGCCAAGTCGTGGCGGAGTTTTGTTGTTGTCTCAGAGAGGGGAAATCACTATGGCGTTGGAAGAGAAGATTGAGGTAATTTATCAGCAGGTGAAAGCACGCAATCCCGGTGAAGGCGAATTTCACCAGGCCGTGCAAGAGGTGATCGAATCCCTGGGGCCGGTACTCGTCAAGTACCCGGAGTTTGCCGACCAGAAGATCATCGAACGCATTTGCGAACCGGAACGACAAATCATCTTTCGCGTGCCTTGGCAGGACGACAAAGGTGAAGTCCATATCAACCGGGGCTTTCGCGTTGAATTCAACAGTGCCATCGGTCCGTACAAAGGCGGTTTGCGCTTCCATCCCTCCGTCTATCTGGGCATTATCAAGTTCCTCGGCTTCGAACAAATCTTCAAGAACGCCCTCACCGGCATGCCGATCGGTGGTGGCAAGGGCGGCTCGGATTTCGATCCGAAGGGAAGATCGAATAACGAGATCATGCGGTTTTGCCAAAGCTTCATGACCGAACTCTATCGGCATCTCGGCGAGCACACCGACGTGCCAGCCGGTGATATCGGCGTCGGCGGCCGCGAAATCGGCTATTTGTTCGGGCAATACAAGCGCATCACCAATCGCTATGAATCTGGCGTCCTCACCGGCAAGGGCATTGGTTGGGGCGGCTCGCTGGTGCGAACCGAAGCGACCGGCTACGGTGCCGTTTACTTTGTCCGCGAGATGTTAAAGGTGCGCAAAGACAGCATCGAAGGCAAAACGTGTGTGGTCTCCGGTTCCGGTAACGTCGCTATCTACACCATCGAGAAATTGCATCAACTGGGCGCCAAAGTGATCGCTTGTTCGGATTCCAACGGCGTGATCGTGCACGAAAAGGGAATTGATCTCGATCTCGTCAAGAGACTGAAGGAAGTCGAGCGGCGCCGCATCGCGGACTATGTGAACTACCACAAGGACGCGGAGTACATTGCCGGTGGCAACATTTGGGCGATTCCTTGCCAGATTGCCATGCCGTCGGCAACGCAGAACGAGATCAATGGCAAGGACGCCAAGATCCTGGTAAAGAACGGTTGTATCGCAGTCGGTGAAGGCGCGAATATGCCAACCACGCGGGAAGGCGTTCGTGTTTTCCTCGATGCCAATATCGCCTACGGTCCGGGCAAGGCAGCCAATGCCGGCGGCGTCTCGACGTCCGCCTTGGAAATGCAGCAAAACGCCAGCCGCGATTCTTGGTCTTTCGAATTCACTGAAAAGAAGCTAGATCAGATCATGACGGGCATTCACAAAACGACGTACGAAACAGCCGAAGAATTTGGCGCGCCGGGAAATTACGTCGTTGGTGCAAACATCGCCGGTTTTATTAAAGTCGCTCAGGCGATGGTGCCGATGGGACTGATCTAAACAGACGTGCGTGCCGCGGCGCGATAGTCCCGACGCGGCGCGCGTCATTACAAGTGTCAGCCCATGGTTTTCATCGGCAACGGGCAGTCCCTCGTCGGAAAGATAATCCGCCCGCGACCTCAGTAATCGGTATGACCTCGCTATCGTAAGAGATTGGCTGCAAAGATGCGTCCGGATAGATATCAAGGCCCATTACGATGGCGGCCCCCGCTTCGCGGTGCGCTCGCAGTTCCGGCTGCGACGCGGTCCGCTTCGGTCTGGAACTGAGGCGTCTCATCCCGCGGTCGGCGCGTGTCCGCGCCTGTCGCGGCGCCCGCCTGCTGTTTCCAGGCATCATCGCTGCTCCAGCGATTGGGCAGCCTATGTATCTGTCCCGGGACGCGCATCGTCTCGAGCGCGATCAGAGCCTGGCTCATAATGGCCAGCTGATCACCTGGATCAAATGGCTTACCCGCGGTGTGCCCCAATGGGTAATCGACAAAAGTGGCGCGCGGGGGCTTGCCGGCCTGGATAATATCCAGCGCGCTGGCCAGACACATCGTTGCGATTCCGTTGGCTTCCAGGTGCCGCGCGACCAGACTCACGGTCTGGTGGCAAACTGGTCACATGGGGACCAGCAAGACGGCATCCACCTCTTGTGCCGTGAAAGCCTCCAGCAGGTCAGGTGCCGTTTCCTCCCTTACGCGCCGCTGTGAATAGATGCCGCCCATGCATGAAAAGAAACTGTCGGCCAGTTTCCCGACGAATCCTGCGCGTTCGAGTTTGCGCAACGTACCGACTGGGAATATGCAGTTCGGATCCCGCTTCGGATCCACCAGGTAATTCTCGGTGATATGCGAGAAGCGCAGATTCTGCTCGGCGACATCGGACGGGATCTCCCGAATCGACGTGTCGTCCTTGTAATGAAAGGCTACCTGGCCCAGCGCGTAGGCGCCTGCCGTAGTGAGCAATCCGAGACGGATCTCCTTGAGGGGTTTATCGAGCGCGTGCCAGGGAGGTTCGCTGTCCGCCTCAAACCAGCGATATGGTTGATGCCCCAGGCGCTGATAACGCTCGGCTATGGATCGCATATAGTTCACAGTCATATGTTCACTCCTCCACTGGCAGAGCCGGGATTAAACATGGCGACTCAGTGTGCGATTCTAGACCAACGACGCCGGTCTTTGGCTCGATGTTGAGCTTCTGCGGCCACTGCTCGTCGTTGTGTAGGCTTCTTGAATCTGTTCCTGGAATGTCAGCTAGGCTGGCACTCGCGCCCCGCGCCGGATGACGAGCACGCCAAGTGCCGCGACCGCGCACATCAGGCTCGCCGCAAAAAACGCCACATTGTAGCCACCGAACGCACTGCGAATGGCACTGGCCCCAATGGCGGCCATGCCGGCGCCGAGCTGGTGTGCCAGGAAGATCCAGCCAAGAACGACGCCGGCGTCGCGCCGGCCGAAGATGTTTGTGGTGATGCGCACGGTCGGTGGCATCGTTGCGCTCCAGTCCAGCCCGTAGAAGAGCGAAAACAGGCCAAGACCTTGCACGGTCAAATCGGAGTACGGCAGGTAGAGCAGCGAGAGACTTCGCATCCCGTAGTATCCGAACAGCAGCCAGCGGCTGTCGTAACGGTCCGACAGCCACCCCGATGCCGCAGCGCCGAAAAGATTGGTCACGCCCATCATCGCCAAAATTCCCGCTGCCGGCACTTCCGAGAAGCCGCCGTCGACACAGTAGGCGACGAAGTGGGTGCCGATGAGTCCGTTCGTGCTTAGGCCGCAGATGAAGAAGCTGCCGCACAAGAGCCAGAAGTCGCGCTTGGGCAGCGCTCGCAGCAGCACCTGCCAGGCGATGGCCAAAGGGTTGCCTGTCGGCGCCGTTCCGTCACCAAATTCGGCTGACGTTGCGCCGTACGAACGCAGGCCAAGCTTGTCGGGGTGATCCACCATCAGCCAGGCGCAGAGCGGAATCAGGGCGGCGATGACCGCCGTCAGCGTCCACCCGGTGGCTTGCCAGCCGGCCGTGCTCGCGAGCGTTGCGAGCATGGGCAGGAACACCAATTGGCCCATCGCCGTGCTTGCAGTCAGCAGGCCCATGACAAGGCCAATGCGCTCGGTGAACCAGCGGGTGACCACGGTTGCGGCCATCACCTGCGCGGCCATGCCGGTGCCAATTCCGACCATCAAGCCCCAAGTGAGCCAAAGATGCCAGGGTTCCGTCATTTGCGTGCTGAGCGCAATGCCGCAAGCAAGAAACGCCAGTGCGCAGAGGACGGTACGCCGGATGCCAAAGCGGATCATCGCGCCTCCCGCGAACGGACCCACCAAGCCGTACAGGACCAGGTTCAAGGAAACGGCACTGGAGATCGTCGTGCGATCCCAGCCGAACGCCTGCTCGAGTGGAACGATGAGTACGCCGGGAGCGGACCTCACGCCTGCAGAGCACAGCAGCAGCAAGAACACGAGTGCGGCGATGATCCAGGCGTAGTGCATGCGACCAGACAACGATCTAGCGAGTAGGTTCATCCGGTATTCGCGTCTTGTTTGCAAGTCTGTTAAAGGCCGTCGGCCGCCGCCAGCCATCTCTGCAATACCGTGCCACGGACTGCACTATAGGCGCAAGCGTCCGCCAGTGACGATCTATTGCGTAAAGCGTTCACTCCTTGAAATAGACTATCTGGTGGCTGCTGGCGAGCAATATTCCATCTTTGCTCCAGATTTCCGCTACCTGATCGTGATATCCCTTCCCGAAGTGGGAAGCGCGC
>Ga0172380_10009966_pt1 | contig 10024 bp, 19 predicted proteins | sample Leawe162metaG_FD_119747 | JGI IMG/M metagenome (GOLD analysis project Ga0172380, IMG submission 119747) | Leachate microbial communities from a municipal landfill in Southern Ontario, Canada - Leachate well 162 metaG | ecosystem: Engineered > Solid waste > Landfill > Unclassified | place...
AGCGCAAGGGCTCTTTCTGGTTGTGTCGTTCGTGTGGCTTGAGAGGAAAAGGGAAAGCCGCACCGACCTGTCCGTGTGCGCCCATTGCAGTCGCGGCAATGCCGCAACTTCGTTAATCGGGCGACACCACAATGGTAGCATTCGACTTCAAACCCCGTTTTGCTCCGCTGGTCGAGGCCGGCACAAAGCTCCAGACGATCCGTCGCACCGCGAAGGCGAAGCCTGGGGATAGGCTACAGCTTTACACGGGCCAGCGCACGAAGGCTTGCAGGAAGCTTGTCACGCCTGACCCGATTTGCACGCGCGTCGATTATGTCGGAATCCGACCAGCGTATCTGACGTTTGGCAATAAGGCGCGATGGCCTGACAGTCGAGACGAGTTCGCACGGATGGACGGGTTCAAGGACTTTGACGACATGCTGGCGTGGTTCACGGACACCTACGGGTCGCCATTCTTCTATGGCTACGTCCACAGTTGGGCACCACTTAGCTTATGAAAAGTCACCATCTTTGGAGGCGGGAATGACTGACGATGAGGTTGCGACATTCTGCGGACTAGCGCCTGGCGACCCGCTGCGCGGCAAGTTCGTCGCCACCTTGACGCCAGAGAAGCGGGCGCTGTTCGAGCGCATGGCGAACCTGGAGGTCGAGATTCAGCTTTGGCAGGACGGTCTAGCGCCCAAGCCAACCGGCGTTCTGATCGACACCGTGAGGTCCACCGCCCGCCGCAAGGGGTGGTGTTGAAAACGAGTTAACAAAATGGCGCACTACGACCATTTCAAGCGGTGCCACCACGGCAAGGAATATGACGAGCCATGCCACGAGTGCGAACTTGTCCTGCTTCGCGAGCGCGAGAAGAACGCAAAGGCCGAACTGAAATATTGCCAGACACGGATTGCGCTGATCGCGGCGCAACATCACTGACGAGAGGTTAGAGCAATGCAGATCGCAGGGCCATTCTGGATGATCCGGCCGACATCATCGACTCTCCATTCCGAGTGGAGATGGTGCTATTTATGGCTGAATGAGAACGGCAAGATCGTCGCCTACGATTGGCAGTGACCAGCGGTAACGGCAATGAGCCTATCAAGAGCCGAGCGACGCAAAAAGTACCGGCACCTTTACGACCCGGCAGCCTATTCGCGGCTGATGGAGCGGGACTGCCCGTCGCCACCATTGAATGCGCCGGCGAAGCGGATGACCGCGATAGAGACGGCGAAGTGGCTTCGCGAGAGTGCAGAGAAGCGCGGCAAGTCGTGGCGGCTGGCGTGATTGCGGAGAATCTCAGTTAGCGCCGACACTCAAACCGGGAGTTTCCTGCCTATGGCAGAAAGTGATGATCGGGGAGACGGGCGCTAAAGAGGCCGCAGACAGCCGCCGGACGGCGGACGGGCGGCCCCAGGGAGTGGAAGGCTCCCGCCAACTTAGGATACGTGTCGTCAATGAAGGTCTTGGTCTGCGGCGGAAGGGATTTTCAGAGCCCGGCACAGGTCTGGCGGGCGATGGACGCTTTGCATTCCCTATACGGCTTCACAGCCATCATGCAGGGCGGCGCAAAGGGCGTTGATGCAATGGCTCGTGACTGGGCCGCCACGAAGCCAGAGATTCAGCGGTACGTCTGCAAGGCGGATTGGGAGAAGCATGGCAAGGCGGCTGGCCCGATCCGCAACGCTCGGATGCTGGAATGGAAGCCGGACCTCGTTGTCGCATTCCCAGGCGGGCGCGGGACTGAGAACATGGTCGAGCAAGCCACACGCGCGGGCGTCCCTGTCCGCCGCGTTGACATCACATCAGCAAAGGAGCCGGGATGAGAATCGATTTTGCATCGCCGCAGAGTGTCATGACGGCGCTATCTGCAAAGGACGCCGAGATCGAGCGGCTGTGGGCCGTCAATGAGACGTTGCGCAAGCTTGTGCGCCGCTACCGCGACGAAACCCCGTTGGGCCACCAGCCGCACATGATCGCCCAGCAGGTTGATGCGACTCTCGGAGCATATGACCAGCAATCCGCCAGAGAAGAACTGACCAGACAAGCCCAGGAACTCGACATGGGATATGGGCAATCTCCAAAATGAAAAAGGCCCGGCACGCATCTCTGCGGCCGGGCCAGTGATTACGCCACGCGGGAGGATCTGCTATTTCAGGAATTCGCGGATCGCGTCCTTGATCTGCCCCATGTTGCTGAGGGCGAGCCATATCAGGTTGATGGCGCCGGTTACGGCGGAAGTGACAATCACCACGGCGACGGCGAGCTGCGCCCGAAAGGCCTTCATCTTGCCGACGTCCGGCTCCATGGCCGTCACCCGGCTCGCTACAGAAGCCGCGGCGGTTTTCACGGCGCTCAGGTCATCCCGGATTGAATGAAGCGCCTGCTGCTGTTCCTTGCGGTCCCTAGAGGCGTTCCCCTGCTCTTGCAGGATCAATTCGTTTTGGCCGGCGATCTTGCCGACGGTCTGCATCACGTCCAGCAGAAGGGTGTCCCGCGAATCCTCCGTCATCGGAGGCCCCCGCTACCTACCCTGTCCAGCGGTTCCGTGCTTTGATGGTTCCCGGTCATTCGGCAGACCTCATTCGTCTGTTGATTGGCCACGGGGCGGCTGTCTAGTCCACGGTCGCCCCACCCTTACGCTTTACTTGCGCTTCACGACCGGCTTGGCCGCACTCACCACCTTCTCAATGATGCCGGATTGCTGTTCTCCCGTGATCGCCACGGCTTTCAGCTTGGTCGTGTCGTGAGCGATATAGCCCAGCAACCCGCACATGAAGCCGTAGATGGGGACCGCCGCCTGGAGCAACAGCGTGAGCTGGGTCACCGCGCCGCCGTCATACCGGAACGTCAGCATGGCAAAGGCCGGAATCGGGATCAGGAACCACAGCAGCGCTGCATAGCCGATGAGGTGCCGCCAGTGCCATGGCGAGACACCGGCTGCGATCTCCGCGCGCTGCGTTTCGTTGATGATCTTGGATTGCTCGACGCGGGATTCGTCCGCACTCTTCGCAATCTCCGCGAGGGCTGGCCATTTCGCGGCGGCTTCCGATTCCGCCGTCGCGAGCTTCGCCTGCAGCTCCGCCGGCGGCATAGTCTCGATCGCCTTGCCGACCGACTCCGGGGTATCTTCGACCCCCAGCGCATTGGCGAGGATCGTTCCGAGGCCGGACCCGATCACGCCACCCACAGGCCCGCCGAGCGCGGTTCCGATGATGGGAGCACCGGCCCGGATCAACTGGCCGCCAAGGTCTTTCCAGTTCATCACTTCACTCCGATCATGTCGCGGGCGGAATCGTAATAGCCCTTCGCAACATCGAGATAGGCCTTGGCTCGCTCGCGGTGTTTGAACCAAATCCAGATGCAGGCACCGACCGTGCCGACGATGGCAAGCGTGACGCCGCCCGCGATGATCCAGTCGACCGCATCCGACGGTGCCCCGACCTGCGTTGCGCCACCGCCTCCGGTGACAGTGCCGCCGGCAGCGCCGGCCCCGGCTTTGTTGCTGGTCGACTTCGCCGCCCCGGATTCCTTTTCCAGCCGCTTGGTCTGTTCGGCGGGCGTGACCTTCGCCTCTTCCAGCACCATCTTGACGCCAAGCGCTTCCATGCGAGCGCAGCGGCCGGACCAACCTTTACCGAAGTGCCGCCATGTGCCGAGACCCTTCAGGAAGGTCATGCGCTGGCCCGAGACGGTCCGTTTGATCGCGGCCACCTTCTCATTGGTCGAAAGGTTCTTGGCCTTCGTGGTCGCCGCGACGCGGCTGCGGGCATCCGGCAAGCCGAGCGCCTTGCAGGTCCACAGCGGTCCCCGGCCCGGCCCGGAATTGACCGTGGCGTCGTAGGTGACCTGGTCGAAGCCCATGGGCCAGTCGTCGCCCCAGGCCTTCGGCCAATAGTCGCGCATGTAGATTTCGTCGGCCTGCTGGCGGGTCAGGTTCTTGATATCCAGATGCGGATAGGTGTTGGCGGCGATCCCCCATTTGGTGCCCTTCAGAACGCCCTTGCCTTTGACGCCACCGGTCCAGTTGCCGTTGTCGTTCGGGTTGATGGTCCATCCGCCTGACGGCGTATTGCTGCCTTCCTCCTGGTGCGTGTTGGCGATGCAGCGGAGCGCATTGGACCGCATCACAGCACCCATAAGATAGCGGCGGCACCGGACAGCGCCAGGATCAGCCACAGCGCGGTTTCTGGATAGGCAACGACCGCGTTGCGACCCACGCCCCGGAGCCAGTCGAATGCGAACTTGACCTTTTCCATTACTTGGCTCCCATCTCGCGGATCATGTGGACGACTTCCCCGATATGCTTGCGGGTCAGGCGATGGACGACTGGCGCGTCATCGACATAGGTGTGGCCGCCGATGACGGTGTGGTTCTCGATTGCTGTTTTGGTATTGCCGCGACACGGGCCGATGCGGGCACCGCCCAGATTGAAGGCGTAGGACCGCTGCCAGCCGATCGCCGCAATCACGTTGTCAGGCACACACCAGCGCGCGGGCGTCGGGTCATAGGCGAAGATCGCGGCAACCGGGATGTTGTCGGCCTTGAGCCAGTGCGCAATCCGCATGGTGGCGTCGGCGCCGAGCGAATGACCGAGCAGGATGATCGGCTTGCCGGTCGCGTGGTAGTTCGCTTTTGCCGTCTCGTAGACGGAGGCCTTCTGGTAATGCGCGCGGAGATAGCCCCGCAGCGTCGGATATTCCTTCACGGCCGCATCGGTGACTGTGAAGACTCCTGACGAGAACTTTGCGACCTGGCCGAACAGGCCGGTCTTGGAATACATGAAGGCTTCCGCATCCTTGTACGGAGCGCCGACAGTTTGAGCGTGAACGGGAGAGGACAGCGCCGCCACAAGGGCGAGCGCCGCGAGAATGCGGATCATGGGGATGCCTCAGAAAAGCCGTTGTGGAACAAAGATGCAGCGCGTATTCGCGCCCTGATGCTTGATCCAGACTTTGTTCTCGTTGTCGTAGTCGCAGGCACAGCGGTAGAACTTGCCGTCGGGCGACCACCCGGTGCGCTTGCGGACCTGCCCCGTGGAAATCACTTCCCAATTATCTTCTGGAAGGCTGCGCAGTTCTCGTTCCGAGATTTCCCAACAGCAATCGTTGGTGACGCAACAGGTCGCCGGTATCCATGAGAGAAGCCACGGATTGGAGTGATGCTCGCCCGCGATCACCCCGTCATGGATGGCGATGGCGACCAGCGCGGCGAGCACAAGCAGGAAAGCGCTTACCAGCCCGGCAATGACAATGAGCGCGCGGGCGATCATGGCTGCACATACGCGATAACGCGCCTGCAGATGTCCCGTGAATAGGTGCCGATATTGTCATGCACCACGGCGCGGCAGCGGCCCTGCATCGATACGATCTTGGCGACGTGGCCCTTGTTGCCGCCCCGCGTCCAGACCACGACGGCGCCGGGACGGGCGCTCGTGCGCGGGAATTTCCGAGCCCAGTTCTGCGCCAACCACAACGACCGATCCCGGTGCCCGGTGATCTTGCCCATATACCAGCCGCAGCGGGCGTTGCGGGGCGGGATGCCCTGGCCTGACTTCTTTGCATTTTCTGCAAAGATGCGCGGCTGTGCAAACACATTCCATGGCCCCATCTGGGCCAAAGCGGGAGTCCCCGCGCACGCCAGAGCGCACGCGAGCAGGAGGGCTCGGAGCATTCGTCACCTATGTTTTGTTAGTGCGGGTCTCTCGCCGCGTCAGGCTTGCGGCCACTCGATCATGGGCAATTCGGGAAATCAGCCCGGCCATAGTCGAGGGCAACTGTCGGAGCAGCCGAGGCGGCCGAGAAGTCTAAGTCGGTGCCGTCAATATTGGGGCGAAGCACAGACCTTAGATCACCACCAACTTCCGCATGTTGGCCCCGTCATCTATAAAGAAATTCCCGGTCGGGACGCCGTTCAGCTCCTCGCGATAAACCAGTGTCGGGATCAGTACCGGCACGGTCACGACTTCCCCGAACGTCACCACGGCACCCATGACAGCGTTCCATGTGCCTTCGTCGTCAATGTCGAGAGTGAGGTTGTCTTGTGGGTTCAGCCAGGCATCGAGATAGACCGAGCTGTTGCTCGGCACCGTGACTTCGACAGAGGGCGCAACGTTGGCGATGCGCGGATTGACCGTGCCGCCCATGGCCCCATAGAGCGCAATCGCAAGCGATTGGCCCTGCGCCGGCAATGCAATCTGGGCCGGGTCCCCCTCACTGAACGAGGGGGCCACCGCCACGACCTGCGCCCCGGTTATCGGCTGGTCCGCCCTGAACACGGCCATCACACGCCGGTTGGAATGCGTCCCCGTCGTGATCCCGCCCGGCCGGTCATTCAGCCACGCCCCGGCGTCGCCAGCTTCCGCAATCTTCCAGAACCACGAGAAATAATGCGTCAGCAAGGGCTCCTGTCCGATGCTGTGGATCGGCGTAAACCCGGCCGGCGTCTTGACCACCAGCGGCTCCGGATTCGGCAACGGCTGCCCGTTCGCATAATCCGGGTTGGAAATCTTCTCGCCATAGACGATGAAATCGCCTGCCTGCGTCGCGGTCGGGATACGAATCCGCCCCGGCAGATATTCGGCATTTGTCGTGCTGGCGGTAGCTACTACTGTAACTGGCATCTACTTTCCTTAAGCTGGCCTGATTGCAAACGTCTGCGCCACCCATGTCGCACCGCTGAGTGAAGCGGTGAACGCGCCGGGATCGTCGGTAGTGCCTTCAAGAATACGCGTCGCCGCATTGATCGCCACGTTGCTCGCGCCCGATGTCGCTGCAGTCAGAAGCCCACTGTAGTTTGTCGGAGCGCCGCTCGCTACCGCAGTTCCAGTCGAACCGAACGCGGTCAGAAACAGCGTGCGCGCCGATCCCCAGGACGGAGTAATGCTCGGTGGGTCAGGATTGTTGGTGCCGCCGGTGACCTTCGCCCCATTCTCCGGCGTGCCCTGCCATCCCGAGATGCGCCACGTCGCATGCGCCGACTGCACGCTGTTCGAAGATGTCCACGTCGCCGTCGCGCCTTCAGAGCCAGTCGCGGTCTTGTAGAACAGTTGCAGGTAGGCATTGGTGTGCGTATCGATCGCGAGCGACGACCATCCGGAGATTGCTCCCGTACCTGGGTCGCGGCTATTGATGAGCGCGAGAAGCAACTCCCCCGCCGCAATCGAAGCCGGAAGATTGACCGTTGCAGATGTGCCGGCCCCCGCCGTGCTGCTGGTGTTGGCGGCCTCGATCGCGATGGGTGCTGCGGCAGCGCCGCCCATAACCCCGCCCGCCGGAAACATCCCCGGCAGGAACGATGCAGGCACATAGCGAAGACGGTCGGTGAGCTGCGGCCGCAGCAGTCCCGCCGGTCGGATGATCGCAGGCTTTGCCGGCAGAAACAGTGGTGGCGGCAACTCGATCATGCATCGCTCCCGTCAATCGACGTGACCAGGAACTGCGTCGCGGTCTTGCAGTAGATCGAAAGCAGATAGAATTGCGACGTGGTCACGTCGGTGATTGTCGGAACCGTGCCGCCATACTGGTTGCCGAAGGTCAGTGTGTCCGGTCCGCCGTCGCTCTTGACCAGCACCGTGCGCCATGTTCCAGGCTGACCGTTGGTCGGATTGCCGAGCACGCGATCCGTGGTCAGCGTCACGTCGAAGTTGATGCCGGTATCCCAATCGAGCGCGATGGTCGCAGCATCGGTCAGCGTGACGAGCGCGGACGCCGTCTCCAGCAGGTCTGCCGTGATGACCTTGTTGGCTGCCGCTGCCCTGACATTGGCGGCTGAGGCCGGATTGGCCTCCTGGAGATACCAGCTACCCCACGAGCCTGATGAACGATCCCGCCGATAGACGTTGCCGCTGCCGGCCCCCGACGGCCACGCGGTCTGCGTCAGGAAATTCGTGGACGATCCGACAGTCGTGCCGACATAGGCAAACACGCCGGGAGGGCCGTTGACATTACCACCTGAACCGCTGCCGGCGGTGGAATACCACCCCGTCGCCGTCGCCGTGTCCCAGTCGGTGATGGTCTGCATCACGCCGCGAAGGCGCGCGGGAAGCTTCGCCTCCGGTACTGTGGCGCCGCCTGACTTGATGGCGTTGCCCGAAGCGCCGTCGAACAGGACGATATCTTCGTCGGTGACCGTTCCGGGACCCGACATCGCTGCAATGTTGGTGCGGGCTTGAAGCTTTTCAGCATCGGATAGAGACTGAGCCACGTCGTAGCGGACGGTCCCTGCGACATCGACAACGAGCGGCAACCGCATCCGGTTATAAACGCCGGTTTGGTCGTCGTAGGTCCAGACCTGCTTGTTCGTGACATCCGCTTCGCTGTCGATAAGCCCGAGGTCATCCCATTTCGGAGAAATCGTCCAAACGCCATTGACCTTGACGACATCAATCCCGCCCTCGCCTTCGACATTGACAGGGAATGATGCCCTGACCCGGCCAATATATTTTCGTTCGGGGACAAGAGGGAAAAGGGCCATGAATTATTCCGCCAGTGCAAACAGGCTGAGGGGAACGCGATAAAACACGCCCGTCTCTGGATTTTGCGCAATGATGTAGAGGCCGGTTACGTCAGTGTTTTCGGCAAGGTCCGACCAGTCAGACGCAATCGTGAATGCGCCGTTTGCCTTGGTCACTGAAATGCCGTTGGTCCCATCAACGCTTGCCGGGAAATTCACCACCACACGGCCCTTGATCATCGGACAACCCCATCAAGAACGGGCAATGTGCCAATGATGAGCTGGAGCTTTTCGCCTTCACCCTCCAGGACACACCCGACCTCATAGGTACGGGCGGCGGATAGCGTGCTCATCTGAGATGCAGTGAACGTCCACTTGAAGACACCGGTATCGACAATCTCGACTGAGCCGCCTGACAGCGTGGCGCTCAACTGCATGGATTTTCGGTTGTCGCTGACCTGGATCGTGATTTCATCAACGGACGACAGGTCGATCAATTCGTCCGTGTCATCATCGCGCAATTCGTACAGCGCAATCCAGGTCGCCCGGTTCGATACCGGGTCTAGGGCTCCTACATACATTTTAGAGCCTCATGAACCAGGTGCCGAGGACGAACGGCGACATCTTGTCAAATGCAGAGCCGCCACCAGCAGCCGCTGTATCGCCGGGAGTAGCGTCTGATGTTGTTGTTATAGAATTACTACCTCCAGATGATTGAATAGATGATACAAATGTACCGCCAGAGCTACCCGCACCACTTGTGTTATAAGTAAATGTTGGATTTTGTGCCGTTTGAGCGTGGACGTGCGACGGGATTTCAGTTGTCGCCAAAGTCTTGCGCGCAGCACCACCGGCCGCGCCGCCTGTGGTCGCGCTACCGAGAGCAAACGTAATCCCGGTAAACCCGCTCAGGGCGGTGTTGCCCATGTCATCAAGGCCAAATGGCCCCTTGGTCCGCATGTCGATCAATGCGATAGGCTTGTTCGCAGCCCAATCCGCAGCGGCATTGGCTCCACGCCCGCTCGTCACCGCGCAGATCGTGTCGGCAAATTGAGCCCAGAGGAAAGCGTAAAGGTCTTCGCAATCCGCATTGGCACGCTCTGCTGCACCTGAAGATGCGGAGCCAACAGTCCTCCCATTCAGGCGGACAAAGCCAGCCCGCGTCGTCTTGGCCGGCGTCCAGATCACGTCGCCCGTGGTCAGGACCGAGTTTGGATCAACCGGGACTTCCGAGCCTCCACCTTCACCCACGACCGGGCCAATGACGGGCAGAACGTCAATGTCGAAATAGCCATCTTCCCCGAGCGGCAGAACCACACCCCCGGATGTGGTCAGCCTCAGCCGATAGAACCCGACAGTTTCGTCAATGAAAATTGGTGGAAACCGGCCATAGGCGTCTGCGCTGACCGGGTTTGAATGGGGTGTGCCGAGTCCATAATCCTGATATACAATGATGGGCGTATTGCTGGACGCCTCGAAAAACGACGCGCGGGCTCCCGAATAAGGGAGCTTTGTTGTCGGATTCATGAATTGCTGTAGTGAGATTGGAGCCATACCGGGCATGAGCGCGCCTCAAAGAAAAACC
>Ga0172380_10009967_pt1 | contig 10024 bp, 9 predicted proteins | sample Leawe162metaG_FD_119747 | JGI IMG/M metagenome (GOLD analysis project Ga0172380, IMG submission 119747) | Leachate microbial communities from a municipal landfill in Southern Ontario, Canada - Leachate well 162 metaG | ecosystem: Engineered > Solid waste > Landfill > Unclassified | place...
AACCTCATCTTCCGGGTCTCCTGCAGCCAGCGTGCCCGACTCAGCGGCGTCTTCATAGCCCACCCAAAAACCGGACACATTACGTGCTACAAAACCGGACATATCATTTGCTCTCCACAGATTCCACCCGACGCAGCTTGACTGGGCTGAATGAATGAGCGATCATTCAGTCTGGTTGCCAGCGCCGCGGGCGCCGATGGGGGAGGGTGGAGATGAGCGATTTTCTGGCCTGGCCGTTCTTCGACGATGCTCACCGCGCCCTGGCCAGAGACCTGCGCGCCTGGTGCAAGGAACATCTCGCCGGCGATAATCACGGCGCCGATGTCGACCAGACCTGCCGCGACCTGGTGGCGCGCCTTGGTGCCGACGGCTGGCTGCGCTATTGCGTCGCAGCCGCCTACGGCGGCGCTCGGGAGGGCATCGACGTGCGCTCGCTCTGCCTGCTGCGCGAGACCCTGGCGGCGCATTCCGGCCTCGCCGATTTCTCCTTCGCCATGCAGGGTCTGGGCAGCGGCGCCATCTCCCTGGCGGGTTCGGAGACGATCAAGAAGAAATATCTGCCGCAGGTGGCGGCCGGCAAGATGATCGCCGCCTTCGCCCTCTCGGAACCGGACGCCGGCTCCGATGTCGGCGCTATCGCCGCGACGGCCCGGCGCGACGGCGACCACTACGTGCTGGACGGCGCCAAGACCTGGATCTCCAACGGCGGCATCGCCGATTTCTACTGCGTCTTCGCGCGCACCGGAGAGGCGCCGGGCACGCGCGGCATTTCCGCCTTCGTGGTCGATGCCGGCACACCCGGCCTCGACGCCACAGAACGGATCGACGTGATCGCACCGCATCCCTTGGCCACCCTGCGCTTTCACGCTTGCCGGGTCCCCGCTGCCAATCTGCTCGGCCAGGCTGGTTCTGGCTTCAAGCTGGCCATGCAGACCCTGGACATCTTCCGCACCAGCGTCGCCGCGGCGGCGCTCGGCTTCGCCCGCCATGCGCTGACGGCGGCGCTCGAGCGCGCCGTCAGCCGCAAGATGTTCGGCCAGACCCTGGCCGATTTCCAACTGACCCAGGCAGCCCTGGCCGACATGGCCACCGCCGTCGACAGCAGTGCCCTGCTCACCTATCGCGCGGCATGGACCCGCGATTGCCTGGGTGAACCGGGAACGGCCGAGGTGGCCATGGCCAAGATGGTATCCACCGAGAACGCGCAGCAGGTGATAGACCGCGCGGTGCAGATATTCGGCGGCCTCGGTGTGGTCAGCGGCATGGCAGTGGAGTGCCTCTACCGGGAGATCCGCGCCCTGCGCATCTACGAGGGCGCGAGCGAGGTGCAGAAGCTGATCATCGGCAGGCAGGCGCTGAATAACCACAGGTCCATCGCGTCATAGATTTTTCGTCTGATCCTTTCAATTCGTTTCGAGGAGAATCGCATGTACAAGCTCAAAGCGGCCGATTGGCGGCCTGAACATTTCAGTTGGCAGGTGAAGGATCGCGTCGCCACCGTCACCCTCAACCGGCCCGAACGCAAGAATCCGCTCACCTTCGAGAGCTACGCCGAACTGCGCGACACCTTCCACAAGCTGCAGTATGCGGAAGACGTGCGCGCCGTGGTGTTCACCGGCGCCGGCGGCAACTTCTGCTCCGGCGGCGACGTGCATGAGATCATCGGCCCGCTGACCAAGATGGACATGGCCGGCCTGCTGGCCTTCACCCGCATGACCGGCAACCTGATCAAGGAAATGCGCACCTGCCCGCAGCCCATCATCTCGGCGGTGGACGGCGTTTGCGCCGGCGCCGGGGCCATCATCGCCATGGCCAGCGACTTCCGCTACGCCACGCCCGCGACCAAGACCGGCTTCCTCTTCGTCAAGGTCGGGCTGGCCGGCTGCGACATGGGTGCGTGCAGCATCCTGCCGCGCATCATCGGCCAGGGACGCGCTTCCGAGCTGCTGTACACCGGCCGCATGATGAGCGCCGAGGAGGGCTCGGCGTGGGGCTACTTCAACGGCGTCGTAGCGCAGGACAAGCTCATGGAGACGGCGCAGAAGATGGCGCAGTCGATCGCCGACGGCCCAGCCTTCGCCCACGCCATGACCAAGAAGTGCCTGCACCAGGAGTGGAGCCAGTCGATCGAGCAGGCGCTGGAGACCGAAGCCGAAGCTCAGGCCATCTGCATGCAGACGGAGGACTTCGAGATCGCCTACCACGCCTTCGTCAACAAGGCCAAGCCGGCCTTCGTCGGCAACTAGGAACTGCCGCTGCGCGTCCCCCAGGGGAGGCGCAGCGGCTGCCGATCGCCATGAAGCGCGCCCCTGCCCCGGAACACGTCGATAGCCTGGTCACCGACACCAGGCTGATCGAGGAGAGGCGCGGGCAGGTCCTGCGCGCCGCCGTCAAGCTGTTCTCCAAGAACGGCTACTACACCACCACCATCCAGCAGATCGCCCGCGAGGCGGGGGTCTCCATCGGCCTCATCTACCAGTACTTCGGTGACAAGGACGACATCCTCTTCCTCGCCCTGCGCCTGGTGCTGGAGACCTACGAGACGGAGATTCCGCGCCGCCTGGAGGGAGTCGAGCATCCGGTGGACCGACTGGCGATGGCCATCTGGGCCTATTGCAGCATCATCGACAGCCTGCGCGAAGCGACGGTGCTCGCCTATCGTTCGACGCGGTCGCTGCGCGAGGACCGACGCCAGCTGATCATGGACGACGAACTGCGTACCAACCGCCTGCTCGCCGGCTGCGTGCGCGCCTGCGTCGCCGACGGTTACATGCGCCAGGTCAACGAGAGCCTGCTGGTCTACCAGTATGTCCTGTTCTGCCACGCCTGGGCCTTGAAGCGCTGGGCCTTCGGCGAGGCGATGTCCTGCGCCGAATACGTATCCGAAGGCATCAAGCTGCTGGTGGAGCCTTTTCTCAGTACCAAGGGAAAGACCGCGCTCGCCGCCATGCGCCGCGCCACGCAGGACTTCAGCGTAGATATGCGGGCAGCGCCCAAGCTGGCGCTGATGAAGGCGAGCAAGCGCAAGAGCGGCGCCTGAGTTCTTGCGCAAGACATTGACGGAGAAGAATATGGATGGCGTGTTCCTTGGGCCGGACAGGCTCGAGCTGGAGCGCAGGCGCGGCATCTGGCCGGATCGAATCGTCAGCGACTACTTCGACCGCTGGCTGCAGGAGAAGCCCGAGGCGACGGCGATCATCGCCTATCAGGAGGAGCAGGGCAGGACGACGCGACTTACCTGGCGCGAGCTGGGCGAGGCGGTCAGTCGCATCGCCGCCGGCCTCGCCGCACGCGGCGTGGTCAAGGGCGACGTGGTCTCGATCCAACTGCCCAACTGCTGGCAGTTCGTCGCCGTGCACCTGGCCTGCGTGCGCATCGGTGCCATCACCAATCCGCTGATGCCCATCTTCCGCATGCGCGAGCTGGCCTTCATGCTGAAGCACGCCGATTCCAAGCTGTTGATCGTGCCGCACCGCTTTCGCGGCTTCGACCACGCGGCGCTGGCCCGCGAACTGCAAGGGCAGTTGCCTAAGCTCGCCCACGTCATCGTCATCGACGACGACGGCACCGCCGGTAGCTACGAGACCTTCGACACGGCCTTCGGTGGCAGCGGCAAGACCGCCGTCTCCGGCGGCACGGCGCTCGTCCCCGACGACGTCATGCAGCTGCTGTTTACGTCCGGCACCACCGGCGAGTCGAAGGGCGTGTTGCACACCTCCAACACGCTGCTCGGCACCATCCTGCAATTCATCAAGCGCATGGAGCTGGGAGCGGGCGAGGTGATCTTCATGCCTTCGCCGCTGGCGCACCAGGCGGGCTTTGCCTACGGCTTGACCATGGGGCTGATGCTCGGCGTGCCCATCGTCCTGCTCGACATCTGGAACGCCGGGCGCGCCGTCGAATTGATGGAGCAGCACGGCACGACCATGACCTTCGCGGCGACGCCCTTCCTCGCCGATCTGGCCAACTTCCCAGGGGTGGAGAGCCGCCGCCTCGACGCCTTTCGCCTGTTCATCACCTCGGGCGCGCCGATACCGCCGGTACTGGTCGACCGCGCGCAGCAGAATCTGCACGCGACGGTCATCGCTTCCTGGGGCATGACCGAGTGCTGCTCGGCGACCACCACCCTGCTCTCCGCGCACAAGGTGCTGGAGTCGGACGGCTGCGCCGTGCCCGGCGCCGAGGTGCGTATCGTGGACGCCAGCGGCCACGAGGCGCCGCGCGGCGAGGCTGGGTCGCTGCAATACCGCGGTGCCGCGCTGTTCGTCGGCTACTTGAAGCGGCCGCACCTCTATGCGGTGGACGCCGAAGGCTGGTTCAATACCGGCGATATCGCGCGGATGGACGAGGAAGGCTACATACGCATTTGCGGCCGCGAGAAGGACATCATCATCCGCGGCGGCGAGAACATCCCGGTGGTCGAAGTCGAGAGCGCCATTTACAAGATGCCGCAGATCGCCGAAGTGGCCGTCGTCGCCATGCCGGACGCACGCATGCAGGAACGCGCCTGCGCCTTCGTCACCCTGCGCCCGGGCCGCAAGCTGAACCTCGACGATATCAAGTCACACCTGGCCGGCGAAGGGCTTTCCAAGCAATTCTGGCCCGAACGGCTGGAGATCCTCGACAGCATGCCCTCGACGCCGACCGGCAAGATCCAGAAGTTCGTGCTGCGCGAAATGGCCAAGGCATTGACCGTCGCCTGAGGCGTCGCACGCGTGCCGCCAGTACCTCGTTCTGCCCGGCGGCTGCCCGGGCCGAAGTTGCGCATTGACAAGGTTCTCGATGGACCAGCCGCCACACACTTGCGCTATGTACGTCAGTGAGGGCGGCCAACAACCAAGTGATTTAGACAACCGGCTTGCTTGCGTGCCTTGACCGCCCAAGGTCATCCCTGACCCGATCTTCCGTGACCACTATGTTCCGGCGATGTTGTGGTGATAACATGGAATCGTGAACAATCACCACCTTCTTGTCTCCTTGTTCGCGGCCATTTCTCGGCACTTTCGCCGACCGGTTTCGGCGCTTGAAGCAGCGCGCGCGGGTTTCTAGATGGTGAGCCCATGGCCTTTGGTCGGCTCGGCGGAGATTTTCGATGCGGGGCTGTTCCGGGTGGCGAAAGATAGCGCCCGCTCGCCGCGTACCGGCAAGCTGCGCGACTTTCTGGTGATCCACATACCCGACTTCGTCCTGACCGTGGGTCTTACCCGCGCCCGGGAGTTGGTATTGGTCAGACAGTACCGCCATGGCTCGCGCTCCGCCAGCCTGGAGATACCCGGCGGGCTGCACGACGTGGACGGAGAGACGCCACAACAGGGGGCGGCGCGCGAACTGATCGAGGAGACGGGCTTCGGCGGCGGCACTTGGCGTTTGCTCGGCGAGGTAAGACCTCAGCCCGCGATGCAGGCCAACCGGGCGTGGATCTTTCTGGCCACCGGGATCGAGTTGCTGGCGCAGCCGCGACTCGATGCTGGCGAGGACATCGAACTGGCGCTTGTCCCCCTGTCTGACGTTGCCGGCCGATTTGCCGACGGCAGCATCGACAACGCCTTGACCATCGCGGCTTTGGGTCTAGCCCAACTCGGCGGTCACCTGTCGGGCGACGACTTCTGAGCTGGCGTCACCTGTGCTTGCGGTCACGCTGGTTTTGCTCTTCCTGAAGTACCCGCCACAACACTTTCCCAGCAACCGTCTTCGGCAGGCTGTCGACGAATTCGACCAAACGAGGAATCTTGTAGACAGCCATCTGCTCGCGCGCCCAGTCGATTAGCTCGTCGGGCGTGAGGCAGCCGCGCGCCGTCTCCTTCAGCACGATCAAAGCCTTGACCGTCTCGCCACGACGCTCGTCGTAGGCGGAAATGACGCAGGCCTCGCGCACGGCAGGATGCTTGAACAAGAGGTTCTCGATCTCGGTTGGCCAAACCTTCATGCCCGCGGCGTTGATCATGCGCTTTAGCCGGTCGGTGATGTAGAAGAAGCCATCCTCGTCGTAGTAGCCGATATCGCCAGTGCGAAAGAAGCGCCTGCCTTCGATCTCGAGGAAGGCCTCACGCGTGGCATCGGGCTTGTTCCAGTATCCGTCGAACTGGATCGGGGCATTCATGATGATCTCCCCGTGCTGGTTCGGGCCGAGCTCGGCGCCGCTTTCCGGATCGATCACCCGAGCATCGACGTCGATCTGCGGAATGCCAGCGCATTGCAGGCGCGTCGCCTGCGGCGGATTCAGGTGTGTGGCACCGCATGTTTCCGTCATGCCGTAGCACTCGATGAACGGAACCCCGAGACGCTCCTTGACCTCCCTGGCCACCGCCTCCGGCATTGCGATCGCGCCGCCGTACAGGCGCTTCAGGGAGGAGATGTCATGCGCAGCGAGTTCGGGGCGCGCCATCAAATCGACCAGCATCGGCGTCACGGCGACCCAGCGGTTGATGCGATGCCGCTCGATCAACTCGGGAACGGCGCTCGCATCCCAACGTGCGAGCATGATCATGGTCCGAGCCTGGTATATCGCCTGGTTCATGCCACCCATGCCGGCGATATGACCCATTGGCAATACGATGAGATCGCTACGCCCGGAAGGGTCGCCAAGCCAGAGTGCGCGCTGGGCCATTATGGTCACCCAGGCGCGATGGCTGAGCATGGCGCCCTTGGGCTTGCCGGTGGTGCCCGACGTGTAGGCGATGACAGCGAGGTCGCTGCCGCCGCAGGCCATCGCTGTTGGTCGTATGCCCGCGGCCAAAGCCGTGGCGAAATCGTGCTCGGCGTCGGATACGGGTTGGCGGCGCGGCTCCAATACGAAGTCGGGAATCTGCATGAAGGGGACGTTCTCGGGGCGACCGGCCATCTCGCAGTAGGCGCCGACAACGCAGCCCGCCAAACGCTTGTCGGCGAGCAGTGGCAGAACGCTGTCGAGCATGTCCTGCATGATGATCATCACCCGCCCGCCGGAATCCGCGACGAAATAGGCGATTTCCTCGGCGGTGCTCATGGGACTGATGGTCACGACGACGGCATTGGCGCGCAGGATCGCGTAGTAGCCGATGACGAACTGCGTGCAGTTCTGCATCATCAGCAGCACGCGATCGCCGCGCGCCACGCCCAGTCGTTGCTGCAGGTAGCCGGCCAGGTTCACCACGGCCTGGTTCAGCGCAAGATAGCTGGTCTGGCCGCCGTAATAGTCGATGGCGATCCTGTCGGGCGTTTCTGCGGCATCGGCAGCGAGGTGGCTGTAGAGGGTGCGTTGCGGCGTCGGCAGCGTGCGCGGTACATCTGCCGGCCAGTGCTCGTAGTGGCGCGTTAGTCTGGGCATATTGGATTGAAGATCAAGACTGCTGGCGACATTATGCCGCCGATTTCCCCTCTGCGACGCGCCCGTCGTGCCGCCCGGCTCATCGTCGCGGCGGTTCCATGCGGGGGCCTGAACGATACGAGTCGCCCCCCAGTGCCGAGCGTCGACGGTTATGGCGCTGCGCGCGGCCCGCGCAGCGAGAGCGTCAGCAGCAAGGCGATGGTCGAGGTCACAAGCATGATCATGAACGCAATGCGGTAGCCGCCGGTAGCGTCGAAGATGCTGGCGCCGATGTAGGCGCCGATACCACCGCAGACGTGGTGCACCATGGTGATCAGGCCGGTAAGCGCGCCGAGATTCCTGGTACCGAAGCTGTCGCGCACGAATATGACCGTCAGCGGCGCCGTGACCAGAAACGTCAATCCGAACACCAGTGCGAAGATGGCGACCGACAGCGGTGACTGGTCGAATGCGACCAGCGCAAAAGCGCCGGCTCGCGCCGCGAAGCTAAGGGCAGTCGGCCACACCGGGCCAGTGCGGTCGCTCCAGTATCCAGCCAGCATTACGCCCAGGAGTCCGGTCAGGCCCATCAGCGCCAGCAGATTGCCCGCAAGCAAGGCACTGATGCCCTTGTCCTGGGCAAAGGCGACGACGTGCGTCGTTACGAAGAAATCGCCGAAGCCACACACTGCATAGACGAGGATCAGCAGCCAGAACTGCCGCGTGCGCGCCGCCGCGGCGACCGACAAGCCGCTTTGCGGCGGCGCGGCTGAGAGGGCATTGGCAGCGGCTTTCCCGGGTATCGCTGCGAGCACCGGAGGCAGCAGGAGCAGATAGGCGACGCCGAGCCATACGAATACCGAGCGCCAGCCGATGGCGACTAGCACAGCGGCAAGCAAGGCGATGATCACCAGTTGTCCGACAGTCATGCCGGAGGCCGCCGCGGCATTTGCGAGCCCCGTTCGGCCGGGAAACGCGCGTGTCACCATGACCCCGACCGGCGTCACGGATGCTGTGCCGTTGCCGACGGCAAAGAGGACCCCGTAGAGGACAACCGCGTGCCACGGCGCGGCAACCAAGCTCATCAGCCCGATCGAGATACCGCTGATCACCAGGCCGCCACCGATGAGCAGCCGCAGGCTGATGCGGTCGGCGAGCGTACCGGCCACATACATGGTGGTGGCCGATACGGCCTGGAACACCGCCACGGCAATGCCTATCTGGCTGCGGTCCCATGCGAATTCCTCGACCATCGGCCGCAGCGTCAGGCCGATGGCAAAGCGTGACCCGCCCCCGATGAACATGACCAGGAATCCGGCGGCAAGCAGCACGAAGGCGCTCGTGGGTGCATTTGGTCTTGGCATAGGTGGCACGGCTGATTGCTGCAGAACGGTCTTCAATAGGGTTCAAATCGGGGACATGGAGGATAGACGCTCGCTACGCTTGAGGCAAGCGCGCCTGACCAGACCGGTTACCCATCCATGACCATCAAGCGCAGCGGAACCCAGTTATAGCCCCAAAAGAGGAGATTGAGAATGAATAGGGCGAGAACGCCATGCGCTGTCTTCTTCATATCTGCTGTCTGTCCTCGGCCTTGCGTATCTTGTTGCTTGCGACGATGTTGAAATCACCGGTGCGCCGGAATGGACGATCGTTGGGCGCCGGCAACGTGGGTCTGCTCGCATGGGTGCGGCGTTCACCAGTAATCATTGGCAATCGCGGTCGGCAGTCGGTCGAAATGAGCTGCCGAGCATGCCCACCGTCAGGATTGTACCGGCCTTATCGCGATCGCCACGCCGGCCGCGGCTAGCGCCATGCCGATGATCGCCAGGGGGCCCAGGCGCTCGCCGAAGACCATGAAGGCGAGCAGGGCCGTCATCGGTGGCACGAGGTAGAACAGGGCAGACACGCGGGTCGCGGCGCCGCGCCGAATCAGCAAATGGAGCAGGGAAATGGCCCCGAGTGAGAGCACGAGAATCAACCAGGTCAGGGCGAAGACGAAGCTGCCGCTCCAGACGATTGCCATGTTTTCGAATGCCAGAGCGAACGGGGCGAGCACCAGGGCCGCGGCAATGAACTGGATCACCGAGCCGCTCCAGATGTCCAGTTCGGCGCAGTAGCGCTTCTGGTAGACCGTGCCCAAGGTGATGCTGAGCAGTGCCAGGACCGAAAAGCCGACGCCGGCAGCGCTGGCACCGGCCAGCCCCACCTTGTTGAACACCACCAGCACGACGCCCGCGAAGCCGAGCACCAGACCAAACCACTGCCTGCTCGCCAGTCGCTCGCCGAGCATGCGGGCGCTGATGAAGGCGGTGAGCAGCGGTTGGATACCGACGATGACCGCGACGATACCTGCCGGCATGCCACGGTGGATCGCGACGAAGACGCCGGAGAGATATCCGGCATGGATCAGGACACCGGCAACGGCGATGTGGCCGCAGCGCGCCGGGGTATGCGGCCAGGGGCGATCGAGCAGCAGCGCCAAAACCAGCAGCAGCACGATGACGCAGGCAAAGCGCAGCAGCAGAAAGGTCAGCGGCTCGACGTAGGGCAGGCCGAACTTGGCACCGATGAAGCCGCTGCTCCAGAGCAGGACGAAGAGGCCGGGGCTGATATTCAGCCAGAGTTTGTCGCGCTTTGAGGTGTTCATTCGGTGCGGGTCGGCGTGCAGCCCTCAGTGCAGACGTATGCCCACCCATTTCTCCAGGTGCGGCAAATCATCGAGTTGCGCCGCGCTGG
>Ga0172380_10009968_pt1 | contig 10023 bp, 6 predicted proteins | sample Leawe162metaG_FD_119747 | JGI IMG/M metagenome (GOLD analysis project Ga0172380, IMG submission 119747) | Leachate microbial communities from a municipal landfill in Southern Ontario, Canada - Leachate well 162 metaG | ecosystem: Engineered > Solid waste > Landfill > Unclassified | place...
CTATTCAGCCCAGGACACGGTGATCAGTACCTTCACACTGGGAGTAACCCTGTGTAAGGTTGTGGTTATTGTATCTGTCGCATCCATCGTCTTCATGCTCCTGCAGTCCGTGGGACTTATCCCGAGGGTAGGAGGCGGCGGTGGTGGACTGTGAGACTACAGCTACCAACGTAATGGGGGAAACCTTCCCCCAAACAAAAACAATTCTCTTTTTCAACGGCTTACCTAAACCCTATATAAAAGAACAATACTACACATATCTCAATAACTGGGAGGTAGTGACACATTAGCCCGTTTTACAATTCTCAAAGGTCAGGGGAAAACTCACACAGGCCGGAAGATCATGACCCGATAAAACAAGATCGTGATCCAGATCCATCAATGCTTGAATACGATGAAGATCAGGACGATTCAAGAGCGTTGGTGCCAGTTGACGATCCAGACATCTCATTATACGATCCATCCATCACAGAATCGCCGCATTTCGAAGACGATTCAGTGAAGATCATCACCGAAGTTGCACGGGACGAATCATTGGCGAATGTGGTCTATTATATCGAACACCTCTCTCACATGGACCGCCCGGCAAAAGCAAGACTGATTGCACGGGCGGGTTGTTTCATGTCCAAGAACTATGTCTTCTCGAACATATCAGACGCGATGGATCTGATGAGAGTCGTAGACGATTACGAGTATGTCAAGAAGCTCTCCCGGATCGGACTCAACACGTTTGACAGGAATATTGACTACCTGACGGCAGAGGGTCTGATTGAAGCGCAGCACTCGATACGGATTCGCAGGTCAAAGGAAGCACTGAACCTCAAGATGATCAATACAAGACGGCAGGAAAGTTCCATGGAACAATCAGTACGAAACCAGCAGGAAGAAGGCCGGTTCCGCAGCAAGATCCCAATCATAGGTTCCTGGTTTGGTGGCAGGGATTGATAGGTGATACCAGATGTCAATGGTGATACCGGATCCAATACTGTATATAATTGGAATAGTGATCTTGGTAGAAACAATGTGGATACTGGCAAGAGAAGGACAGATCAAGTCAAACGTCCTCGCCAAAACCGCCTTAAAAGCTGCGAAGGACGGTAGGATAGCACTCACTCACTACCCGTCCGGCCAGATTGAACCCGATGTTCCTAAGTTAGAAGATGTAGGTGGCAAACAAGCCCCCATATGGCTCATTGGTGGCACCAGGCGGTTTAAGGACATGACCGGGGAAAAATGGCAGAGCATTGGCAACCTCAAGGTGATCAATTACTTCGGCAGGCATCCCACACCTGGCAGCATGTATCAGGCAGTATCTATTGATCAGATGAACGATCTCCTCGCAGAACACGGTTTCTCAACAAAAGGAATCAAGAAAGAAGTATTCTTCATGATTGGCGAGGCTGCGAAAGGTCCACAGGCCGAAGCATCAGCCTGGTTAAAACTCGGTGTAACGAACACCGAAACCGTCCAGAAGATCGAGGAGATACTGAATTTTCTGGACGAGAACCCAGACATACGGTACCAGATGTTCAAAGAAGGGATGTTTACCTACCAGACTGCAGTCAGTGTTGTGAGCCAGATCACGGCTGAAACCATTGCAGAGATCAGCGACCTCATCTCGTTCATTGAAGATCGCCTGAGACGGAAGATGGCAGACAGGTTCAACGAACTGATGAAATACGTGATTGTTGCACTACCATTGATCATCGTGTCAGCCATTGCAGCCGTGGTGCTCCTGATAGGGTTAGGTATAGTTGAGGTGTAAAAGATGAGCGGAATATTCGAACAGAACTTCTGGCAACTGGCGAAACTCGTTGAAAAATGGGCAGTAATCTTGCTCATGCTCATCGCCATCGTTGCGATTATGATATTCAGTCTTAGCGGAACAGAATTTAATTTTGGGGATCTCGGGTTAGGAGAGATACTGAGCAGGCTATGAACATGAGCAGGCTATGAACAATATAAATGCCCCTGCCGGGTTTGTGCAGGGCGAGCAGGTACAACGAACCAGTTCAGACATCAAGAACATCCTGCCAGTAGACCTGTACGAAGGCATGATGAGGGCATCGTTCCTTATCACTGAGATTTATCGCTCGTCAACAACCCCCAGCGAAAGGAAAATTGAAGATTTTGTTCATGTGTTCTGGACCACATTTCATTTCACCAGGCTCAAGCTCAACCCGGAACTGAGTGCCCAGATTGATGAATGGTTTTTCAAGATGAAACTTCCCGTGCCAAACAACCCGAACTTCCCGAGGAACACCTACCTTATGATTGGTATAAAATTGTACGGGAAATTCTACAACGAGCTAGTAAAACTGGGAATCGGGTCGATGTTTGACGAACCGATCATCCCTGCAATCGCGTTGACTGCCGAGCTTGAAGACGAGAGCATATGGGAGGAAGCCCCGCCGTGACAGAGTATGATCACAACAACGAGATTAGCATTGAATTTGTCATTCTTCAGCACCTCGTCCAGATCGGAAACCTCTCGACTCACCTCTACACCTCAACCCGTGCAGAGTGGCAGACAAACGCGCTCAATTATGTGACTGCAGTAGAAAATCTTGAAGCCCTGGCGCAACCATACCTCTCAATCAGATATCTCAAACGTGTGTCATTGCTCGATATAACATACAAGAAAAAGATAGACAGTTACAACGCAGACAAAGCACAACTCAACGAAGCATATCTCAGAAAAGGCCAGAACTACGAGATGGGTCTGACAATTGCATATGCATTAACAAAACTAAAGTATATCCAGCTAGAACTCAACGGTCAAGGGATTCTGAGGAAGAGGACAGCGAGCGCAACAGACGATGGACAGGGGGCAGACATTCCAGGAGAACCAAGCGATGCAGGCAGCACAGATAGTGCAGAGAGCCCCACAACCTGATTATTATTACCCATCACAAGAACCGGAACAAGATCGGGTATTTGAATTCCAGGTTGTAGAATGCACACATTGTGGCACGATCATCCCACTTGATGAGGTGAAATTCCGGTGCCCGGCCTGCAAAGTATTTCTGGACGGGCCAATTGCCATCGCGCACTATGAGGACGGGGACTTCACCTTCCAGCTCACGGGTGAAAGTTACACATACAGGTTTGAGCGGTCAAGCTGCAAAATCTCTGCGTGGGATGTGCTCAACCAAGGGCCGGTATCCCTGCTGAACCAGAACCGGAACTGGTTATCCATTGTATGTGGTGCTACCGGAACAGGCAAGAGTTACACCGCAATCCGCATATGTGAGATGATCTGTCCGAAATTCCAGTCAGATCAGATAGCCTTTTCAATTCCTGACCTACTTGATCTTTTTGAATCATGTAAGGCGGGGGACTTCATAATTTTTGATGAAGGTAATGAATGGAACGCCAGAGAAGCGCAGAAAAAACAGAACGTGGTGTTCTCAAAGATTCTTTCAATGTTACGATTCACGCAGATTAATGTGATGTTCACCCTCCCTCACATGGGGATGATTGACATCAACGGCAGGCGACTTGCTCACAACTACTTGTATGCAATCCCTGTGAACAGGAACGCCTGCCCCCCCTGGCAGAAGAATATGTCAGGCGTATATTGGTATGATATTGTATCGCGTAGACTCCCGAGCAGCAGCCAACAGGATATTCCCATCGTGTACCGATTTCCCGTAATAAAAGGAGAACGTGTCGGGAAAGTATGGTTTAGAAAAGCGAGCGAAACCCTGTTGGAAGAATACGAGTCACGCAAATCCAAAGTTTTCACAAAGAAACTGACAGAGGCCAGAAAAGTCACCAAGTTTATTGAAGACGTATCTGACATGGACAAACAGATTGAACGTGTTGAAAAACTGAAAGAGAAGACACTAAAAGCCAAGAAAAAGACTGAAACAGTCAAAGGGGCAAAGAACGAGTTAGATGCGATCCTGAACTCTGCAGGATAATAATATATAGGATAATACTGCTTAACTCTCAATGTGTATATGAGAGATAAACCGTGGTGTACGTAGTTGATCCCGTAACAGGGGCGGCAAGACATTTCCCCAGCATGTATGCTGCGGAGATAGCATTCAAAACAGAAGGAAAATCATTATCCGCTGCACAGGCAGCTCAATATGCCCAGCAAGCTCAGGCAGCCCAACAAGCCCACTTTGCTGCTGTTTCAAGATCACAGTCTCAACAGCAGCAACAGTACGTTCAGCAAGCTCAGGCAGCCCAACAAGCCCAAACAGTACGTGCTGCAAGACAACAGCAACAGGCTACGATGGTAGCTGGTCCAGCCCCCCCACAACCCATCTCGCAGACAGATCTTAAATCATCAGTGAGAAAGGCATTAACAGACAAAGCCAAGATGCAAGCCCAGATGGATGCGGCAAAGGCACAACAGGCGCATTTTGAGGCCGTTGCGAAGATGAAGGGCATAGAACAGCCAGTAACCATCGTCTCCAAACTTCCTGGCGCAGAGATACGCGGAACCCCAAGCGGAGCACCAACAATTCGGGCAGCAACTCAACCACAACAAGTGCAGGCACAGCGACAGCAAGCCCAAGCTGCACAGCAGACTCAAACAGCTAAAGCTGCTGAAGTTGTTCGCACCCAACAGGAAAAGATCAAACCCCCTGCAAACACACCATATGTAGATTACGTCCAGTCCGGGGATTACTGGATGGGCATAACTACCTCGGGCACAATGGAACGGTTGAACAAGGTATCAGAGGGCGACCCAGACTTCTCAATACAGGGCGGGAAACGATGGGACTGGGATCAGGTAAACGAGCTGGTACCAAGAAACTGGAGGAATAATCCTGCAGGGTACGTGCAGTATGTAGCTGGGGGGGAAGCCGCCAAGAAGCTGGAAGCCAAAGCGTACCAGCAGGCGGTAGACGCAGCAAAGTTCACCAACCCAAACGATTTTGTGAGAGTAGTCAACAAGCAAGGCCAGGTTATAGGATCTTATTATGGGGGGGAATTCTATGGGCCTGGCGAGGCCACCAGAAAAAACCTTGGCCTGCCACCACTTCCGTTCCAGGATGAAAACTATAATATCAAACCAGGATACCTCGAATCAAGACGGTATGCGATAGTCAGTTCATCTGGCACCCTGATCCCAACAGCGAAGGGGTACGTCAACATATCAACCGGACAGGTCTTCACCCCAACACCCTCCCAGGTGAAAGAGGCAGAACAGGTAAAAAAAACCGTACAAAAACTTGAATCAACCACCCAAGAGATACCTACGACTCCTGTCGTTGGACCAGGGGGCGGTCTTGCAGGTGTTTTTGGTGCTGTTGCGGGAACACTTCAGCGCGTGTTCCATGACCCGTTAGGGGTAGGAGTTCAGGCAGCACCCACGGGACTACCATCACCGGATACAACCATTGAACGCCCGGTCATACCTCCGTTTTGGGAAACAGCCCCACAGATAATCACAGGTGGTATTGCAGCAGCGTATGCCCCAATAAGCTCAAGCGTTGACAAACTCCTGTCAACCAAATGGAGCGAACAGGAGAAGGCAATATCTCAAATCGAATCGCAGATGTCGAACATCGCATCAACCCTTGACAAAGAATATGCCCAAATCCAAACCCAAGGCGCAAAGGTTGACACCGCGTATCAGGAGATAGACCGCCAAGCCCGCGAACTCGAACAGGAATCTAAGTCGATAGATCGGTTGGAACAGGAATACCGTGCAAAGGGCTGGATTGTTGGTGAAACATGGTACGGATCAGAAAACGCACTGAAAGCCTACAACACCAAACTTGAAAATTACCGGAAAAAGGTATCCAAATACGAGGGCAACCTTGACAAATACAGCACCCAGGCCGAGAGTTACAACGAGAGGTTACTGTCCTATAACGAAAAAGTCAGCAAATATGAAGACCTGTCAAGCAAACACAAAACAGAAACCACAAAGTACGACACTATGAAAGAGGAGGAATTCGGGTTCCTCAAAACACAAAGACCGTACGATTTCATCCGGGACGTTCCTGCCGATCTCGTAACTGCAATACTGACTCCCCGCATAGGACTGGGGGCATTTGGCCTTGTTGGCGATAAAATAACTCCGTTTACAAAAGAAACCGGACACCAGGTTACAGATCCAATAATAGACCAGCTTGGAAAAACGATGGGGGTAGACCTCTCGTTCACTACCGAAGACATCAAAATCAAGTCAGAGGGTGCTGCCGAATGGCTGGCAACTGAAACCCCGTTACGTGCTGTAACCGAGTGGAAATCACCAGTTGACATCCAGGCAGGAGAATGGCCTGTTGCAGAGTCGGTAGTACATGGTGTTGGTAAGTTCGTACCGATGGTAGTATCCTCAGTGGGGATGCTCCCATACGGGTTTGACATTGCAGGGAGAACAGTGGCAGAAAAACCGGGGACTCTTCTCCCTGCAGTTCAACACGGACTTGGAATGCAAAAAGAGGCATTCGAAGAGAACCCGATTGAATACGCCTCAATGATATTCGCACCAACAATCGTCAAGACCGCCAGCCCACTAAAAGTGGTCAGAGGCACGTTTGAAACAGGTGCGAAAGTCAGAGCTCCAAAGTATCTCAACATCCTTGGAGAAGCGGTTGAAAAACCAGTCCACCTCAAAGCTATCGGACTTGCATATGAAAGTCCCATATTGTCCGTCAAGAAACTGATAGGATCTGAACCCCGCTGGGCAGGATACGAAACCGGAGGGATAAGAGGTGCTGTCCATCTTGGGGGTGCAGTGCTTGAAACCCCATTCATGCGTGAGATCACCGTGAAAACATACGGTATTGGGAAAGCATGGCAGAGCATCAAGGAAGGCACAGTTTACAAACTCAAATCAGAAGCCATCGCAAAGAAAGTAGTATCACAGATCACTGACCCACAAGAACGAGCAGCATATCTGGCACTTTACCGCCTGCATAAAACTGTGAAGGATATGCCAGACGAGATAGTGGTAACTCACGAACCCAGCCTGGCGATAAACACAGCGTTCCTGGATCAATCCGGGAACCTCGTAGTGAACGCAGCCAACATGAAACAGGTCCACATCAGGAACATGGATGTGATGTACGGATCAACACTCAACGAGGTTCTTCTCGGGGAACAACTCACGCAACGTGCTACAGGCCGACTTGCAAGAGACACGGAACTCACACCTGTTAGGGGAACCGTTGAAGCCGCCAGGGAATCGGCAAGACTGGTAGAACGCGAAGTTGATTTTCCGACCCACATAAACGAAGGGGTAGACGGTGCAGGCAATAGGATGGTCGAAGTCGTTCTTGAAAAGGGGTGGGAACCCAAAGGGATTGAGCCTGCAGCCGGGCTGCATTATGAAGGGTACCCGTTCCGTATAGAACTGGATCCCGTTACTGGAGTATACCGTGAAATAATTGACACCTCCCGCGAAGCGTACGCAGGGAGACAACTCTCGTTAAGTGAACGCGAATCGTCACCAATCATAAAAGAACCACAATCAGCAGCAGACATTATGGTTCTTGAAAGCGGGTTCCTCTTAGAAGACCTCCGCGTACAGTTCCGAAGAAAGGTTGACGCACTGCTAACCCCACGGGACGGACAACTGTTCACCCGAGGCAGGGTGGGGAAAGACCTGTTCGACCTGGAGATATTCGCAGAAACGTGGATAGAGGGGGCAAGGGACGCATACCGGAGAACGGGGGAGCGGAAATACCAGAACTTTGCCAACGAATTACAACGGTCATGGGATGACTTGACATCCAACCCCCGCATATCTGAGGAGTTACGTGCTGCACACGAAGAGTATGGCCCACTATGGACAGAAGAAGCTCGTGCAGCCGCCCGTGCAAGACAACTCGAAGCAGGTGGAGCCCCAGAAACAGCGTGGCATCGTCTGTCTGAAGATGTTCAGGCGGTTGACCAGGTAACATTCAGACCAACATTCATCCCCGAGATAGAGTTGTATACCGGAAGACCTACTGCAGCAGTCCGGCGAGGGATAAGCGAAGGGTTCACTCCCGATATAATCAACGAGATATTTGGCATCCCCGCGATGCAGGATATTTTGAGAACAGAAGGCAAAGTTGGGGCTGGACGGACAGCACAACTATCCCATCCGCAAGGGGCATGGGGGTCAGAATTAAGCCTGATCCAATCTGCAGGGAGGGAAACCTACTCGGCAGCCGAGATATTTGACGCTCAGCTTGCGTACATGCGTGACCTCTGGGGTGGCGTAAAACCCCCATCTGTCAGATCACTGTACGATGTGATCGAAGAGGTAGAACGTATCCCGAAGGGGAGAGGTAGGGAATTACTGGATCTCATCAAACGAAACGACCCGGACGCAGTGTTTGGGGGGTCGTTAGGTCAGGCAGCTCAATCAAAAGGTGGGGTTCATGCAATACCAAAAGATGTAGACCTGTATGTGAAAGATCCAGTCAGGACTGGGACATACCTCAAACAGGAATTTTTTGATCCTATCATGGACCCTGCCCTCACTCGGGTGACTGAAGGGGGAGGCGTAGAGATGCTAAACCCGTCAACGGGGAAATGGTACCACGTAGTTGACATCCACAAACTCGAAGGACGCGGGATCATGTCCATGCAACGGTATGTTGGACGGTACGGGATCAAAGCAGAACGTCCGATAGTAGTTGACGGATTTCGGATCATGCCTCTCCGTGAACAGTTACTCCGAAAAGTCAGCAGCACGGCAGAACTACGGAGGGATCCAACCACTGGCGAATGGATGGTATCCCCGGAACTCCACCGTGGCAAGGATGTTGGTGACACCTTACTGGGTATCAGGATGCAGAGCGCATCAATAGAAGATTCGTGGCTTGGACAGCTTGGGTTAAGGGAAGGCCGGATCCGCAATCTCGATCTGATGGAAACAGACATCGGACAAATGCTGTCAGAGGGATACCTCCCTGAAACCAAACAGTATACTCCCCGGTTGGCAGCGATGGAACGAATTGCGGAGTTCAGGCCAACCGAGATGGTACCCTCTGAATTCGTCAAGTTACCTGGCACCCGGCGGTACGTGACAAAAAGGGACATAGTGACAGCCGGAACCGTGATAGGCACAGGTGCAGCAGTGGGGGTGGGTCTTGGCCATGTTGGAGTTATCCCATCAATCCTTGGCTTTGGTGGAACCGGCGTGTTGCCCGAAGTCGGCATGGTGTTAGGACTCACGGGAGGCCGGAGAGTTGTTGCAGGTGTGAAAGACCTGATTGGCGAGATAAAACCAACAAAAATAGCAGAACCCCGCCTGATACGTGAAAGTTGGATGAAAACACTGCCAACAGAAACCTATCGGCAGGATGTGCTTGGTGTAGCCCCCATCGGGAAACGAGGTGTTGGTGTAAGAGAAGCCATCCTGAAAGAACCCTCGATGCAGGCTCAACCATTTATCAAAGAACCTCGATACACAGCAGGCAGACGAACCGGAGCTACAGCAAAACAACTTGACAGACCAATCCGGGAACCGTTCATGGATCGGCCAACCTATATGGAAGAGGCCGCCACAGTTCCGGTTGAAACCCCGAGTGTGTTATATCCTGGCACAAAATCAGGCATCAAAAGGTACGGCGTTGAGAGAAAACCCACCTACCCGGAAGGCAAGGCAGCAGAACTGGTACCATACAGGCAGGAACCCGTTGCCACAGACCTGATTTATGGGAGAACATACCCTGAGGCACCAAGCACTGGACCAAGCCTGATGGCAGTTATGCTTGGTGAAACCCCGAGCGCAGCGGCAGCATATGGCGAACTATACTCTGAGGCATACGCCACCCCCTATGCTCCCCGTCAAGAACCTGGTTACAAACCAGGATACAAAAAAACCTATAGCGAGAAGTATGGAGGGAAACCGCAAAAATACAAGCCCAGTTACAAGCCAGAGAAGAAATACACTCCGGCAAGGAAGTATACCCCTTCAGAACCCAGATACCCCCCAGGAAAGCCAACCTACCCGCCCGGAAAACCCAGATACCCCCCAGGAAAGCCAACCTACCCGCCAGGGAAGCCGGGATACCCGCCAGGGAAACCGCAATACCCGCCAGAGAAGCCAAGGTATCA
>Ga0172380_10009969_pt1 | contig 10022 bp, 6 predicted proteins | sample Leawe162metaG_FD_119747 | JGI IMG/M metagenome (GOLD analysis project Ga0172380, IMG submission 119747) | Leachate microbial communities from a municipal landfill in Southern Ontario, Canada - Leachate well 162 metaG | ecosystem: Engineered > Solid waste > Landfill > Unclassified | place...
ACCGGGTAAAGCCGCTCGATTATGAAACATATCTGAATCCCCGCTATACATTCGAAAATTTTATAAAGGGAGAGGGTAATCAGCTGGCGCGCGCCGCGGCAATGGCCGTTGGAGACAGTCCCGGACAGACATCGTTTAATCCATTATTCATTTACGGAGGAGTCGGGCTAGGCAAAACCCACTTAATACACGCCATTGGAAATAAAATTTTAGAGAAGGCTCCCGATAAAAGGGTAATTTATATTTCGAGCGATGCGTTCACAGTCGAATTTGTGGAAGCCATTCAAAGCAACACGCTCAATGAATTCTCGGGTTTTTACAAAAGCATGGATGCTTTAATAATCGACGATATTCAATTCCTGGTTGGCAAAGAGAAAACACAGGATCTGTTTTTTCAGATTTTCAATACGCTTCATCAATCCGGTAAGCAGGTAATTTTATCCAGCGACAAACCACCGAAAGATCTAAAAGGATTGAACGAAAGATTAATATCCAGGTTCTCGTGGGGCTTATCTGCAGACATACAGCCGCCTGATTTTGAGACCCGGGTTGCCATTCTGAAAAATAAGAGCGAGGTCTACGGTATAAATCTTTCCAGGGAAATAGTTGAATATATTGCTCAGAATATCTCATCGAACATACGGGAACTTGAGGGGTGTTTAATTAAGCTTCTTGCAAGTTCCTCTCTTAATTCAAAAGAGATCGATTTTGAGTTTGTTAAAAAAACGGTGCGGGAGGTTTCAACTAATAAGCAGGTAAACGTATCGGTTGAACTTATCACAAAACTAGTGTGTGAGTTTTTTGGGGTGGAAGAGAATAAGCTGCGCGAAAAAAATAGGAGAAAAGAGGTTGTTCTTGCGCGGCAGGTGGCTATGTATCTTTCCAAACAGATGACGAAACTGTCGCTTAAAACCATCGGTCTTCACTTCGGCGGGAGGGATCATTCAACCGTTATTCACTCTCAAACAAGCATCGAGCAGTTGGCTTTGAAGGACCCCAAAATTAAGGAGGTTCTTGAGACTCTCAGAAACAAAATTGAGATAAGCGCTTCCTGATCGGCTGTTGATATCCGGTGTGTAACTTGTAGGGTATTTGTTGATATTCGGTGTTTACCAATGAGCGCGGTAATAACTTCTACTTACTGGAAAGTTATTAACAATCACACTGACCGGTTATTTTACCAATTTATCACTTAAGCGTATCAATTGAAGGTTATCAACATATACACATCATTATTATTATTACATATTTTTTAAAATATAAGCTATATATAATAATATGTGTGTTGACAGTGTTGATAAACAAGTGTCCGGATAAATTGAAAGTTGCATCAAATTTTGATATTTTTTGACCCAACATGGAGACGAATTATGGAATTCAAGGTTAACAGCAAAGAACTCGAAAAACTACTCAGCAAAATCATTCCCGCAGTTCCAACTCGTACACCAATGCCCATTCTAGAAAACTTTTTATTCGAAGTTAAAGATGGACAGCTGACTATCTATGCCACTGATCTTGAAATATCCCTGAAATCGTCGTTAAATATTGTAGCTGAAGAAAATATAAAAATAGTAGTTCCTGCCCGTCTCCTCAACGATGTTGTCCGCTCACTTAAAGACACCACCATTCATTTTAAGCTGATGGCCAACAAAAAAATAAACATTGTAACTGATATGGGTAAATATACAATCAGTTATCTGGACGCAGATGAGTTTCCCGAGATCCCATCCGTTGAAGCGGACAAAAACGCAAAAGATATTAACGAGGTTATAATAAACGGTGTTGAACTTCGGCAGGCATTTGACAGATGCGCGTTTGCAATGAGTAAAGAAGAGATGCGTCCCGCTATGATGGGAACGTTATTTGAATTCACCGACGACGGATTGAGATTAGTTACAACCGACGGCCATCGTCTGGTAAATATGCTTAAGAAAAACATTAAAGCCGCATTCAATCAGCAGTATGTGGTTCCCGAAAGAGCCGTTTCCGTACTATCTAAAATATTAGACGAGAAAGACGTTAAGATACATCTTACTAAATCTTATGTATCGTTCAAACTAAACGATATCGAATTGATAACCAGACTTATAGCACAGAAATACCCGGATTATGCCAGTGTAATTCCTCTTGAAAACGAATTCCAGATGAAGGTTAACACCAAAGAGATTCACGATTCCATAAAGAGAATGATGCTCTTCTCCACATCAAGCACAAGGCGCGTAAAGTTTTCAATCACCAAAGACGCACTGGAAATTTCGGCGGAAGATTTGGATATAGGAGCATCCGGCGAAGAAAAAGTTGTATGTGAATACGGCGGCGATGATCTCGAGATCGGATTCAACTCGGCTTATGTTAATGATGTATTAAGCCACCTGGGAACAGAAGAGGATATTATTTTTAAACTTCACTCACCGACAAAAGCGGTTGTAATAGAACCGGTTCTGAAAAAAGAGAATCTAGATCTGATGATGCTGTTGATGCCGGTTCGTTTGAATACTTAAGATGGTTCTGAAACAAATTGAATTGCAAAACTTCAGGCTGCATAAAAACACATCGCTGAATTTTTCCGACAAATTAAATCTTATTGTTGGCGGAAACGGTCAGGGCAAGACATCCATTTTAGAGGCAATTTACTACTTGTGCACTACAAAAAATTTAAATCTTGCTAGCGAGAGCGATGTTGTTTTGTTCGGCGAACAGTTTTTTGACGCCAAAGGTAAATTTTCGGATCTGACTCAGAATCAGACCAGAATGTTTTACGATCTCCAGAAAAACAAAAAAAGTTTTTTTTTGGATGAAAAACAGATTTATAACGGATCGGCAGTAATAGGTAAATTTCCGATAGTTTCGCTGATACAATCCGACCACGCCATAACACTAGGCGCGCCGGCAGAGCGGAGACGTTTTGTTGATTCTGTTATTTCGCAGGCGAGCCATGCATATCTTGAAATACTGTTAGAGTATAATAAAACACTGCGGCAGAGATCGTCGCTTCTCTCGCAAATTAAAGAATCGCGAAATGTAAATTTATTCAGCCAGCTTGATGCATGGACAGAAGCGCTGATTATAACCGGGTCGGAAATTATTAAACACCGGATCCGCTTTGTTAAAGAGTTTAATGTATATCTGACCGATGCGTACAATCAGATAATAGAAAATATGGAGGAGCCGTCCATCAGGTATGCTTCAATACCGGGGGCAGACGAGGACAACATCGCGGAAAAGTACAGAGAAGAATTATCTGACGTGCGGGACGATGAATTGAGAAGAGGCACAAATTTGGCTGGTCCGCACAGGGATGATTTTATTTTAACAATTAACGGTCTTGAGTTGAAGAGGTTCGGCTCTCAGGGACAGCATAAAACCTTTCAGATTGCCCTGCGGTTCGGACAATTTTTTTTCATAAAGGAAAAACTGGGCAAGACACCGATCTTTCTGATGGACGATATATTCGGCGAGCTTGACACTTACCGCGCAGGAAAGATAAGCGGGTATCTGGCCAGAATAGGACAGGCATTTATAACTATGACCGACCTTACAAAAACAGAAGGTCTTAACATAAACGCTGAAAATATATTAATAGAAGTACATAATGGCACGGCAACATACGCATAGCAGTTTTAAAACTATCGAAGATGTTTTAAATAGCGAGAATGAGTTTATAAATCTCCGCGAATCGCTTAAGAATTATGATATTGTCAACAATTTCGAAAAAATATTTCCCGAGCTGAAGCTGATAGCTCATCCGGTAAAAGTTGAAAAGCAGGTTTTGTTTCTTCGCGTTGAAAATTCGGTTTGGAAGAGCGAATTGAATTTCAGAAAAAATCTTATAGCAGAAAAAATAAACAAGCATTTCAACAAACAGGTAATTAAATCAATTAGATTTTTGTAGAGAAGGAATACAGATTTATTATGGCGAAAGAGAAAGAGAATACAAACGGAAAATCGCAGGAAGAGTACAATGCGAAAAGCATCAATGTTTTAAAGGGATTGGAAGCGGTCAGAAAACGCCCGGCGATGTATATAGGCGATATCGGCTCGCGGGGACTCCACCATCTTATCAATGAAGTTGTGGACAACAGCATTGACGAGGCGCTTGCCGGCTATAATGACCGTGTTATAGTGACAATTCATAAAGACCAGAGCGTAACAGTAGAAGACCGCGGCCGCGGAATTCCGGTTGATATGCATCCGGAGGAAAAAAAATCCGCGCTCGAAGTTGTAATGACCGTTCTTCACGCGGGAGGAAAGTTCGATAAAAATTCTTATAAAGTGTCGGGCGGTCTTCACGGCGTAGGCGTTTCCGTGGTTAACGCGCTTTCCGAATGGCTGATTGTCGAAGTGAGGAGAGACGGAAAGATATATACGCAGGAATACCGGAAAGGAGTTCCTAAATATTCAGTTAAGCAGACGGGAACATATAAGGGCGAAAACACCGGCACCAAAACCACGTTCATGCCTGATAAAGAAATTTTCAAAGCAACAAAATATCATTTCGATACCGTTGCGGAGAGATTAAGAGAGCTTGCCTACCTCAATAAAGATGTGACAATGACGCTTAAAGACGAAGCGGAAGGTCAGGAAGAAACATATAAATTCAAGGGCGGGCTTATAGATTTTGTGAAGTATCTCGATGAAAACCGGTCTCCAATTCATAAGCCGGTTTACATTGAAGGGGAGAAAGACAACACTCCGGTTGAGATCGCATTTGAATACAGCGATTCATATTCGGAAAATGTTCACTCGTATGTAAACAACATCAATACTATAGAAGGCGGAACTCACCTTGTGGGATTCAGAACGGCGCTCACGAGAACGTTTAATAATTATGCATATAAGAACGGACTGATAAAAGACAACAGTAAAATTTCGTTGACCGGGGATGATTTCAAAGAAGGCTTGACGGCCGTAATATCGGTAAAAGTTATGGAACCCCAATTTGAAGGCCAGACTAAAACAAAACTTGGCAACGGGGAGGTTAAATCTGCAGTAGAAACTCTTGTTGGAGAAAAACTCGCAGAGTTTCTTGAAGAGAATAGCTCGATTGCAAAAAAAATAATTGACAAATGTATGCGAGCCGCCGAAGCGAGAGAGGCGGCCCGTAAAGCGCGGGAACTGGTGCGCAGGAAAAACGCTCTTGATACGATGCACCTCCCCGGAAAGCTTGCCGACTGCTCAATCAACGATCCGGAGCATTGCGAAATATATATTGTTGAAGGTGATTCCGCGGGCGGTTCGGCAAAGATGGGACGCGACAGGAGATTCCAGGCAATTCTTCCTATTAAAGGAAAAATTCTGAACGTCGAAAAAGCAAAGATCAACAAGATACTTGAGAATCTTGAAATCCAGGCAATGGTTTCTGCCATCGGCGCCGGGATAGGCGATGAGTTTGACCACGAAAAAGCCCGTTACGGAAAAATTATTTTAATGACCGATGCGGATGTAGACGGAAGCCACATCAGAACTCTCCTTTTAACATTTCTTTACAGACACATGAAAGATTTATTAAACGCAGGGAAAGTATATATAGCGCAGCCCCCTCTTTATAAAATTAAAAAAGGAAAAGAGGAATATTATGCGTTTGATGATGAGGAGAGGGATAAGATACTCAAGAGATTTAAAGCCGACATGAAAGGGAAAGAGGAAAAAATTCTTACCGCAGAAGAGGCTGAGGAAACGGAGAGCGGAGAGCAGCCGGTCAAAGGAATTGTTATTTCCCGATACAAAGGTCTTGGCGAGATGAACCCGGAACAACTCTGGTCAACTACTATGAATCCTGAAACCAGAACGGTTCTTCAGGTGAACGTAGAAAGCGCGGCAGCCGCGGATAAAGTATTCGAAACTCTTATGGGAGACGCAGTTGAACCTCGAAGAGCTTTCATAGAGAAGCACGCTAAATACGCAAAGCTGGATATATAAATATCAATTTTGCTCTTGATCATACTCTATATCTCCACGGATGAACGCGGATTAAGAACTCGGTTGGGAACAAGAAAGAATTAATGCAAGACAAACACACATATCATCAGCCGGTTTTGGAGATTGCAAGAAAGGATTTTACGGCAATAAATAAAAACTTAAAAGTTGATGATGCATTTAAAAAAATACGGGAAGAGGGGGTTGGCGAAAGGATTTTTTATTTCTACGTCGTTGATGATGAAAACAAACTGGTCGGGGTTTTGCCGACAAGAAGACTGCTTATAGGCGGCCTGGATCAGAAGATAGAAGATTTGATGGTAAAGCATGTAGCCGCCCTGCCGGAAACGGCAACCGTTTACGATGCTCTTGAGTTCTTTGCAACCTATAAGTTTTTGGCTTTCCCGGTAGTAGACGGCGAGAGAAATATGCTGGGAGTTGTTGACGTAAATCTATTTACCGAAGAATTACTTAACACCGAAGAGCCGGAAGAGGTAAACGATGTTTTTGAGGAGATCGGTTTCAAAATTTCCGAAGTAAAAAACGCCTCTCCGCTGAAAGCCTGGCGCTACAGATTTCCGTGGTTCCTTTCTACAATTCTTGGAGGAACAATTTGCGCGCTGCTGGCCGGATTTTTCGAAGCGACTCTGACCGAAAGCATTTTAATTGCGTTTTTTTTGACGTTAATGCTTGGGTTGGGCGAGAGCATAAGCATTCAGTCGATGACCGTCACTATCCAGCTTTTAAGATCGGCGCGCCCGACTTTAAAGTGGTACTCTAAAAATTTATTCAGAGAAATTCAGACGGCTCTGTTAATCGGACTAAGCTCGGCTGTTTTGGTTGGTCTGGTGGTCGTTATCTGGAAAAGTGATTTTCCGGCTGCCGCTGTAATAACGACAAGTATAATTCTGGTGCAGCTGGCGGCGGCGGTTCTGGGTCTGAGTGTTCCGGCGCTGCTGCATAAATTGAAGCTTGATCCCAAGATTGCAGCCGGACCGATAACACTGGCGCTGACGGATATTTTCACTATTCTCTTTTATCTTGGATTGGCGGCTGCGATTTTATAATTAGACTTAAGCAAGAAAATTTTTATTAAATAAAAACAGACACAATACTGATGACAACAATATTCGAAAAAGTAGTACCGGTTACGCTTGAAGAAGAGATGAAATCGTCTTACATCGATTATGCGATGAGCGTAATTGTCGCCCGTGCCTTGCCGGACGTTAGGGACGGACTGAAGCCCGTACACCGCCGCGTTCTATTCGGAATGCACGAATTGGGAGTTCCCCACAATAAGCCGTATAAAAAATCCGCACGTATCGTCGGCGAGGTCCTTGGTAAGTATCATCCGCACGGAGATACGGCGGTTTATGATTCGATGGTAAGAATGGTGCAGGATTTTTCGCTCCGGTATCCGCTTGTAGACGGCCAGGGAAATTTCGGCTCGGTGGACGGCGACTCGCCGGCCGCGATGCGTTATACGGAAGCGCGCCTTGCGCGCATAGCAGACGAAATGCTGCGCGATCTTGATAAAAACACGGTAAGTTTCGCCGCAAACTTTGATGAATCTTTGCAGGAGCCGACAGTACTTCCATCCTATCTTCCGAACTTATTGGTAAACGGGGCCAGCGGCATTGCGGTGGGCATGGCTACAAATATTCCTCCCCATAATCTTGGAGAAATTGTCGATGGTTTGGTGACAATAATTGATAAACCGAAGACTACACCGGAAGAGCTGATAAAAATAGTTAAAGCCCCCGATTTTCCCACAGGCGGAATTATCTACGGTTATGACGGAGTAAGAGAAGCGTTGCTAACCGGCCGCGGAAGAATAGTAATACGCGCCAAAGCCAATGTCGAAACCCTAAAGAACGACAGAGAAAATATTATAATAACGGAAATCCCGTATCAGGTCAACAAAGCCTCTTTGATTGAAAAGATTGCTGATCTTGTCCGTGAAGGAAAAGTTGAAGGGATCTCGAATATCAGAGACGAATCTGACCGGGACGGAATGCGAATAGTAATTGAACTAAAGAGAGACGGGCAGCCGGCGGTGACCCTGAACCAGCTTTTCAAGCACACGCAGATGCAGGTAACGTTCGGAGTAATAATGCTTGCGCTTGTGAACGGACAGCCTAAAGTTTTAACCCTTCAGCAGATGATGCAGTATTTCCTTGATCACAGAATGGATGTTTTGATTAAGCGGACTCAATTTGATCTTGATGCCGCTGAAAGGCGAGCCCATATTCTGGAAGGATACATCATCGCGCTCGACAACATCGACGCCGTTATCCAGACGATTAAAAAATCGAAAGACACGGAAACTGCTAAAGCCAACCTGATGAAGAAGTTCAAACTTTCAGAGATTCAGGCAAAGGCAATTCTGGACATGAGACTTCAGCGCCTTACGGGACTCGAGCGGCAGAAAATAGAAGACGAGTACAAAGAGACGTTGAAGTTCATTGAAAAACTGAAAGGCATTCTAACAAATGAAAAGAAAAGATGGCAGATAATTAGAGAAGAACTTCTTATTCTAAAAGAAAAGTATGCGGATGAGCGAAGAACAAAAATAGAGATGCAGCTTAAAGAGTTTAAGCTTGAGGATATTATAGCCGAAGAAGATGTTGTTGTAACCATCTCTCATGCGGGATTCATTAAACGGTTCCCGGTAAGCGGTTACCGCAGACAGGGACGCGGCGGCAAGGGTGTAACCGGAGCCGGAACACGGGAAGAGGACTTTATAGAACATATGTTCGTCGCCTCTACGCATCATTATATTATGTTCTTCACCGACCGCGGAAAATGTTACTGGCTGAAAGTCCACGAGATTCCGGAAGGGGGACGCGCGACCAAAGGAAGATCAATTCTTAACCTTATCGAAAAAGATAAAGAGGAAAACATAACGGCATTTGTTTCGGTAAAAGAATTTACAGACGACAAATATATTGTTATGGCCACCGAGCAGGGCACGGTCAAGAAAACGGTGCTCTCGGCTTATTCGAATATCCGCAAGGGCGGAATCATCGGAATTAATCTGAGCAGCAATGACCGTTTGATAGAGGCAAAGCTGAGCGAGGGGAATAACGACATAGTTATCGGAACAAGAGACGGCATGGCAATCCGCTTTAATGAAAAAGATGTGCGCGATATGGGCCGCACAGCTACTGGAGTCCGGGGTATTAAACTCGCCAAGAAAGATGTCGTAATTGGAATGCTGGTGATTAAAAACGCTACGACGCTTATGGTTGTTACCGAAAAAGGTTTTGGTAAACGATCCGAGATTGAGGATTACAGAATTACCAAACGGGGCGGTAAGGGAGTTATTACTGTTAAAACTTCGGACAGGAACGGAAAATTGATTGCGATGAAAGAGGTGAATGATGCGGATGAACTTGTTATAATTACAACCGGAGGAATGGTAATACGTCAGGCCGTTCACGAACTCCGCGTGATGGGAAGAAATACACAGGGAGTACGATTGATCCGTCTGAATGAAGGAGACGACATCGCCGACATAGCGCGTGTAATTCCTGAAGACGAAGGCGCGGAAGAATAAAAACATCAACCGTCATTTTCGTATCGGCGCCGCTTGATTCGTAATGACAAAAGAGGAAAATGAAAATGTCACACAGCAAAAAATTGCAGTTCGAGTCAAAAACGGTTCACGCGGGAATCAAGGATTATCAATTTGGCCCGGTTGTTCCGCCAATCTATCAGACGTCTACTTTCAAATTTGAGTCCGCGGAACACGGCGCGGCCCTGTTTAAAGGGGAGGCCGATGGATATATCTATACCCGCATGAAAAATCCAACGGTTGAGGCGATGGAAAATGCAGTTGCTGAACTTGAAGACGGGTATAAAGCGCTGGGTTGTGCAAGCGGAATGGCCGCCATCAGCGCGGTGTTTATCTCGCTGCTTCAATCGGGAGACCACGTTGTCTGTTCAAAATCCGTATACGGACCCACTCTTACCCTTCTTCAATCGATAATGAGCAAGTTTGGCGTAGAATCCACCTTTGTAGATTCGGACGTTGATGGGGAGATCGAAAAAGCAATGAAGCCAAATACAAAAATTGTATATATCGAAACGCCGGCAAATCCAAT
>Ga0172380_10009970_pt1 | contig 10022 bp, 9 predicted proteins | sample Leawe162metaG_FD_119747 | JGI IMG/M metagenome (GOLD analysis project Ga0172380, IMG submission 119747) | Leachate microbial communities from a municipal landfill in Southern Ontario, Canada - Leachate well 162 metaG | ecosystem: Engineered > Solid waste > Landfill > Unclassified | place...
CGCAGCAGGCGAAGCTCATCGTCGTGACGGCGATCACGCCGACGCCCGAGGGCGAGGGCAAGACGACGATGACGCTGGGGCTCACGGACGGCCTCAACCACATCGGCCGTCGCGCGATCGCCGTGATCCGGCAGCCGTCGCTGGGTCCCCTGTTCGGCCGCAAGGGCGGCGGCACGGGGGGCGGTCGGGCGACGGCGGAGCCCGCGGTCGACATCAACCTGCACTTCACCGGCGACTTCCACGCGATCGAGTCGGCGCACAACTTCCTCGCGGCGATAGTGGACAACGCCATCCGGGAGCGCCGAATCGGCGGATTCGCGGCCTCCGGCGTGACGTGGCGCCGCGTCACGGACGCCGAGGATCGTGCACTCCGCCACGTCATCGTCGGGGTCGGCAGCGGCGCGTCGGAGGGCCTGCTCCGCGAGACGGCATACGACATCTCCGCGGCGTCCGAGATCATGGCAATCGTCGCGCTGGCCCGGGACCGTGCCGACCTGCGCCGGCGGCTCTCGAACATCGTCGTGGGGTGGACGGACGGGCGCGCGCCCGTCACGGCGGGGGATGTGGGCGCGGTGGGTTCGATGATGGTGCTGCTGAAGGATGCACTGCACCCCAACCTGGTCCAGACCGGGGAGGGCAACCCCGTCCTGGTGCACGCGGGGCCGTTCGGGAACATCGCGCACGGGTGCTCATCGATCGTGGCGGATCGCCTCGCGCTCGCCTGCGGCGAGTACGTGCTGACCGAGGCGGGATTCGGCGCGGACCTCGGCTTCGAGAAGTTCATGGACATCAAGATTCGGCAGGGCGGCGCGTCACCATCGGCGGCGGTGGTGGTCGCCACGGTGCGCGGGCTGAAGTGGCACGGCGGCGTCGAGATGCGCGACATGGCGGCGCCGGACGTGGCCGCCGTCGCGCGCGGGAGCGCGAACCTCTGCCACGCCATCGGCGTGGTGCAGCGGTATGGCCTGCCCGCGGTGGTTGCGATCAACCGCTTCCCCGGCGACCACCCGGACGAGATCGTGGAGCTCCAGCGCGCGGCGCTGGAGGCGGGCGCGCTCGCCGCCATCGAGGCGAAGGGCTACGCCGATGGCGGCGCCGGCATGTCTGAGCTGGCGCACGCCGTGGTGCAGGCCGCCGACAGCGGCGCGGCGAAGGTGCGCCTGCTGTATGAGGACGGCGCGCCGCTCACGGCGAAGGTGGAGACGATCGCACGGGACCTCTACCTGGCGGGCGGGGTGAGCTGGGGCGCGATGACGCGGACCACGGCGCGGCGCTTCGATGAGCACGGGTGGCACTTCCCCGTGTGCATGGCGAAGACGCACCTGTCGCTCTCGGCGGACCCACGGCTGCGGGGAGCGCCCGCCGGGCACACGTTCCCGGTGACGGAGTTCCGGATCGCCGCGGGAGCGGAGCAGATCATCTGTCTCGCCGGGGAGATCATGACGCTCCCCGGACTGCCCACGAACCCGAACGCGCTCCAGATCGACCTCTCTCCGGAGGGCGAGGCGCTCAACCTGCTGTGACCGCGACCGGCGGTGATCGCGGCGATCACGCCTCGCGCGGCCGCCAGCGGATCACCGGGTGCCGCGAGGCCTCGGCCTCGTCCATGCGCCCGATGGGCGATGTCTGCGGGGCGTCGTGCAGCAGCTCGGGGTCCCGCTCGGACTCCTCGGCGATCGCGATGAACGCGCCCGCCAGCATCTCGATCGACTCGCGTGACTCCGCCTCGGTCGGCTCGATCATCAGCGCTTCCTCGACGATCAGCGGGAAGTAGACCGTGGGCGGGTGCAGCCCGTAGTCGATCAGCCGCTTCGCGATGTCGTAGGTCCGGACGTTGTGGCGCCGGCGCTGGCGGGTGCCGGCGAAGACCACCTCGTGCATCACGGGGCGGTCGTACGGCAGGTCGTAATGGTCGCGCATCAGCGCGCGCAGGTAGTTGGCGTTCAGCACGGCGTTTCCGGACGTCTCGCGCAGCCCCTCGCAACCCAGCGTGCGGATGTACGCGTATGCGCGCAGGAGCACGCCGATGCTCCCGTGGAACTGCTGCATCCGGCCGATGGTGTCCGCGGGCCGTACCAGGGCGTAGCGCCCGTCCTCCTGCACCACCACGGGCGCCGGCAGGTACGGCGCCAGCTCGGCGCGGGCGCAGACGGGCCCGGCGCCCGGGCCACCGCCACCGTGCGGCGTGCCGAACGTCTTGTGCGGGTTGAGGTGCACCACGTCGAACCCGAGGTCGCCGAAGCGCATGCGGCCGACGATCGCGTTGAGGTTCGCTCCGTCGCCGTAGACGAACGCACCGGCGGCGTGCACGCGCTCGACGACGCGCTGGATGTTGCGCTCCCACAGCCCGAGGGTGTTCGGGAGCGTCACCATGAACGCCGCCACGTCGTCACCCAGGGCCGCCTCGAGCGTGGCGAGGTCGACGCCGCCGTCCGGGCCGCTGGGCAGCTCCTGGACGGTGAACCCGGCCATGGCGGCGGTGGCGGGGTTGGTCCCGTGGGCGCTGTCCGGGACCAGCACGCGGCGGCGCTGCGCCAACTCGCCCCGGCGTTCCAGCGCGCGCTTCACGATCAGCATCCCGGCGAGCTCGCCGTGCGCGCCCGCCGCCGGGGACAGCGCGACCGCGGGCAGCCCGGTGATCTCGCCGAGGTGCGACTGCAGCTCGAAGAGCACGCGCAGCACGCCCTGCACGTCCTCGGCGGGGGCAAGCGGGTGGGCCTCCGCGAAGCCCGGCAGGCTCGCGATCAGGTCGTCCACCTTCGGGTTGTACTTCATCGTGCACGACCCGAGGGGGTACGTCCCGGAGTCGACACTGTAGTTGCGGCGGGACAGCGCGCCGTAGTACCGCACGATCTCGTTCTGGCTCATCTCCGGGAGGCGGACGGACTCGCGCAGCAGGTGCGCGTCCGGGAGCGCGGCGGGCTCCCCGTCCCAGCGCGGCACGCCGACGCCGCGACGCCCGGGAGCACCCCGATCGAATGACAGCCGAGCGCCCACATCCTCGATCACGAGCGGGCTCCGATCTCCGACAGCGCCTGGACCAGCGCATCGACGTGTGCGGGCGACATGGCTTCCGTCACGCAGAACATCGTGGCCTCGCGCGCCTCGGGCTCGCCGCGATCGGAGACGTCCAGGCCCGCGATGATGCCGCGATCGGCCAGCGCCATGGCGAGCGCGGCGGGCGGCATCGGGGCGCGCACCAGGAACTCCTGGAACCACGCACCGCGCTCGACGACCGCGAAGCCCGGCAGGGTCGCGATGCGCCGGGCAGCGTCGTGCGCGCGCTGGTAGCAGAGCTCGGCGCTCTCGCGCATGCCCTGCGGGCCGAGCGTCTGGACGGTGATCGTGAAGGCGGTGGCGATCAGCGACTGGCCGGTCGAGAAGTTCGAGGTCGCGCGCTCGCGGCGGATGAACTGCTCGCGCGCCTGCAACGCCAGGACGTAGCCGGTGCGCGGCGCCGCGCCCGGCGAGGCGCCGGCGGGCGGGTGCGACTCCTGCGCGCGACCGACGATGCGGCCGGGCATCTGCCGCAGGAACGGCTCGCGCGCGGCGAACAGCCCGAGCGACGGCCCGCCGAAGGCGACAGGCCCCGCGAGGTCACGCCCCTCCCCGGTGACGAGATCGGCTCCGGCGTCGCCCGGTGCTCGCAGCAAGCCGAGCGCGAGCGGATCCGCGACGACGATGCAGAGCGCGCCCGCGGCGTGCGCCGCGCCGGACGCGTCCTCGACGTCGAGGATGGTGCCCAGGAAGTCGGGCTGCTGCACCACCACGCACGCGTGCTCGGCGGTGACGTCGGTCGCGTGGCGCACGGTGTCCACGCGCACGTCGCCGCCGAACGCGTACATGCGCACCACGTCCACGGTGTTGGGGTGGATCGGCTCCAGGAGCGCGACCGCTCGCCGGCGCGTGACGCGCACGGCCAGCAGGCAGGCCTCCGCGGTGGCGCTGGCGGCGTCGTACATCCCGGTGTTGGAGACGTCCATCCCGGTCAGCTCGCACACGACCGACTGGTATTCGAACGCGGCCTGCAGCGTCCCCTGGCTGATCTCCGGCTGGTACGGCGTGTACGAGGTGGCGAACTCTGAGCGCGATACCAGGTGCGGGGTGATCGCCGGCACGAAGCGCCGGTAGGCGCCGGCGCCGAGGAACGTCGGGCGGTCGACGACGTTCTCCGCGGCGCGCTCCTGCAGCAGCCGCACGAGGTCGGCCTCGGCGAGCGCGGCCGGGATGTTGATCTGCGGGTCCCGGTGCTCCGCCGGGAGCTCCTCGAAGAGGCGATCGACGGAGGCGACGCCGAGGCGCTCGAGCATGATCGCGCGGTCGGCGTCGGTGTTCGGGATGTACGGGAACGCCTGCATGTCGGTCTCCTCGCCCGGACTACTCGGCCGGCAGTCGCGAGCGGTATGCGTCCGCGGTGAGCAGCGCGTCGATCTCCGCGGGGTTCGTGGGGCGGATGCGGATGATCCATCCGTCGTCATACGGCGACTCGTTGATCAACTGCGAGGCGTCCACCAGCGCGTCGTTGCGCGCCAGCACCTCGCCGGAAGCGGGCATGAACAGGTCGGAGACCGCCTTCACCGACTCCACCACGCCGAACGCCTCGCCGCGCGCGATCACGCGCCCGATCTCCGGCAGCTCGACGAAGACGATGTCGCCCAGTTGATCCTGGGCGTACGCGGTGATGCCGACCGTCGCCGTGCCGTCCGGCTCCAGGCGCAACCACTCGTCCTCGGTCGTGTACCGCAGTTCCGCAGGAATCTCCATCAGTTCGCCTCTCGCTGCGCTGGTTCAGGACGGACGCTGGTAAAACGGGCGCGCCACCACCTCCGCTGGGATCGCACGACCGCGGATCTCGATGGCGAGCGGCGTGCCCACCACGGCGAGCGGCGCGGGGAGATACGCCATGCCGATGCCTGCCTCGAGGGTGGGACTGAACGCGCCGCTGCTCAGGTGCGCCATCGGCCCTGCGGCGGGACGCGCCGGGTCGAGCACGGGGAACTCCGCCCGCGGCACGCCGCGCTCCAGCAGGCGTACGCAGGAGAGCCGTCGCTCAGGCTCGCGCGCCGCGAGGGGCACCAGGGCGTCGCGCCCGGTGAACGGCGCGCCATCCTGCAGGGACACCGCCCAGCCGAGGCCCGCCTCGTACGGGTGGGTCTCCGGCGAGATGTCGTGCCCGTGCAGCGGCAGTGCCGCCTCCAGGCGCAGGGTGTCACGCGCGCCGAGACCCGCCGGGACCACGCCAGCCGCGAGGAACGCGTCCCACAGCTGCCGCGCGCGATCGTGATCGGTGATGCACTCGCCGCCGTCTTCGCCGGTGTACCCGGTGCGCCCGAAGAACACGCGCCCGCCGTGCCACTCGATCTCGACGCACCCGTGGCGCGCGAACGTCGCGAGGTCGATGCCCAGCACGCTCCGCAGCACCGCGGCGGCCTCGGGCCCCTGCACGGCGAGCATGGCCGTGTCGGGCGCGATGTCGGTCATCGCGTCGCCCAGGGCTGAGCGCACGCGATCCGCGTCGGCGCGCGCGTTGTCCGCGTTGTGCACCAGCAGCCAGCGATCCGGCGCTAACCGGTACGCGATCACGTCGTCGGCAATGCCCCCGCTTTCGGTGCAGTACAGCGTGTAGCGCGAGCGACCGGGCTCCAGGCGCGTGACGTTCGCAGTGGTAATCCCGCGGATGCGCGCGCCCGCGTCGGATCCGTGTACCTCGACGCGGCCCATGTGCGACACGTCGAAGATCCCCGCGTGCGTGCGCACGGCGCGGTGCTCCTGCACGATGCCGGTGTACTGCAACGGCATGTTCCACCCGGCAAACGGCGCCCAGCGCGCGCCGGCGCGCTCGTGCGCCTCGCGCAGGGGAAGCTCCCGCAGCGTGTCGGTCATCTGCTCTCCCGCCCGTCCGCCTGCCACATCACGGGTTGATCACCGGCCACATCACCGGCCACCACCGCCGAACTCCACCTCGAACGACCGCGCCTCGTCGACGATAGCGGGGTCGAGGCGCGTCTCCCGCACCTCGCGGTGTGCCGCGACGACGGCGAGGAGTGCCGCCGCGACATCATCCCACGTCACGCCGTTGACCTCCTCCCCGACGCTCCCGGATGTCTCCGGACGCCAGTCCAGGCCGAGCGCGCGGTACACGGGGATCAGCGCATCACGAACGAGGTCGGCCCGGTCCACGACGATCACGCCTCCGACATAAGCAGCGGCGGGGAGGATGCGCTGCCCTACGCCCATCAGCTTCGTGCGCCCTCCGGCATGCACGCTGTACTCGCCGGGGCAGTACTCGCCGGGCAGCGCGCCGATCCTCGCGTCCACGCCGAGCTGGCGCAGCGCCTCCGCGATCAGCGCGGAGATCTCCCGGAAGCGCTCGTGGATCCCCGCGCGTGCGCGCGGATCGGGGACGGTCCACGAGAAGGCGATGGTCTGCTCGTGGAAGACCGCCGCGTGTCCGCCTGCCAGCCGGTTCACCGGCGCGAACCCGGCCCCTCGAGCAGCCTCCCAGGCCGCCTCGAAGCCGGGGAGCAACCGGTCGGCCGGGCCAAACGCGACGATGCGGGCCGGGCGCACCAGGCGCAGCGTCTCGGCAGCCGTGCCCGCCGTGGCGTGTTGCAGCAGCGCCCAGGAGACCGCCGTGTCCAGCCACGGAGGGTCGTCCATCACGGCCGGCGCCATCACCTCGAGCATGGCGCCTCCCGCCATCACCTCGCCCCGCGGCCGGGTTCGCCGCTCAGCCGCCGTACGAGCGGCGCAACGACTCCGTGGGGTCGGCCTGGATCCCGATCGGCGCGATGGGGTAGCGCAGCCCGTTCCGGTGCAGCGTCGCCAGGCCCTCGATGGCCTTCGGGAGGTAGCGCGGCGGGATCGCCATCAGGAGCTCGTCGTCCTGCACGCCGCCGAAGCGCCGCTCCGCGAAGCAGGGGATCGAGAGCGACGGCTCGCCGGTGCGCAGCGCTCGCCCCCAGGAGTCCGCGCACGCGGACTCGCCGACGACCGAGAACTCGAACTTGCGGTAGCCGCGGACCTGGAGGCCGTTGATGAGGATGATCATCTGGGCCGGCGTCCCGTAGATCAGGCACACGTCCGGCCGTTCGAGGCGCCCCGAGGTCAGCGGCGAGACGACCAGCGCCTCGTAGCGTCCGGCGGGCAGGCAGTCCATCGCCTGCTGGTGGGCGATCGCGTCCTCGTCCGTGGCGAACCACACGCCGGACATCGACGTGCGTTCCCGCCACTCGGCGATCTGCGGGTAGAGCCCCACCGGCGCCGCGCACTGCGCGCCCAGGTCGTCGCCGGTGACGCCCATCGTCCAGCCGTTCCAGCGCGCCTGCGCGACGATCTGATCGAGCATCAGCCGTCCCTGCGGGCGGCGGACGCGTTCGATCGCCTCCATCTCCGCGACGCGTTCGAACATCTTGATGCCGACGGGTGTGGCCCGCAGGCGCAGGTACTGGTTCAGTCCGCCGACGATCGCATTCCAGTCGTAGCGATCGGGCTCGGGTGGCGCATCCGGCGCCACGCCCACGCCGTCCGGCCGGTCGGTCATCGCTGGCTCCTTCTGCAGCGCGCGGTCAGGCTTCCCGGCGCAGCGCGTCGCGCAACACGGGCCAGGTCATCGCCAGCACGTGTCTGGACTTCGAGGTGGCGGGGGGCGGTGTGACGTACCCGGCGCCGGTCGGCTGGGTGATCAACTCCACCAGCACCGGCCCGTCCACCTCGATCAGTTCGTCGAGGGCGGCGTCGAACGACTCCGCATCCTCGAAGCGGACCCCACGGGCGTAGCCGGCCGCCTCTGCCAGCGCGGCGAACGAGACCGTGCCCGCGCCCAGGATCGGCTGCGCCCCGCTGGTGTCGTAGACGCCGTTGCGCATCACGACGTGCAGGAAGCGGCGCGGCGCGGCGTTCGCGATCGTCATCAGCGACCCGAGCTGCATGGTCAGCGACCCGTCGCCATCGATGATCCACACGGGCACATCCGGGCGGGCGAGCGCGATGCCCAGGCCGAGCGTGGAGGCGCCGCCCATGAACCCGACGCAGCCGATGTCGCGATCGGTGGCCGCGATCTTCCGCCACGGCGCCATCGCCGTCATCGTTGCAACGACCACCTGGTCGCGGCGCCGGCGCGCGAGCGCGTGCAGCGCGGCGTCGAGCGACATGCACGGGCCGGACTCGGACATCGACATGCCGCCCTTCTCCATCCTGCGCGATCCGGCTAGGCCGTCGCGGCGCCGACGAGCACCGCCACCGGGCCGGATCGCTCGCCGGCCATGCGGAACGCCTCGGCCAGGCGCGGGATGTCACCCAGGCCGTCGAGGAGCACGTGTGGGATCTCCAGCGCGTCTAGCAGCGGCTCGGCGTAGCGCACCATGGAGTCGAAGTTGTCGCGCGGGGGCTTCGCCACGTCCCGCCCAAGCAGACCGACCAGGAGCACCAGCGGAAACTCGCCGTCGATGCCGATGCCGCGCAGGTTGTTCACGCAGGCGTAGAGCCCGGCGTGCTGGATCTGCAGCACTGGCCGCCGGCCGCCGATGATCAGCCCCGCCGCGATGGCGATTGCCTCGTCCTCCGTCGCCGCCTGGATGAACGGAATCGCGCCGGTCTTCACCAGGAGGTCGATGAGCGAGCGCTGGTGCGTGTCGGGGACGGCCACGACGTCGGTGACGCCGGCCTCGCGGAGCGCCTCGTACAGCGTGGCCGCGGGGATCGATTGCGCGGTCGCCATGTCGAGCCTCCCTGCGGCTGCATCACCTTGTGCCTGGGCGTGCGGCCGATCATCGCACACGCACCCCTGCCGCGCCCCGCGCTACCGGGTGGTCCGTGCCTACGCGGGCGGCGCCACCGAGAGCCGGCCCTCGACCCCGTGCTTCGCGATCAGACTGGCTACGAAGCCGGAGGCCTTCGCCTCTTCGACGAACGCGGCGAGGAAGCGCGCGGCCTCGAGGTTCGCCTTCGCCGTCCCGACCGCCTGCTGCACCGTGGCGAAGTGCCCGTCCAGGACGCGCGCGCCCGGCAGCTCGTGCGCGTTCTCGATCAGCGCGGGGCGCAGGCCGGCCAGCACGTCCAGCCGATCCGCCGTGAACTGGCTCACCGCGGCCTCCGTGTTGGCCGCGCGCACCAGCGTCGCGCGCGTGATGTTGCGATCGAGCCACAGCCCGTATGCGCTGCGTCCCGCGACCGAGATGCGGACGCCCGGGCGATCGACCTCTGCCATCGCTGCGATCGGCGACCCCGGGGGGACCAGGTACGTAGCCTCGATCTGCGCGTACGCCGAGGTGAACGCGATCTTCTCTGCGCGCTGGGGCTCCGCGCCGATCAGCGCGATGTCCCACACGTTGGCGTCGACGGCATCGCCCAGCTCGCCGGGCGTCTCGAAGGGGACGAGCGCGACCGGCACGCCGAGCCCCGCCGCGATCGCGCGCGCCATGTCGGGCGACACGCCGTCTGGCCCCCCGTCAGCCGTGCGGCCGCTGACGAGGAGGAAGTTCCCCATGTTGATGCCCGCGCGGAGGACGCCCGTGGACGCAAGCTCCGCCCGGGCCCGGTTCAGTGCGTCATTGCCCGCGGGGATGCTGGTCATGCGCGGAGTCTAGGCGCGGGCGTGGGTCTCCACAACCCGCCTCGCGCCCAATCGGCGCCGTTCGCGGGCCACGGGCGCGCAGATGCGGGGAAGCCCGCCAGTGGCGGGCTTCCCCTCGCGGCCCCTCCAGGTGTCGTCCCGGTCGCCGGGCGTCGAGCTTACCGGCTGCGCGGCAGCCCCAGGCCGCGGACCGCCACCTGGTCACGCATGATCTGCGTGCTGCCGTGGTTGACCCCGGACTGGAATGCGCCCAGCACGTTGTGCGCGTACAGGCCGCTCTCGATCGCGTCCTCGGCACCGTTCAGCAGCTGCGCGTACGGACCGAGGAGCTGCGCGATCGTCTCCGTGGTCTTCACGCCGTGCTCGGGAGCCCACACCTTCTCGGCGCTGCCCTCGTACGTGAACTTCCCGTTGTGCTCCACGATCGACATGCTGCGTAGCGTCATCA
>Ga0172380_10009971_pt1 | contig 10021 bp, 8 predicted proteins | sample Leawe162metaG_FD_119747 | JGI IMG/M metagenome (GOLD analysis project Ga0172380, IMG submission 119747) | Leachate microbial communities from a municipal landfill in Southern Ontario, Canada - Leachate well 162 metaG | ecosystem: Engineered > Solid waste > Landfill > Unclassified | place...
GTGTTCGATTTGGGCATCTCTCCGTACTCCTGAATTAGTTTGCGAATACTCGCAGGGATAGTATATCGAAGTGGGCAGTGCGAGGTGTAGATGAAAGTGAAAAGCCTGTGGGCCACACTGCTCGATTAAGTCGAAAGCAGTAAGTGGCGGGGTTTGAGGATGGTCTGCGAATCTTGATTTGTCGCAGATTAACGGAAATATAACACAAGCTTAATACGTTGTCAAGAGTTTGCAATCGTGTTGCAATATATGCAGATGTAGTAGATATAGTTTATGGTTCTGATTATTAACTGCATACGAAATGATCGGCGTAAATTGCCACGATACCTCTCGCAAGGATTGCGAATTTTCTCGTGAAAATGGTCTTAATCGGGGGCTGCTGCTTCATGCCGATGTGATGTACGCCTTACGATTCAGTTGTGTAAGCCCATGATGTCAGCCATGTGGGGTGGATTTTCAATCCGCCACGACACGCATGAAGCCAAGAACGTACCGGGCGGATTGAAAATCCACCCCACTTGGCTGAACCAAATCAGCAGGACTGAAACCGCTACTCAACAGACCCATATAACCCTGAAACCAGCTCAAATCTGGCCTTGCGCCCGACCAACTTCGATCCCGCGCCAGTTCTTGATGGGGCCGCTTGCATAGGAGACCAGCGATTCGGGAATGGGATCGGGGAGTGCGCCAAACCGTTGGAGAGCTGCGATGAGAGCCGGATCACGACCGCGTTGCGTTCCGTCTTCAACCTTGAGGCTGACTCCGAGCGCTGAGTTACTCGCCTCATGCCACCAGCCCGCGCCATAGACTCCTTCGGCTCCAGCTTTGGCGGTGATGCGGGTATCTTGACCAGCCTTCATCAGGTCGGTGCAGATTCTGCCCTTGGTGGCTGCGACCATTTCGGGGTGAGCACGCATGGCAGCGCCTACTCGCAGCAGTGCGGAGGCAAGCGGCTCGTTCACGCCTTGCGGTTCAACCAAGCGGGCGAACATGGTCGCGATCCCGCACATGGGGATTCCATGTACTGGCGCGGAGCAGCCGTCTATCCCGATCACAACCTGATTAACGGGTACATCTGCGGCTTCGGCGATGATTTCGGTGATTCGCGTCTGGATCGGGTGAGAGGGATCGAGGTAGTTCTCGATGGGGAGCCCGAGATGCACCGTGGTGAGCAGCATGCCGGTGTGCTTGCCGGAGCAGTTGTGATGCAGCAGGGAAGAGGGTGTGTCGGTACGGTCGAGCGCGGCTTTGGCATCGGAATCGAGGGGGGGATGGATACCGCCTTGCAGGGCTTCGACCGGGAGCCCGGCTTTCGCGAGGAGAGTGAGCACCGTTTCGGTGTGGATCCGTTCGCCGCCATGACTACCTGCGATTAGCGCCAGTTCTCGTGGTGAGAGATTGAATGCAGCTGCGGCTCCAGAGGTTACCACTGCGGCCGCTTGGAAGGGCTTGGCGGAGGAGCGGAGGAAGGTGACGAAATCCGGTTTGCCCCGAGTGTAAAGTATCTCCCCTCTTGAATCGGTAACGCAGATGTAGCCGCGGTGTTGAGATTCGATGATGCCGCCTCGGGTGAGTTCGAGGATGACGGGAGGTGCGGAATCAGGTGGATTGGGATTCATGTTACCTTTAGGGGAGACTGGAAGAGAAGCCCGCACAGCCTGAAAAGGCGTGATCTCACGTGCTCTCTCTCAAGCTGTGCGGGCTACCCGGTGGACTTTGGAACGCGACAATATACTCTACATTATCCCACCATCTCTTAAAAGCAGAAAGGGAACCAATCGGGTTCCCTTTCTGAAAAAGTTGGCGCGGCTGGGTGCGCACGGTATTCAAGGGGGTCTATACCGGGACCCAGCCGCAGCCAAACGATCTTCCAGCCTTGGCAAGCAAGGTCAGAAGAAACGAGCCGGGATCGAACCAATATGGGTTCAGACACGACTCTGCCTCACTCGATAATAAGTTTAAGGCTTTTTTAGGCTGGTGTGGTGACGTAGGTCACTATGAGAAATTTCTTATTCGTCGCAACGCATTTTTTTGTTCCAACCCGGTGAAGCCAATTCCGGGGAGGAAAGGAGGGGGCAATTTGCTGGTAGAAACAAGCTGTCTGCGGTCACGCATAGCCTTGGGAAGCCCCGCCAGTGCTTCGAGGGAGGCTTTGAACAGGTAAGGGTAGCGAAGCATCCGCAAGAGTAGAATGAGTTCATGAAAAATGAGTTCAGGAAGCGCTGCCCACAGTGAAGCAAAGCGGTCGTTGCGAGCGATCATCCAAAAGCGGTTCCGATGCGTCAGGAAGCGCGAGAATTTTGCTCCAGTGGGTGATCCTCCGCGCCGGTGGTGTCCGACAGCATCGGGAACGATCCAAGCCTCCCACCCACGCCGCCAGGCTCGCCAGGCGAGGTCGGCGTCTTCGTAATAGCAGTAGAAAGATTCAGGGAACACTTCGCCGTAAATCGAAGTGTCCACGAGCATTGTGCGACGATAGAGGGCGGCTGCGGCGCATATTCCGAAGGCCTTGACTGGATTCGAAGGCAGTTCGGTCGCCGGTTCTCCTGCGCCCCGGTCACGGACTCTGCGGCTGCGATAGATCTCAATCCCGACCGAGTCTATCATTTCCCCAGCGGATCCGCCTTTGGTGCGAAGCAAGAGCCCGCCCAGAGAGCCTGATTTCGGGTGAGTATCGGCAAATAGCAACAGTTTCTGAAGCCAGTCCGGTTCGATTACGGCATCGGGATTAAGCGCGAGCACCCAATCGCCGGTCGTTTGGGCGATGGCGATGTTATTGCCTTTGGCGAAACCGGCGTTGTAATCGAGACGGATTAGGGTGACAGTTGGAAAGAGCCTCGACACCAGATCGGCTGTGCCGTCGCTGGAGTGGTTATCTATCAGCACGATCTCATGGAGGGGGTAAGTCTGTAACAGAAGGCTATGCAGGCAGGCTTCAATGTCTCGTGCAGAATTCCAGGTGACAACGACGGCGGAGACTTTCGGGCGTTCGCTCATGCTATGATCCGCTCCCTCTTCCAACCACCGACAAAAATCCGACTCGAAGACGATTCAGGGTGCTCGAAGCTGTTGCACCTGTCTGTTGTGCGGCTCGCCGGTACATTATCAGGCTGACGAGGCAGGCGCCGATGACTTGAGCAGTGGCGGTTCCGGTCAAGGAGAAGTAATAAGCTCCGAAGGGCAGCAGGATTGCCAACGCCACCAAGCCGAGTGTGGACGTGATGGCGACAGCGGTTGCGGCTCCGGCACCATAAAGGATGGAGCCGCTGATGTTGTAAATCCCTTCGAAGGGAGCGGCGATCAGGAGGATCTGAAGCAGCGGTGCTGATGAGGCGTATGACTCGGGGAGGAAGATGCGGTAGAACCAATCGGCGCTGAACCAACCGATGATGGTGACGCTGACGAGTGCGAGGGTCACATAAGCGAGCGATTTCTCGAGGAGGGCGCGCATTTCGGAACTTCGTCCTTCGGCAGCGAGGCGGGAGGCGTAGGGCATTACCAATAGGCCGACCGTCGAGATCATGGTCGAAGCCACGGCGTAGATCCGCTTGGCTCCGGAGTAGATACCTACCGTTTCGGGATTGTAGATCGCGCCGATCACGAGAACATCGGCGCCTGCGAGAAGGTTTGCCGAGACGCCGATACCAAGGGTATAGAAGCCGTAACGCAACAGCGGCTTTGACTCGGCAAGAATATCCCCAAGGGTAACTCCCTTGATGGAGGGCTTCAGAACGAGGGAGAGGAAGGACGACGCGGTTGCTGAAACGAGGTTCACGACGATCACGTCACCAGCATCGCCCTGTCCTTTGCTCCAGATCCAGACGCACCCTGCTGCCACTCCGACGTAATAGACAGCCTCGACTGCGAAGAGTCGTCCGGTGCGGTAGAGTGTCTGTTGGGCGCAGAAGCCCCAATCTCGCAGCCAGAATGCCAACGGTAAGAGCGCTGCCAGCATGATGTCGCGTGTTTCGAGACGGAAGACTTTTGCAGTCAGGGGAGCCGTTAAGCCGACCAAAGCGCCGAGGAGTATAACTGTAGCGAGCGAGAGCAGCAATCCGGTTTGGCTGACTCTATCAAAGCGGCCCGGTTCGGCAGCAAATTTGATCATTGGGTTCAATACCAATGACTTGCTGAGGAACATGATCTGGGTGGCGACGATGAAAATCAGACTGTAACGGCCATATTCGGCGACCGAGAGGGTGGGAAGGATGGTGAGGAGCAACACGAAACCGCTGATCGGCGGCAGCAAACGCGCGGCAGCAGCCCAGCTTAAACGGCCGATATGATTTGAGATGTTCAGGGCTTGTCCGGGTAGCTCAAGGTCACGCCGGATTCGGGATGGATTGGTCGGACATCTGTTCTTCGGGGGCGTCTCCAGTGCGCGGATAGAGAAGGCGGCTTAGTTCGCTTTGCAAGCCACGTTCGTCGAGATCGCGCCCAATGAACCTGCCGCCGACCGCCACGGAAATCGAACCACTCTCTTCACTCACGACGACAGCAACGGCATCTAACTCCTCAGTGACGCCCAGAGCGGCGCGATGACGAGTGCCGATACTGGAATCGGTCAAGGGTAAGGTTGAGAGTGGTAGGATGCAGCGCGCGGCTACGATGGTTTCGCCGATGATGATTACCGCGCCATCATGCAGGGGGGTGCGCGGGTGGAAAAGCGAGACCAGCAGCTCCCAGGAAATCTCGGCTTGCACAGGTACGCCCGACTCCATCACACCGCGGATGCCCGTGCGACGCTGGAAGACGATCAGACCGCCGATACGCAACTTGGAAAGTTCCAGACAGGCTTTCACGGTTTCGTTGACGGACCGTTGCCCGCCACTGCGGAGTAGAGTCCTCAGCAACCCCATCTGGCCGACTTGGAGCAACATCCTACGAAGTTCAGGCTGGAAAAGGATCACGAAGGCAATCACCCAGACGGCTCCGACGGATTGGATCAGCCACGTCATACCGCTCATCCCGACGAGCTGGGCGACCGACCCGGCTACCAACAGGAAGAGCAGCCCGGCAAACATCTGCGTCGCTCGAGTTCCCCGCATGATCTGGTAGATCTGGTAGAAGACGAAGGTGACGGCGAAGATGTCGAGCAGGTCTATGACGCCTACCGGCAGAAAGCCTATGGTGAAAAGTTCCATTGCCTCGGAAGTTAAGGTGTCGGTATGACAGGAGTCCCTGAGTTCTTTGATTTATTCGACAGAGAGACCAATGTGGCCAAGCGGACGTCCCCGTCCGCTCGTAGAAATTGGTTGAACCATCGGCGGACGGGGGCGTCCGCCTGGCCGGGAATCACCATTACATGAGTAGATCAAGGACTCAGGGACGCCAATCCTACTGATTTGCATCCACTGCCGACCACGGCGGGTCGGCAGTGGATGAGGAATGTTCTCTACAGCCGGTAGTCCATCTCGCCCGGATCGGCGATGTAGGCGGCGAGCAGGTCAATAGTACGTTGTACGTCTTCTTTGTTGACCATCTCGACCGTCGAATGGACATAGCGGCACGGGATCGAGAGGGTGATGACCGCCGGACCCCACTTGGCGCGCTGAATTGCGCCTGCGTCAGTGCCGCCCTTGGGGAGCACATCGCGCTGGTATTTGATCTTCTTCTTCTCGGCCAGTTCGACCAGACGAGCGAGCAGCTTTGGGTTGGAAATGTGTGATCCGTTGAGGATCGAGATTGCCGTTCCGCCGCCGAGCTGGGAGATCTCTTCGGGGCCGGGGGCTCCCGGAACGTCGTTGGCGAGGGTGACGTCAATCGCGATGCCGACGTCGGGCTCGATACCGGATGAGGCTGCAAAAGCGCCACGAATGCCGACTTCTTCCTGAGTAGTACCGACAATGTAGAGATCGGCGGGAGATTTCTTTGCCTTACGGAGCGCTTCAATCATGCAATAGACGCCGACGCGGTCATCGAAGGTCTTACATGTGAGGTTGTGCCCGATCTCTTCCATCTTGCGGTACATGGTGACAGGATCGCCGAGTTGGACCAGCTCGACAACTTCTTCCTTGGTCATTCCGAGGTCAATGTAATAATCCTTGACTTCGAACGGACGCTTCTTTTCCTCATCTGTCATGATGTGAACGGGTTTGGAACCGAAGACGCCGGGAAGGTCTTTTTTCCCGTGAACGGTCACTCGTTGCGACATCATCGTCTTGGGATCCCAGCCGCCGAGCGGCTGCACACGGAGAAAGCCTTTGTCGTCAATATAGCTGACGATGAAGCCGATTTCGTCCATATGGCCAGCGAGCATCAGCTTCTTGCGTCCACCCTTGGGCTCTTTGCCGACTCCCTTTTTGAAGCCGATGACGTTGCCCATCTGGTCGGTGGAGATGCTGTCAACCAGCGGGGTCAGTTGTTCGATGACTAATTTGCGAACGCGATCTTCATGTCCGGAGACGCCGGACATTTCAACCAGTGTACGAAGCAGTTCCATGGAAGGATCCTGTAATATTGTGGAATAGAAAGTTTGGGAAAAGGAGACGGGATTTACTGTCCGGCCCTGACAACAGTTGTTTTCAAGCTGGTGGCAGTGGAGATCTTCGCTGCTGTTTGTTCGGCGTCGTATTTCGTGCTGAATCGCCCCACTTGAACGGCGATCAGCTTGGAACCTTCGACGGTGCGATCCACATAATTGACCGGCCCGAAACGTTTCACTATCTGCCCGGTCGCCTCAGCTCCCTTACGGCTCTTGAATGCGCCTACTTGAATAGACCAGACCTGACCGGCAAATTGTTGCGTTTCGGGAGGAATTTTCGCGACTTTTGGTGCTGGAGGTTCGGTCTTGAAGTTATTCTCAGCCGGATTTTCCTGAAACCAGCCATAAGCTGGGGTGCGATAATTAGGGAAACGATCCTTCAATGCCCGCCCGTATTGCTCGGACTTCACCGGGTCGGAGATCTGGAAGTAGAACTTCAGTCGTTCGAGCGCATGAGGGGTCGCCAGAGATTGCGGGTAGCTTTTTTCAAGGCTCTCGTAGCGTTTTTTAGCCTTCTCAGCGTCCGGCTCAAACATGCCCTTCAAGAGGAGCGAGGCGGCAGAGGAATCGGGCAGCCCGGGAGAGATTTCTCGCACAGAGTCGAGGTTTCCGAGTCGTAACTGTTCCCAAAGCAGGGGCTCGTTATTCGCACTTGGGATCATCAGGACGAAGGATGCTAAGATTGGGAGATAGATATGGATCATACTCTATCCGACATCTACGCTGCACCTTTTAGCTGTCGCCTGTCAAGAGAATAGCTGCGGAACTCACCACATTCAGGGCAATGTGTCATGAGGGTTTCCGAGGCTGCTCCACACTTGTTGCAATGGTACCCCTGCCCCATCGGGGAGATTCGTTCGACAATTTCAGAGATGCCCTTCTCGACTTCGCCGATGCGATCAAGGCGCCTGTGGATCGCGAGTCGTTTCATTTGTAGAGTCAGATCGCCATGCGACGCCTCGATGCCACGCTCGCAGAGTTCAAGCGCTTCTTCCAGCTCACCTTTCTTCTCTGCAAGATCCACTAATGCAAGCGTAAGATAGACGTTGCGAGGAGCTTTCTCGGCTGCCACTTTCAAAATGGACTCGACTTCACTGAAACGTCCGAGATCGAAGAGCAGTCCTTCAAGCAGATTAAAGGCGTCCTGAGCACGGTCGGGGTATTCTTTGACGAAGGTCGTCAACCACTCGAACGCGTCATCGTGGCGTTGTTCCCGGATGTATGAAGCTGCAATGCAAAGCTTGGCTTCGCATGCGTTAGGATCAAGCCTGAGCGCGTCCTTGAAGAGGATTCTGCCGTCGTGTTCTTTCTTGTCGGCACAGGTGGCGAGGCCTTCTTCGATTTTATAGAGGGCAGCTTTCACGGCATCGCCCTGACCGGTCAACTGGGAAAGTTTTTTCAGGCTCTCGCCCGCTTCTTTCCAGCGATTCAAGCGTTCGAGGATTCTCAACCGAATTATCAGATCGTCGGGGCAGGAGGGGGCGAGTCTGCGCGCACGGTCGAGGTTTTTGAGGGCTTTGTCGTAGCTTTGGACTATCTCGTAATCTATCGCCAGTTCACGGAAGACCTGAGCGAGTTTTGCGGGAGGGAGTTCACTGCGAATGGACAATTCCAGGTGGATCTGAGCGGCACGTCGTGGTTTGCCCAATTCGCGGAAGACTGTCCCGAGTCGGAGGTAAGCATCTGAGTTGTCGGTATTGAAATGGATTGCCTCAGTGAGCGCTCGCGCCGCATCCTTCAGGCGTCCTTCGATTATCAGATTCAGACCTTCGGCATAATAGTCGTGGACGGGGGTGGGACGCTCTTCGCGCTTGTGCCACCATTCATAGAGAGCAATCGCGGTGACGGCAGCAGCGGCGACGAGAAACATCCAAAGGAAACTGAAGTCTGTCGCCATCAGGATTTATCCTCAGGAAGCGGATTGCTGTTGGCGGGAAGTGCGTGAGGGTCGGGCTCATCATCTTCATCGAGCAGGGCGTCGTCAAGGGTCAGTCTGCGAAGCTGAGTCAATTCTTCCTTGAGACGGGAGATTTCACGGCGGGCGCGAGTAAGCATCAAGCGGTGCTGGACTTGGTTGAAGGCAGCGACCAGCGCTGCCACAAGTATCCCGACGCCAAATGCGAAATAGGCGACGAGATAGAGCGGCATCGGCTCAGAGTGCCAGGTCCAGATTGAAAGCCTGACCAGATCGGGATTCTGCATCGCGAAGCCGAGGATGGCCAGCATGATGATCCCGATAATGGTCCAACGCATTACCCACACGGCGAACCTCCCGATTCGACTTCAAGGCAGATTGATCGTATTCCACCTTTAGAAAGCAACAAATTAATATACTTGCCCAAGCATGAAAATGCAATCTGAGTAGGGGGATGTGCGATGTGCGATGTGCGATGTACGGCAGGTGGGGATTAAGTTCGGAAAGTTGAAAGGTCATAGCTATATTGTAAGTATGCAATCCAAGCGCGACATTTATACTCGTTTTGACGCGGCAATGGCTGAATTCAAGCTCCAGCCCGATTCGCCGATTCTGGTCGCTCTTTCGGGCGGACCGGACTCGACCGCGTTGCTCCATCTGCTGTGCAGGTGGGGGAAGTCACATCTGGCAACAATCTACGCCGCTCACTTCAACCATAGACTTCGTCCGGAGTCGGACAGTGAAGAGATTGCTGTCAAAGACTTTTGCGAAGGACTCGGTATCCCGCTTGAGATTGGGGTGGGGCGGGTAGAAGAGTATGCAAATGCAACCGGTTGTAGTCTTCATGTCGCGGCGAGACGGCTGAGGCACCACTTTCTTGCCAAAGTCGCCAAGTCGCTAGGCGCTACTATCGCCCTTGGTCATCACGAGGACGACGCGCTCGAAAGCTTATTGATGCGGATGATTTCCGGATCGGGGGTGGAGGGACTGGCGCTGCTCGCCATTGACTCGGTTTCGCCCGCAGATGTGGCTATCCGGTTAATTCGCCCGCTTCATCATTTTAGGAAGGAGGAGTTGCAATATTATTGCGATTCCGAGCGTCTCTATTATTCGAAGGACGCCAGTAATGACGAGCTTCGGTATCCTCGCTCGCGGATTCGACACGGGATTCTCCCGGAGATTGAGCAGTTTTTTGGCGCTGAATCGCGAAAAGGTTTGCGTCGCAGCGGGGAATTGATTGGCGAGGCTGCGGATTGGATTTCGGTAAGTATTGAAAAAGCTCTTAAAGAGTCTGTTAAGGAGTGTAATCAGAGCGAAGTTGTTATTGATTATGCTCAGTTCTGTTCGTATCATACGTTGTTACGTTCGGGTGTTATTCGGCGCGCTGCGAACCTCCTTTCAGAGGAGGCGACGAGAGTATCACTGGAACGCTGTCTTGCCGCTGATCGGGCGGCGGCACGTTCGACACGCGCCATCCAGCTTGGTGAAGGTTTGAGCGCTCGCAGGTGGGAGGGGGCGCTTCATGTCTATATCAATCCGATTGACTGGGAATCCCGACCGTTTTCGCCGGATGAGGGGGTTACCATACCCGGCTTCGGCTTATTAAGAGCCGACATTATTAA
>Ga0172380_10009973_pt1 | contig 10021 bp, 5 predicted proteins | sample Leawe162metaG_FD_119747 | JGI IMG/M metagenome (GOLD analysis project Ga0172380, IMG submission 119747) | Leachate microbial communities from a municipal landfill in Southern Ontario, Canada - Leachate well 162 metaG | ecosystem: Engineered > Solid waste > Landfill > Unclassified | place...
ACAACTTTTTCGCCAACTACGGGCCGCTCAGGGGCGAGGCACTGAGCGAAATCATCGACGATGTGGTGGGCTTCGGCCAGTACACCGAGCCGATGCGCAAAATCCTGCAGGAGGCGCACGATGCCGGCGAGGCCGTGGTGTCCTCCGCCCGCCCGCGCATCGTTGACGGCAAGCCGAGCAAAAACCCGCGCTATCTCCAGTTGCGCACCGACATCGCCAACCCGGTGCGGCGCTACGTCGCCGAGATCGGCGCGCGCTTCAATCGCCGCGTGCCGCTAGGCACCATCGTGGTGGAGCCGGTCAACGCCGTGCTCACCGGCCGCCGCAACAATCCGCCGGAGCCCGGCATCCGCCCGCTGGCAGTGTATAACCCGATCCACTACCAGGAACTGCCCGAGCTGTTCATGGACTTCGTGTGCAGCCTCACCGGCAAGTCGCCCTCCACTACCGGCGCCGGCAGCGAGGGCGCGCTCACCAAGGGGCCGTTCAACGCCCTGCGCCCCACGGCCGACCTCAACAACGCCCTGGTGTCCTTCATCCTCAGCGGCTACGCCGGATACTCAACCGCTGCCGGGCACGTCGGCCCCAAACTCCGCGTCGATCATGACATCAGCCTGCTGGTGCCGGAGATCTGGTCGCGCCTGTCGTCCAAGGCGCGCGATCCGCGCTTCCTGATCGACAACGGCTACCTGGAAAAAATCGAGGATTTCGAATACCAGGGCCGCCTGATCCAGGCCAGCCGCCTCGGCTACCGCATCACCGAGCGCTTCGTGCACGGCTTCATGGGCAAGATGTTCGATGCTCCCCGCGCGGTATTCGGCGAGGAAATCTTGCGCCCGGAAAGCCAGGGCCTGGACGTGTTCGTCGATGGCGTGGAAAACATCGTCGAAGCCCAGCAGAACGTCGCGGCGCGTTACCTTGAGGACGGCAGCGTGGAAGACGCCTGTCCGCCGCTCAAGGCCCTGCTCCACATCATGGCCAGCGGCAGTTACCAGGGCAGGGACGCGCGCGATCCGGTCATCCGCGCCCTCTTTAGCCGCGCAGCGTTGCTCGCTTCCGACTGGTACCGGGAGCGGCTGGAAACGAAACAGGCGCGGGATGTCGCGCTGTGGAAACGCCATGTCGCCTATCTGGACGCTTTCGCCGTCCGCGCCAGCCATCACGATGTGGCGGAAAAACTCGACATACAGAGCCGGCTCGAAAAGGCCAGGGCCAAGCTGGAGCGGGTGAGCGGCAGCGCCTATCTGCAAAGCCTGCGCGGCACCATCGGCGCCGACCCCATGGGGTCGGGGCGATCTGCGACATAGACTTGATTCCCGGGGGAGCGCGTCACTTCCCTTGCAGTAGTCCGCTCCATTCCCCGAACTGCTGCCGGTAAAGCGCGCTTAGGCGAACGGCGGTTTGCTTCATGGCCGCCGCGTCTGCGCCCAGGGCGTCCTCGATGCCCTGGGCGATTCCTTGCGCTTGAACCGCCTTGGGCATGATTTCCAGATCCCAGGTCCGGGCATAGGCCGCCTGCTTGGTCGTTCCCGTTTGCGCCGGATGCAGCATGTTCAGCCGCGGCAGCGCGAACGACATGGCCAGGATGCGGCCGTGCAGGCTGCTGCCGCAATAGACGCGGCTTTCCGCTATCAGGGCGCAAATATCCCAGATATTCAAGGATTCGAAGAGCTGGAAGGGCGCCAGGGACATGCGTCCGGAGAGGGATTGGTAGCATGCCATTTCGTCGTGCCATGGCGCCGCTCCGGCGCGGAAAAACACCATTGCCAGACCGGTCGCCCGGCTTGCCCGGTCCAGCTGCGCCGCGATGGTGTTCAGCGTGGCGTCGTCCCCGAAGTCGGCGGAAAACTGGATCGCCGCGAACCCCTGAGGGAAGCGCTCGCGTAGCCTGGCGATTTCCGCGCTGTCGCGATGCCGGGAAATCCGCTCCCTGAATAATTCCGGCACCATGACCGCCGGGTCGGGCGCCAGCCGTGCAGAGATTCCGGCGCGAGCGAGGCAATCCAGGGTGATGTGGTCGCGCACCGCGACATACTCCGCGGCCCGCAGCGTGTCCAGCACTTCGGCGCGAAACGCCGGGTCCCGGGTGTCCAGATCGACGCCTCCCACGGCGTTGTAAACGAATATCCCGGGGTGACGGAACAGCGTTTTCGGCACCATGTATGCCGCCAGACGGTCGCTGCCCAGAACGCGCCGTGCCCAGGCCAGGCGCTCCGCCTCGTCCTTGTCATGGCGCGCGATGACGGTTTGCGCCTGTTCGCGCGAAAGAAGCATCACCGCGGCTTGCCACGCATCGCAGCTAAGGATTTCCCCTCCGGCATGGACCAGGTTTGCGCTTCGTTCCCCCCATCGGGCCGCCAGGGCAGGAAGAGCGGCAACCCTGTGTCCGCCGAACGGGCGCAAGTCGCGCCCGGCCAGCCCCGCGACCACCGGTTCCTGCTTTTTATCCAGCAGGGTTTCCAGCACATGCGGAAACAGCAAATCGCCCAGATTGTGCCGGTCGAAAGCGCCAAACAGGATGGTGGGCATGTCGCCTATTTCCTCCATTAACCGAAAGCTGCTATCAGGATTATCAGGGAAACCCCGATATGAGCCCAGTGTTTTACGAACTGAGGTTGGTTGAACCTGGAAACCTCGGTTGACCGCTCTACTGAGCGCGTAATGTTATGGATTTAACAAATGTCTCTACAAGCCATGGGTGAACCCATGGTTTAATAAGAAATTCGTTAAAACCAAATAATTAAATTGTAGGTCGGGCTTCAGCCCGAAATCTCGGGCTGAAGCCCGACCTACAAGTTGTTAATTTTATTCATGTCGAATCTCCAACGGATAACCTGGGTTAAATTCATTACATTAACAAGCCCTAAGTACGGCGAGCCTTTCCATAAATTTGACAATGAATCTGGAACAAGATGAAGGACGAAATCGATAGCAATACCCCCGATCTGTTTGTGCATCTGGACACGGACGGGGAAACGCCTGACGAACATGACGCACGCGCCGCGCAGGCTGAGCCACCCGAGCCGCCAGGCCCGCCTGAAGACACGCCGCAGGCCGAGGAGCCGCACGACGACTTGGCGGACTATGCCAAGGCCGCTTATCTCGCCTATGCCATGGCGGTGTCCAAGTCGCGCGCCATCCCCGACGTGCGCGACGGGCAGAAGCCGGTGCAGCGGCGCATTCTCTATGCCATGCGCGAGATGGGCAACGAGCCGGACAAGCCGCACAAGAAGTCGGCGCGCATCGTCGGCGACGTGATCGGTAAATACCACCCGCACGGCGACAGCGCGGTGTACGAGGCTGCGGTGCGCATGGCGCAGGATTTTTCGCTGCGCTACCCGCTGATCGACGGGCAGGGCAATTTCGGCAGCCTGGACGGCGATTCGGCGGCGGCGATGCGCTACACCGAAGTGCGCCTGACACCGATTGCGCAGTTGCTGCTGGCCGAGCTGGACCAGGGCACGGTCGATTATCGCTCGAATTACGACGGTTCGTTCCAGGAGCCCACGGTGCTGCCGGCGCGCCTGCCGTTCCTGCTGCTCAATGGCGCTTCCGGCATCGGCGTCGGCATCGCCACCGAGGTGCCGCCGCACAACCTGCGCGAAGTGTGCGAAGTGGCGGCCTGCATGATCGAGTCGCCGGCCTTCACTGAAGCGCAGATGCTCGACATGATCCCGGGGCCGGATTTCCCGGGCGGCGGGCAGATACTTTCCAGCAAGCAGGAGATCCGCAACGCCTACGGCAGCGGACGCGGCACCATCGCGGTGCGCGCGCGCTACGTGTTCGAGGAGATGGCGCGCGGCCAGTGGCAACTGGTTATCACCGAGCTGCCGCCCGGCGCATCGGCGGCGAAAGTGCTGTCCGAGATCGAGACGCTTACCAATCCGCAACCCAAATTGGGCAAGAAGACCGTCGACCAGGGGCAGACGCAAACCAAGACCCTGTTGTTGTCCTTGCTGGAAACGGCGCGTGACGAGTCGGACAAGGAGCAGTCGGTGCGCATCGTGTTCGGGCCGAAGAGCTCGCGCATCGAGCGCGACGAATTCGCCCGCACCCTGATGGCCTATACCAGCCTGGAAACCACGGTGTCGTTCAACCTGGTGCAGGTCGGGCTGGATGGCAACCCGATGCAGAAGTCGCTGTTCACCATTTTCACGGAGTGGTGCCAGTTCCGTGTCAGGACGGTGGAGAAACGCCTCGGCCACCGCCTCGGCAAGGTCAACGACCGTATCCATATCCTCGAAGGCCGGCACACCGTTTTCCTCAACATCGACGAGGTGATCAAGCTGATCCGCGAGTCGGACGAGCCGAAACAGGCACTGATGGAGCGTTTTGCCCTGTCCGAGCGGCAGGCGGACGATATCCTGGAAATCCGCCTGCGCCAGTTGTCGCGCCTGGAAGGCATCAAGATCGAGCAGGAAATCGCCGAGCTGTTGAAGGAACGCGGCAAGCTGGAATCCCTGCTGGCAAACCCCGCCCGGATGAAGGCCCTGGTGGCGCGCGAAATCCGCGAGGACGCCAAGAAATTCGGCGACGAGCGGCGCACGCTGATCCAGCAGGAGAAGCGCGCATTCCTCTCCGAGGCCGCCGTGCTGGACGAACCGGTCACCATCATCCTCTCCGAGAAGGGCTGGCTGCGCCATCGCCAGGGCCACGGCCTCGACCTGGCCGCGCTGTCCTTCAAGGAGGGCGACAATCTTTTTGCCGCGCTCGAGTGCCGCTCCCCCGACGCGCTCATCTTGCTCGCTTCCGATGGCCGCGCTTATACCGTCACCGCCTCGCAGATTCCCGGCGGCAAGGGCGACGGCGTGCCGGCCGCCTCGCTGATCGGGCTGCAGACCGGTACCCGGGTCATCAGCCTGCTTACCGGGCCAGCACAGGACAAGGTGTTGCTGTCCAGCAGCGGGGGCTATGGTTTCGTCGCCACGATAGGCGACATGAGCTCGCGCCAGAAGGGCGGCAAGCTGCTGATGGCCATCGAGGCGGGCGAGCGCGTGCTGCCACCTGCCAGGGTGCCGTCAGAGGGGCTGTGCTACGTGGCCTGCGCGTCGAGCAGCGACCGGCTGCTGGTGTTCCCGCTGGCGGAAGTGAGGCAAATGCCGAAGGGGCGCGGCGTGATCCTGATGGGCTTGGGCGACAAGGATAGCCTCAAGCTGGTCAGCGTTTTCACGGGGGCGCTGAGCATGAAGGGCGTCAGGCGCGGCCGCGCGGTGGAAGATGCGGTGCGCCTCGATGTCGCCAAGCGCGCGCGCATGGGCACGACGGTCAACATGAAGATCGAGGCCCTGCTCGGCGCTTAATAGTCAGTCAGCAATGAAACATTGACTCTGAGTGGCAGGGGGAAATGAACTGAAGGGAGCGGGCGGGCAAGAGGGATGCCTTACAGCATCTCGATCACCCATTTTGTGACCGTCCCCGTCGCGTGGGCGCATTGTTTGCCGCGTGCGTCGTCGAAGGCCTTGTATTCGTCGGCTTTCCACATGTCGTAAGTGCGGCCGGTGAACTGTTTTTGCAGCTCCTCGCAGGTGATGCCACCAAACTCCGCGCGAAAGCGCTCCACCAGTTCCTTGTTTTTCTTGAAGTTGTTGATGTAGCGGCCCTTGTCCAGCTTGTCCCGGTCGCGCCCGAATTTCGAGCTGAGCGCCATCAACCCGCCGGTCAAGGCGCCGCAGGCCCCCAGGCCCACCAGTCCGCCGCCGCCGGAAAGTCCATGGCTGGCCTTGATCGTGGCGTCGTCAACAATCCCCACGGTCTCCTGGACGGTGGCAAGAACGCATTGCGGGCAGCAGCCATAGTCCAGTTCGTAGTTCACCGCTTTTTCATAGGCCTGCTCCGCAAGCGCTTGTTTCTCTTCGCTGTTCATGTTCATTCCAATATATTAGAAAACGCTTATATAAAATAATACGCCTCATTGTCGGGATATGCCATGAAAGAAAAATGGACTCAGGTAGGCGAGGCGGCGTGGCAGCGGAATAAAAGCGGCGCCTGGATTCAGGGATTGCGCACGATTACGCCATCGTTGATTTTTACTGCATCGCCCACCCGATAGCCAGGGTCGGCGGCAAAGGTCACGGCTTGCGTCGCGCCATTTTGCAGGCGAACCACGACTTCATAGTGATTCGCTTTGCGTACGTTGCCTTCGATAGTATGGCCCGCATAGGCGCCGCCTAACGCACCGGCTATTTGAGCCGCAGTACGGCCCCCGCCTTCTCCGATCTGGCTGCCCAGCAAGGCACCGACGACACCGCCGCCGATCGTGCCGAGGTAGTTGCCTTCGCCTTTGACTTCGACGAGATTGATTGCCTCAACCGTGCCGCAGTTGTTGCAGATATGGGCGACGGGCACTGGTGCCGCGGCGCTTTGCAAGTCATTACCCAGAGTGACGCTGGTCACGCGTTCACCGAGGCGCAGATGGGCCGTCACCGTGCTGTTCGACGTGATGCGGTCGCGATTCTTGATGGTGTAGGTGTTGGCGTATTGGCCGTTTCTTACCTCTGGCAACAAGACCTTGCCCTTGACGCCATCGATGGCAATATCCACTTTTCCGCCAGGCGTGCCAATTAGCGTGAAGCGCAAATCATTGCCGCCGCTTAAATCAGCACTCGGCTCGACATCGAAGCGTTCTATTTTTGGCTGCGGGCCGGGCATGGCTTTCTTGCTGTGGTAACCCACGCCGACTTGCAGGGATTCATTCAGAACCGCGCTGGCGACCTGATTGCCCACGCGCAGATTGGCGGTGACCGGGCTGCGCGCGGCAATCTTGTCGCGGCTATTGATGGTGTAAGTGCCTTCGTACAGGCCAGCTTCGGTTTCGACCAGAATCAGATTGCGTGTCGCGCCTTCAATGCGCAAGCTCGCCAGACCACCCGGTGTACCGTAGAGGGCGAAATCGAGTTCTGCTCCAGGGGACAGGCGACGCACTTCATCGACGTTGAAACCCTCAATGCGGGGTGTGGCCTGGGACTGGCTGTATTGTTGCGCATGTGCCTCGACTGGCTGCAGTGCCAGCGGCATCACTGCGGACATTGCGACTACGGCGGCAAAGAGTTTTTGCGACTTATTCATGAATTTCCCCTGTTCCTTGGTGTGATCAATTCGAATGGCTCAAGTTCGCAGGATAGTCCGGCAAGGCAAGCCTGTGGCCCATTCTCTGCACAACCAAGAGCAACTCTAAAAGCTCCGCAACGGTTTTGCGTCTTTCTTCTTTCAGTATCTGGTTTTTTTGCATGATGATCTGAGGCATTACCATGGAATGAAATAGGGAACCCCGAGGGGCTCTCCCGGACGTGAAGTCCGGCAGGCCCCCGGGCGGCTTGCTTACTTGACCCGCATGTCGTTCTTGACGGATACCACGCCCTTGACGTTACGTGCCAACTCGACCGCCTTGTTCGCAGCGGCATATGAGCTGACGAAGCCACTCAACTGAACCACGCCCTTGAAAGTCTCGACGTTGATTTCGGCGACTTTCAGTGAGGGTTCGTTGAATATGGCTGCCTTCACCTTGGTGGTGATGACGCTGTCGTCGACGTACTCGCCGGTTCCCTCTTGCCTTGAAGTCGACGCACAACCTACAACGGACACCAGCGTAATGGCGAGGAAAATTGCGGAAAGATATTTGCCAAGTTGTTTCATGGTTGATTCTCCAAATGTGAGTAAAAGAGACTTCTTGATACCAGCTTTCACCGACAAACGGCTACTTTAGCTGCTGTCGGACCTTAACGTTCCCAGTGCAACGCGGCAGAGCCAAACGAGACTTAAATGCGCATCGTACCGAAACCTTACAAGCAGCATAGCCACAAAGGTCAACGAGGTCAGTGCGGTGGCGCACATAGTGCAGAGGCTTACCGTTCATGGAGATTGCGGTCCAGAGAAGATACAAACTTGTCGATAATCACGAACGGCAAACTGCGATTGTCGTCTGAATCGATGACCCAGTCTGCCACGTGCCGACCCTACGTACGCTGTCGTACAGACGATTACCCCTATTCAGCTTACCATCCGAATTACCCTGCGGTTATTGGGGGGGTCCACTGACAGAGCTAACCTAATGCAATCCAATAAAATAGCGCTGGGCATTGCCGCCAGCCTGATTGCCGTCCCTGTGCTCGCGCTGGTAATTCTGCTCAATCTCGACTGGAACCGGGCCAAGCCGTGGCTCAATGCCCGCACCAGTGAGGCAATCGGCCGCCCGTTCGTAATCGTGGGCGACCTTGCGCTGACTTGGGAAAATCCTGCCGCAAAGACGACCGGCCGGGATAAGAGCTGGCACAGCGTGATTCCTTGGCCGCATTGGGTCGCGCAAGACATCCATATTGGCAATCCGTCCGCGACAGCGCCGGCCGACATGGCAAGCATCAAGCAACTGGTCTTCTCGCTGAATCCCTGGGCATTGCTGGAAAAAAAGATTGCCATCCCCGTCCTGCGTTTTGATTCGCCCGTTGTCAGCCTGCTGCGTAGCGCCGATGGCAAGAACAACTGGACTTTCATAAACGACGACAAGCCATCGCCCTGGCGACTGGAACTGGATAGCGTCACCTTTTCCAAAGGCAGCGTCCACCTTATCGACGCCATCAAGCATGCCGATGTGACGGCCGATATCGATACGCTAGATGCGGATTCGGCATACGGCGTGGCGTGGCAGATACGTGGCAAGTTCAACGGCGAAACTGTGAGCGGCAATGGCAAGGCTGGCGCCGTGTTGTCGCTGCAACACCAAACCCTGCCCTACCCGATCATGGCTCATCTGCGCGTGGGGCAAACCGTGATCGCAGTCGAGGGAACGCTTACCAAGCCGACTGATTTGGCGGCACTCGACATGCGCCTGAAACTCTCAGGCGTGAGCATGGGGCGGTTGTATGCGCTAAGCGGAATCTACTTGCCGGAGACGCCGCCGTTTGCGACAGAAGGCCATTTGACCGGCACTCTGAGTCCGCATGGCAGTCACTGGGTTTATGCAAAATTCAGCGGCAAGGTCGGTTCCAGCGATATCGGCGGTAGCCTCGACTTTCAATCGAAACAACCTCGCGCCTTGTTATCCGGGACGGTCGTGTCGCACCTGTTGCACTTTTCCGACCTGGCACCGCTGATCGGCGCCGACTCGAATGCCAGCAAGGCCAGGCGCGGTGCGACGGTACTCCAGCCGGCGAACAAGGTGTTGCCGGTCGAGCCATTCAGGACAGAACGCTGGAGCAGTATCGATGCCGACATCAAATTCAATGCCGAAAAAATTATTCGCAAAAAAGCATTGCCCATCAACAAGCTGACGACGAACTTGCAGCTGCAAGACGGCGTGCTGTCCTTGTTGCCGCTGAATTTCGACATGGCGGGGGGAAGCCTGAGTTCCAATATCATGCTCGACGGCAGCGGTAAAGCCGGCAAGAATGCGATCAAGGCAACCATGAAAGTGACGGCCCGCCATTTGAAGTTGAAACAGTTGTTTCCCACCATGCCACTGCTGCATGCGAGCGCCGGTGAAATCAATGCCGATGCTTCTTTGTCTGCGGTTGGAAACTCGGTTGCCAGCCTGTTGGGCGCGTCCAATGGCGAAATCAGGGCCCTGATCAATCAAGGCACGGTGAGCAAACTCCTGCTCGAAGAAATGGGCCTGAATATCGGCAACGTGATCCTCACCCGCCTGGCCGGCGACAAGCAAATCAAGCTCAATTGCATGGCGAGCGATTTTGGCGTGACCAATGGCCTGATGAAAACGCGCAGCTTTATCATTGATACGGATATTGCCATGCTTGTTGTTAGCGGCAACATCGATTTGGCGCAGGAACGACTGGATTTGACCATCAAGACCCATAGCAAAGGGCTGCGCGTGCTTTCGCTCAGAGCGCCGATCTATGTGCGCGGCAGTTTCAAGCAGCCGCGCGTAAGTGTCGACAAGGGTGTATTGGCAATGAAAGCGGGAGGCGCAATTGCACTATCAATCCTGGCGCCGGTCGCGGCCCTGATGCCCTTGATCAAAACCGGGCCGGGAGAAAACAGCGAGTGCGCCATGCTGTTGGCAACTGCGCGC
>Ga0172380_10009974_pt1 | contig 10021 bp, 15 predicted proteins | sample Leawe162metaG_FD_119747 | JGI IMG/M metagenome (GOLD analysis project Ga0172380, IMG submission 119747) | Leachate microbial communities from a municipal landfill in Southern Ontario, Canada - Leachate well 162 metaG | ecosystem: Engineered > Solid waste > Landfill > Unclassified | place...
CCTCCGCTAATGACTAAGTACACAGGAGATTGTTCTAGAGTAAGTACAGAGGTTAAACGTCAAGAGATAGTAAAAGACTACGTAAACGGATTAGAAAGACAAGACATAGCAGAGAAACATAATCTCAGTGAAAGGACTGTTAAAGTATATTTAGGGAGGATATAATGGATAAGTATTTACTGACACCGTCAGAAATAAAAGAAATATCACTAACTGAAAATGACGCTAGTGAAATTGAGTCAATGGCAACAATAGGTTTAGAACCTGATGAACACATTGAATATAAACAAAGAATAACATGGTTGTGTGATGAGAAATTAAAAAAGCTCACTGCTGAAGCTCAACTCGCTAAAGCTATCCCTCTAATCCGTGAGGAAGTGAGGAAGGAAACGGCAGAGGAAATACTCGAATATATATCCGACTTGAAAATGATAAAATATAATCAGGAAGATGCGGAACGCTTTGAGTGTTTAAGAATTAAATACGGTATTGAGGGTAAGTAATTGAACTTAATAGAAGAGCTGGCAAAACAATCTGATGCAAAGCAATGTGAAAGTTGCCTCCTTGAGGATGAAACTTGTTATGATGATTCTACTCCATGTAATGCCGATGTATTAAATGTTAAAACTAAACTTCTCCCCATCTTCGCAGAGTGGATAAAGAATATAAAAAACCCGTATGAAAAAAGAGATAATACCGACATATCATACGGTAAAGAAAAAGGATTTGATAAGGCTATTGAAACTATCCTGTCAGAACTGGAGAAGATGAAATGAAAAAATACATTATTCCCGTAGTTCTGGTAATCCTTGTCACAGTCTGTCTTATATTCTCAAGTCCTGTACAGGCTACGGAGAGTCTTGAAGGTGGTTACGGATATATGGAGGAAAGATAAATGTTTAATGAACTTGCGGAAATAGTAGTAATTGGAGCACGAGAAAAAGGTTTCTGGAGTACAGCACCACAACAGCAGGACAGCGAAAAACTTATGCTGATGGTAAGCGAACTATCCGAGGCTATGGAGGAATTACGTTCAGGGCATGACCGGAATGAGGTTTATTACAGTGAAACAGGAAAACCGGAAGGTGTCCCGATTGAACTTGCCGATTGCCTGATACGAATACTCGACTACTGCGGACAGTGGGGTATTGATATTGATATGGCGGTTGCCGAGAAAATGGCATACAACAAAACACGCCCGTACAAGCACGGTAATAAACAGTTTTAGTTACGGATATTCTTATAGTGAGGTGAGATAATGTTAGAAGTAATTGAATTAAAAGATGTGAAAACCAGGAAAGAACATAGTTGCTTTGGATGCCTTCGTAAATATCCTGCCGGAACGGAAATGAGGCACTCTGTCGAAGTTGATGGCATTCTATTCCATGTTTATCTTTGTCAGGAATGTTTATCATTCAGAGATACGTTACCGATGAATGAAATAATGGATGGGTTTTATGAGGGTGATTTATTGGAATATGAGGATTACCCTAATCGGCAAGCTATACGTGATGAGGTTTATAAATATAACCATCCCGAATCTATAAAGGTGAATGAGAAAATGATGAAAACTTACGAAATAAAACGTACTAAAGGCGAAACACGAACTCACGTATATTACGATAACGGTTATCCTATCAGATCGTGTACTTGGACACAACCAGAGAATGAATTTATAGAAAACGGTGATGCCGAGCTTTGTAAAAACTGTTCTGATTATCTTGAAGGCAAAAGAAAAATAGCGTTTGCTCCTAAGGTTGAAGTGAATAAATGACACTCTGTACTAACTTCCATAAAGAAACTGCCTCATGGGACTTCGGAGAAGAAGAAAACTTGTGCCAGATGTGCTTTGAAGAAAAGTGCTCTGTTGATTGGTGGAAGGGCGTTGATGAAGGTTGGATATTTTAAGGTATCATACCGGGTGTGTTGAGAGATATAATCAGATAATAGAATTGTTGGAGAATAAAAAGAATTATTAAATTTATTATCATTACATATAACTTAATAAAAATGTTTATGAGTTACTTCATAAATACAGACAAAGAATTTAAAATAACCCGTAATATGGTTATGGAAAAGCACCATGATCTAGTCATTGATATCGTTATACATCTGATGAACATAGTACATCAAGATGTACTATGTGGTACTTCTACCGACTATTTCAATTATAACGATAAATACTCAAAGATACTCAATGATTCATTGACATCTGTTCATCACCTCTGTTCTGGGTTGGCATATATATTTGCTATTGCGTTAACATCATTTGGTATTCCGGTAAGACTAGTATGTTTATTTGATTCAACTGAATCTGCCTGCAACAACCATGCAACGACTGAGGTATTAGTTAATGGCAAATGGATTGCTGCTGACCCTTCCTTTAACGTAATGTTTACTGATAGCAATGGATGCTATCTTGGATATACAGATTTGCTCACCACTGATTACAGAGTAAAACAATTTCCTACTCAACCTGGGAGAAGTTTAAAAGAGTATTATATGCCGATAGAGCCATACTTGAATTATATCTATATCCAGTCAACAAACATAAGTAAAGAAATTGTTTACCCTGAAAAATGGGATGCAAAAATAGATAATAAAACGATTAAAGTTTTACCGCATAATGGCTGGTATAAACTGGTAAGGATTAAATGAAAGTCGCAATATACGCCCGGGTATCAACAGATGAACAAACAGAACAGAATCAGGTTGCCATCCTTGAAAAATGGGCAGCCGATAGGGAATGGCAGGTAGTTGATACTTACTGCGATGTCGGCTCGGCATGGCAGCAGAAGGGAGACAGGAAAGAACTTAATAGATTGTTGCAGGATTGCCAGCGGGGAAAAGTAAACCTTATCATTGTTTACGACCTTTCACGGCTTACCCGGCGCGGGCCACTTGAAATGCTTATGACGTTAAAGAAATTCTCACAGAATGGCGCGCAGGTATACTCTTACGCTGAAACATGGCTGAATGTTCCGAGTGAGTTCAATGAGGTACTCGTTGCGTTTTACGGATATTTCGCTGAGTTATTCTCCCGGCAACTATCGGCAAGGACTAAAGCAGGGATGGCCCGGGCAAAAGCGCAGGGAAAGCACGTCGGAAGGCCGAGAAAAAAGGGTACTGAAAAATAAGCACCCCTTTTTATAGTGGAAATGGTATTATTTAAGTAAATGGAAAGGGCGCCCTTTTTAACAGGTTAATTCAGTCCTGATAAAACTATCGAGGAATTGGCTGAAATGATAAAAGAAGGTGAATTATCACGCCTATCCACTCTTAACGACGCACTACAATCAAAATCTAGCCAACCAAAATAACCGGCCTGTATGTTTTATCGGGTGAAAATAGACAGTTGCCACCTTGTTGAAAGTCCAGTAGTGGGAAAACAGTAAAAATAGGAGGTCAATGAAAAAGTTTTTAAAGGTTGTGATGTATACAGTTCTTATCCTCGGTGTTGCATGGGTCGGCATCGGCGTCGTTAAAAGTTGCGGAAGTGATACAATTAAGTTACCGGACGTTAACAAAGCAAAATATGAAGTCCTGATAACCGCTAACCGGAATGTTCTATACACCAATGAATACTCGCAGGACGGGACAGTTTACACCTTACATGGTTTTTACCAGTGCATCAATGATAAGTACCAGTACAGCAAACTTGATTTATCACTCGACACTAAAACATTCGGCCCGATAAAAATAAACAGGAGGTTAAGGTAATGCCAAAACTAACACTGACTAAAGAGGAAAGAAAAACTGCCAGTGAATACGGGTATAACCTCGGAGTGCAGTACCGGCAGCGGTTGATAGCGTGGATTAAAAATCTATTCAGGAGGTCGTAAGATGAGTCAAGGAAAGTTGATATTCATTCTCGCGGTAGTCGGTATCGAAATACTTGTCTACCTCATTCTCAGCGTGACGGTTTCGTTTGTATCACAGATAGCGGTTGACACGGCAAACAATACCGCCGTTACTCCGTTTGCATCTGCTCAGGGTTTTCTCCGGTGGGTCCCGATACTTCTCTACATAGTTCCTGCAGCCATCGGCCTTGTAGCGATATTCTTACGGCTTAGAAAGGATGATGAAGCAGAATGATAACAGGTATTGCTTATGCGGTAATATTTTCCGGTCTTCTCGGTCTTATCTCATGGTATGATATCAAAAGAGGTATCATACCGAATAAGTTTACCTATCCGGCGGCGCTGGCGGCCATTCTTATCAATGTCTTTTTAACCGGTAACTGGAAGGCCTGCCTTCTCGGCGGCGCGGTTGGCCTCGGCGCCTCCGTTTTACTGTGGTTAATGGCTTACCTATCGACGCGCGGTAATGAAACAGAGACAATGACGATCGGCATGGGTGACGTTAAGCTACTCATCCTTATCGGCTTAATCGTCGGCTGGCCTCTCGTCGTGGCGGTTATCCTGTCCGGGTTTATCTTTGCCGGACTGTACGGTGGAATTAAAGCCTACTATACCCGCATGAAAACAGGGGAGTCATTCAAGTCCGTCGCTAAAACAGAAACGGCACCACTGGCGCCGTTTCTGTCTCTCTTATCAGTTGCAGGATTGATTATAGGGATGTTTATTTAACGGTTCCTGCTCAACATATTGAACACTACTCCAAGCATCAGGACGAATAACAGGAAAGCTACAAACGCCGTTATCGAATAGAACATATACTGAATGATAACGGCGTTCCCGCCGAAGAATGAGTAATCCCATCGCATCAGATGTGGTATTCCTGTGCTTAAAAAGTCCAGGTTAGGGACTGATATCTGGAATAATCCGAATACATTTATCGGCCTGAATACCAGTACATTATTGAGTATGCCGACATCTGTACTGTTGATGAATACCCCTTCCATTACCCGGTTGATAATTGTCATACCGACAAATGACATGGCAAGGAAGCCGACGACGTTATAACCTGCCTCTCCGCCCCATGTACTGTGCGTCTTGGCCATTGAGAAGGCTGCTATCATCATCAGTAAATAGGTAATCATCCAGAAATCGAATACCTTAACCCCTACAAGTAATCCGGCCGCTATACAAACACAAAGCATCTTCGGCCATATCGACGCACTGCCTGATTTCTTCGTCAAATAGCTTGCTGTGAAACTTATAGCCAGTAATCCAAAACAGCCTAAGATAGTAAACGGTAAACTGACTGGGGTACCACCCGCCGTCGCTGTGGCGCTTATAACGTCACTGCCCGGTAAAGTCGATCCGGTTGTATTTGTGGTAAAGTCACTTGTAATCGTTGGTGTCGTCGTTAAAAACGGTTCTGCGTCTGCCACAGAATAAGCCGGGGCGGTTGCTTCCGCTATCGGTGAAAACTCTATCAACTCCGCACTTACGTCGGCATCACTTGATACGGTCCGGAAACTTGGTGTAGCATCATTCGCGCCTATACTATCCGGGAATATCGCGCCGTACTCCCACTCCCAGGCTGATACATCTACCCCTGCGATATTGACGGTTGTTTTACCGGCATACATTGCTGAGTCATTTTCAAACAGGTAGTAATCATTCCCGTTATCCGGTACACTTGCGCCATTTAACGCCGCACTATTTGAAGTTCCGTCAATACTTAATATTAAGTGGGTAGTGTTTTCCGATACGGTTACATCGTATTCGACGGAGGTTGTGCCGGTGAGGGTCACAATAATCGGAGTTGAAATACTAATGGTATTAGCAGCCCATGTTGTAGCTGCGCAGGTAAAAGCCCCTGGGTCTTGAGTTGTTCCTGTATATTCACGAGTAGCGATTGAGGCACACGCAGAGTTTTGCAAACTGGTCATTAAACCACTGTAATCGGCAGGAGCCGCCGTTGGTTGGTGTATCGATCCAGCCACTGATAACCATGTCTGTGGATAATCAGAACCAGTGTTTAAGCTCGGAGAATCAGGGCTACTAGATGCCCCGCTTGATGTAACACCGCACACCGGCACACCACCGTAGGTTAATTTATCAATCAGTAAAGATTTGTATGAGTAGTATGAATTCCTATCTATTGTGAAATTAATAGGGTCTGTTTCGGTGCCATCACAAATACGATAATACGCAGCTAGTCTTTTATTTGTGCTGTATGCTGTATGGAATAATTGAGTATATCCAACCGGTGTTGTTATCGCAGGATTTACCACCCCCGCAACATCATACAAATCTATCAGGATGATAAATAAATCATCACTCTCTAAATCAGCGGGTTGTGATACTGGTACAACTGTGTTAGCTCCTATACCTGAAGAGTTTGAGTTTACTTGACGATAACCGGCAATAGCATGAGGATATCCATTACTGGCTGAAATATTACCACTGACCGTATCAGATATATAAACACTTATTGCGCCGGGTTTTCTTAATATTATTTTATCCGTTCCGTTAGCGGTATTGAGATAGATATTAGTTGCGGTGATGGTGAAGTTATTACCAAGCTCAATTGTGGCATCATCGGCAACCGTCATACCTGCCGCGCCCGGGAAGTAACGGATAAGGCCACCGGTAACGTTCGGAGTGTATAAGGTGTCGCTGAAATAGGTTGACGTGGCGATATCACTTACCCATAAACACCAAGGGTTAAGGCCATACCCAGGCATAAATGGTATGTCACTGCCTGCCCTGGCTATCGTGCAATCTGAGGCATTAGCCGCGAGAAAACCGCCTGATATAAGGTTAGTTGAATTACAACCTGTTACCGGCACCGCTACATTCTGCGCGTCAGTCCCATTATTCGATACCCTTATTACCCCGGAGTAATCAGCGTCGGTAACATCAGATGCCATAACCACGCTACCGGGTATGAGCATCAGGACGATTGCGATTAAGAGGATGACACGTTTTATCATCTTACTACACTCCACATTTTTGCACTTACATACATCCATGAGAGGGCAACTATTAAAGCCAGTATGCCAAACTCAAACATACCGAGCCGGGCGCCGCCGAGCAGGACGATTGCCCCATCGATACCGCCGGCCCAGAAGTCACCACCTGCCAGCCACATACTGGCAAATACCGCAGCGATACCGAGGATAGCAAACATAAGCAAACTCATCCAGTCGTATGATGTCCCGGCGAGGGCGGCACCTCCGGCCTGTGCGGTTGCTACCCATGTCCCGGCATACATGGTTGACAGGTTGGCAGTAAAGTTATCTCCCCATGTCCGGTCAGTAACTTCGATATCTCCAATGATAAACCGGAAAAGATACGGACATAAGCCCTGTAATCCATAAATAGCATTACGGAAGAAGGCCTCCCCATAGATTGACAGGACGGTACCTGTTTCTGTTTCAAGTAAAAGCGAATAGGTTGCACCGAGTCCCCATGCCGTGTCGAGTTCAGTTGCTATTGTTATGATCCTGAGTGCTAAATCCGATTGTACCTCGGCCGTTACCGTCAATACTGAATAGTCACTCAGGTTTACCGGGAAATTATACTCCGGAGGTGTTACGAATATTGCCGGGTTGCCTGACAACCTGATTGAGTACAGTTCTCCCCACGTAATGTTATCGGCGGCACTCCAATACATTGAATAGCAGTTGTACCCGTACCCGCTGTCCGTCCATGCGTAACCAGTATCTGAGCCAAGTTCGGTCACGTTATCGGTATCAATCAATCGCCATATATAAGCATCACCCACCTGTGCGGTTGGTGTGGCTGCATACGGTATATTGGCATAAATGATAAGTAAGACATCGCCTGTCTCGAGCAGGTTGCGGTAGAAGTTTAACTCAACTGTCGGCGTGCTGTCCGGATCTGGCTGGTCGGCCAGCGCTATCGTTGCCGGTAAACCGATGAGAATTGATAAACTTAACAGTACCGCTATTAACAGGCGTTTCATCGTGGTAACCTCCGTGTCTTAGGAGATATTCTCATTTTCTTACGGCCTGATAGTGAAGTTTTAGGGCTGTCTATACCTGTTATATCCGCCCGGCCCTGGTCGGCAATCCACCGCCTAACCTTCGGGCTGTCCGGGCTTATCGTTACATCATGCGGCTGCGACTCATCCATAGCAATCGACTGAGGCCGCCGGTTATTATGAATTCTCTGTAATTCATCCATTGTATGACCGGATGAATTCTCCTTTTTAGCCTTAACTCGTTTTTTCTTTGTGGGTATTACTGCCTTTTCTGAATTCTCCGGTGTGGATTTCGATTGTATGGGCTGAGGTTTTTCCTTTGGTACTTCCGTACCTTCCACCGTCTTACCGGTCATGAAGTCAATCTGTCCCGGTAATGGTTTCGCTGCCTCTTTTGCTTTTATCGCTTCGACATCGACGAGTGATTGTTTAGTGCCGCCCTGTCCCGGCGCCGTTCCGAATTCTTCAAGCATCTTGACTTGTGCCGAATCTTTACCGAATCCAGATAAACCGACTTGAACGGATGAGCCGAAGGCTAGTTTTTGACCGCCTTCTGTATCATTCTTATCTCCGGCTCCCATTTCTTTCGCCACTCCTTTTGTGCTTTCAGTTCTGCCGGCGTCGGGTTTCTCCAGTCCTTTACGAGTGGTTGTTCCGGCGGTAGGTGTAATAGTTTCGAGGTTTTCTTCACGACGTTGCCGATTGATAATGCCATATAATAACCCTTCCTTTGTTACCGGCTCGAATCCCATCATTGATACCTGCCCCTTTGCCGGTGACTCAATTATTTTCTGTGCTGTGTCTCGCATGAATTCACGTAACAGTTTTGATTTCCTGCCGACATCATTGAAGTGCTTTAATATGTCCCGTTGTAATGGGTTTAATCTATCCTCAAACATAGCCGACTGGGATAGGTAATCGCCGACGGTAATCCCGGCAGTTTTTATCCCGGCATAGGTGTCTATTACCTCGGCAAGGTCCGGCGCTACCGACATATTGCTTTCCCGTTCACCTGCTTTAATAAGGTTTTCAGCTTTTGCCATATCCGGGAGTGTTTGGAACATGGCATTTTCAAACATCTTAACCTGCGGGTCTGCTGACTCACTGAATATACGTGCAAGCCGTTGCCCTGATTCTCCGGTATATGTCCCGGTGAATAATGCCAGTTTTAAGCGGTTCATGCCCTGTAAGTTGATACTACCCTTCGCATCGGCTATGGTTGCCCGTTCATTTGCCGGGATTGTATCAACAAAGTGCCTGACAATATTATCATTCGCTTTTGCCCGCAGCGCCTGGTCGATAGTTTGCTCTTCTCCGACAACTAACTGACTGACAATCTCCGGTTTTAATCGCTTTGAATCAGTTATAGCCTGTTCAAATGGCGACATACCCATAACGGCACCGACATTGGCCGCCCTCGCAAAGTCTACCCGGTTGACATCGGTTATACGTTCCCTCACCAGTACCGGGTTATCGATAGACTCAATATCAGATTCATTCAATCCGTATTTTTCAGCCTGATTGAGTAACATTGTTTTATACAGTCGATATTTCTGAGGGTATTCTTTTACCGATTTGCGGAGTCCCAACACTCGGCCGTTACCGCTTTCAACTACATTGTCACTACCGACAATCATCGGGCCAGTGTCAATAAATCCAGTGTCATGTAACAATGCCCGGGCGTTAAGGTTGCGGGCAATATTATCAATCTGTGTTTTACTTGCTGACCGGTCACGTAACCGCGGTTGTAGTTCCTGCGGATAGTTAGGGTTGATATTCAAATTATCATCGTGAGAGGCTTTTAAGTCGTTCAAGTTGACAACTTTATACCTGAATTCATACGTCTCTGTCCGGCTCGGGTCGGCAGCATAGGCCTCTACCTTATCACCATATAAAATAACATCTCTAGTTGTCATACTCGTTTACTCCTCTCCAATGGAAATGCTTTCTTACCACTTATATTAGCATCTCTCACAAATTGCAGGCTTACTTTTTTGTCACTTGACGGCCATATCTTAGCCGACATGATACCGGGTATATCGACTATGCCGGCCTTGCCGACTTTACCAGTTATAGTTTGCGCTGTATTGTAGGCACTTCTCGGCCCCCGGAGTAGTTTAAGTCCCTGCGGACGTCTACCCATTATAATAAGGTATTCCTC
>Ga0172380_10009975_pt1 | contig 10020 bp, 9 predicted proteins | sample Leawe162metaG_FD_119747 | JGI IMG/M metagenome (GOLD analysis project Ga0172380, IMG submission 119747) | Leachate microbial communities from a municipal landfill in Southern Ontario, Canada - Leachate well 162 metaG | ecosystem: Engineered > Solid waste > Landfill > Unclassified | place...
TCTTATTTGGTTCTGCTGATCTCCCGGAAAAACATCAACCACCCTGTGAATTGTTTGTGCGGCAGAATTTGTATGTAGAGTTGCAAAAACTAAATGACCCGTTTCAGCCGCAGTAATTGTCGTAGAAATTGTTTCAAGGTCTCTCATTTCACCCACCATAATAACATCTGGATTTTGCCGAAAAGTGGCCCTCAAAGCTGCAGCAAAGCTCAAGGTATCAATAGAAACTTCTCTTTGGTCTATAACTGCCCTGTCAACAGGATAAGTATATTCAATTGGGTCTTCGATAGTAATAATATGAGCTGGTTTGGTGTGGTTTATTTCGTCAATCATTGCAGCCAAAGTTGTTGTTTTTCCTTGCCCAGAAGCTCCAGTCACCAAAATGAGTCCCTGAGGCCTTGAAACAAAGTCATGCAGGATTGGAGGCAAGTTGAGCTCCTCTATGGTTCTTATCTTTGACGGAATAAATCTTAATGCCATACTCACAGCTCCCCTTTGATAGAAAACATTTACTCTGAACCTTCCCCTATCTTTGTATTCATAGGAAAAATCTATTTCCTTTTCCTGCAAAAATTTCTGCTTTTGGGCGGGCGACATCATTGAAAAAGCTATACCTTCGGAGTCTTTGGGTAAAATTGCCTGTTCTTTGCCCAGAGGGACTAGTTGCCCGGTAATTCTAATATTAGGAACGTGGCCCACACAAATATCCAAGTCCGAAGCCTCTTCTTGAATAACGACATCTAAAAGTTTTTTAAGATAAGGTAAATATTCCATATAAATTACTTAGTATTTTTTATTCTCTTTCTTCTGTTGCCCTAGCAACTTCTTCGATAGTTGTTTGGCCTTTCAAAATTTTAAGCACTCCCTCCTGTTCCATCGTCAGCATGCCCTGCTTTTGCGCTGCTTTATAAATTAAACTTTCCAGGGGATTCTTTTGTATTAATTCTGCCAGCTCGTCTGACATTGATAAAACCTCAAAGAGACCTACCCTGCCGGCATATCCTGTAAGCCCACAAACCTCGCAGCCCTTCGCCCCGTAAACTAGAAAGGGGTCTGGTATCTTTATCTGGTTTTTAATCGCCGGAGGCATGCCTTTAACTTTTTCTATAATATAATTCTTTAACTTTTCTGTAGGCCTTGTTTTTATTTTGCAGTGCGGACACAAGGTTCTAATCAATCTTTGGGATATGACAACTCTTAGCGTTGAGGGGATCAAAAATGATCTCACGCCCATGTCCATCAACCTCGGAATTACTCCGACAGAAGAATTTGTGTGCAGGGTGGACAGAACTATATGGCCGGTCAAGGCGGCGTTTACAACCAAATTGGCTGTTTCCTCGTCTCTGATTTCTCCAATCATTATAATATTTGGATCTTGCCTTAAAATTTGCCTCAATCCTCGGGCAAATGTGTATCCTATTTCTGGTTTAACTTGAGACTGGTTGACTCCCAAAATAGAATATTCAATCGGGTCTTCAACCGTAACGATATTCACCGATTCCTGGTTTAAAATCCTTAAAATTGCATATTGCGTTGTTGTCTTGCCGGAGCCAGTTGGTCCGGTAAATAAAATCATCCCGTATGGCTTTTTTATTGCCTCCTTAACAACCTCTAGGTTCCGCCCCTCCAATCCTAAATCTTCAAAAGATTTCAGTCCTGTTGAAGCATCCAAAACTCTTAGCTCAACTTTTTCTCCATAAAGAGTGGGAAAGGTCGAAACCCTGAAATCAACATTATTGCCGTTTATTTTTTCTGAAAATCTTCCATCTTGAGGGACTCTGTTCTCATCTATTTTCAACCCGGAAAGAATTTTAATTCTAGCAACAACTGCCGGATGCACCTTTAACGGCAAAAACAAGCTTGGGTGCAAAACTCCGTTTAAGCGGAAACGGACAATTAGCTTGTCTCTCCCCGGTTCTATGTGAATATCGGAAGCATGTCCTTCAACCGCGTGTCGCAAAATGACCAAAACCATTTTAATAATAGGGGCTTCTTCGGCTATTGCCTGCACAGATGTTTTTGATTGAGGAGCATCGGAAAGGGCCCGAAGTTGCTCGTTCTCGTCTCCCAATTCTTCTAAGGCCTCTTCTGTTTCCGCTGATAAATTTTGTCTTTGCTTTTGGATCTTTTTTAAATCGCTAGGGATAATCAAGCAAACTTGATAGGTGAATCTTTGTTGATTTGCCAAAAACCTCAGGGCGTTTTGGGCCGCAATATTCTCTGGATAAACCATACCGACAACTATATCTTTCCCAGACTTGCCGACAGCAGACATTTTATAGTTGATTGAAGCTTCCTCCGGTATCAAATCAATGACATCTTTGGAAATTTCCTCCGCTTTTATGCTTCTCAAGGTAATTTTTGACAATTTGCTCTTCAAATTAAAAAGCACGTCTTCTGTGACAATATTTTCCCCTAAAATAATTTCTTCCTCTGGTTTTCCGGTTTTTTCCTCTTGCTTTTTGAGCTCATTCAACCTTTCTTCAGACAAAAATCCTTGTGCAAATAATTCTTGTAAAAGCTTCATTGTTTTGAAAATGTTGAATAATATGGAGCAAAAGGATTATCTCTGCCTATTTCCGCTTCCTTGAGCTCATAAATTGACAAATCCATTGCTACGAGCATTGCTCTCGCGTCTTCCAAAGACGGGGCTGTTATAAATCCATTCTCCTGCTTGCCATTTTTGGTGGTGGCTCTATAGCTATATTGGATTTGCATTTGCGTGAATGGCAGCAAATTTTTAAACTGGTCAGAATCAAAAATTTTCATATCTATGGTCACTTTTGGCTTATTAAAGACCAACGACAAGGAACTCGTTTTTGGCTTTGAGAAAAAAACACCGGCGGAGATAACCAACAAAAACAACAAAAAGATTATCGTAATTCCGATAAAAAATACCCTCTGTCTTTGTTTTGGTGATATAAATACTACGGCCATAGTTTAGTATGAATGCGTTTTTATTTGAAGGCTAAAGCTATATGTTTGCTGTATTTGGAACTGCGATTGCGAGGATACGGATGTTGGCTGATTTGCCGATCCAAACGAGATACTTGCGACTTCAAAGATGCGGGATGATTTTTCCATGGCTGTTATAAATCTTCCAAGAGAACTGTAATTCCCCAGCAAATCCATGGAAAAAACAATATCTTTTACCGTACTCCCTTTGCTGGTGCCAGCCGAACTCAAAGATGACTTAGATAAGTATAAGTCCTTTACCATCATGCCGTTTTCCTTGGCAGTTTCTTGCAGAAAGTAAATAGTTTTCCCCAAACTTGAATCTTGTGGTAGGGCGTCATCAATTTTGGCAACATCGCTTTTACGGCTCTGCAAATCAAAATAAATTCTGGCTATTGTGGCGTAATAATCGTATTCGGCTTTAAATTCGGCTTGTTTTTTGCTAAGTTCTGTCTGTAAATTCGTAAAAATTTTATACTCGGGCATAACCAAAACAAACACCAGCAAGATGATTGCAAAAATCATTATGGCAATAGTAATGGGGCGGTCAATCTGCATTTTATATCTTTGGCTTTGAACCTTTAATTTTATTCCAAATTAAAAATATTATTGTGGCTATTATGGCAAAAATAAGAATAACTATAATCGCGACCACAATGTTGTTGATGCTTATTTTGCTGGATTTACTTTGAGTTTTGGGCAAAGGACTGACATTGGCCGTCACCTCTGCAGGGGTTGTCGGGGGTGTCTGTATTACCTCTTGATTTGACGGAGATGTTGTTTCAATAATTGGCGTGCTGGCAATATATCCAAAAATGTTCTGATCCAGCACCAGGTTTATATTAAAATCAATTCTGGCCGATTCTCCCAACGCAGAATTTAAAGTCGCAACGCTTTTAATATATTTATTCTTTTCAAACACCGACACTTGCCTTGAAAAAGAATCCATGTCATCTGATTCTCCGGTCAATTGCACATTGTTGGTTTTCCCATCCAAACTGAATTGTTTAAACCAAATATTCGGCATTGTTTGCCCCTGCATAAAAGCAAAAACATTGGTGGCAAACTCATGATTTTTTAAGAGACCGGAAAAATCATTTATCTTTTTTTGATAATTAAGCACATTCGCCTCGTATTCTTTTTGCTGCTCTGTGCCGACTGTCTGCAAAGCTGCGGTTTCTTTTTTGATATCCGTCCTCAACAAAGAATTCTTTGCCAGGAAAACAACATATGTAAGCAGGGTTGCTATCAATAAAGAGATCACAAAATAGAAGATGACGTCCATCCACCAAAATTTCTTTGTCCTCAATTGGAATACTGCGGAAAAATCCATTTTTATTAATTATACCACTTATGTTTCTAATCCGCCCATTGCCACTCCAGTTGCCACCGAAAATCTCGGCGCCATTTTTTTGAGGGTGTCTCCTAAAATTGGCGGGTACAGAAGCTCAGAAAAACAATTCGGAATTTCAACTCTTTTTTTGAAAATTTCCGAAAAATATTCTTTTAATCCTGGCAGATTAGACGTGCCTCCAGTAAGATAAATTGCATCTACATCTTTTTCCTCCTGCTGATAAAAATCAGCTAATATTTTTTTTACTTCAATAATCAAGGGGTCAACCAACAAATACAAGATTTTAGAAATTTCTTCCTTAGAAGATGTAAGCCCCTCTTTACTTTTTATTTCTTCTGCTTGCGCGTGTCCCAATCCCAAGGCCGAAGATATGCTATAGGTTAACTGGCTGCCTGCGAAATCAAAACTATAGCTTTTTTTCAAATTTTTCCTTTCAACTATATTAATGGTTGTACTTTGGACTCCAATATCAATCAAACACACGCAACCCTTTTCCTGCTGGACCAAAGATTTAGCCAGACCCAAAACTTCGGCCTCAACTGCATACAAATCAAGTCCTGCCATTTGGGCAACTTTTTGATAGTCTTGGATTATCTGATTAGGAATGGCAACCAAAAATATTTTAAGGGTTGATTTGCCGTCTCCCGGAGTTCCACTAATCAGCTTCCAATCCAAGGTTGTCTCTGTAATTGGCAAAGGAATATATTGAGGGGCATTATAATAAACAGCATCTTTGAGTTCTTTTGCATCCATAGGTGGCAACTCAAAAGAAGTGCAAAATGTTGAAAAATCCGGGATAGAAAACATTACTGCTTTGGTTTTTATTTTTGCCTCGTCCAAAATAGCTCGTATGGCTCTGGAAACAAAATAATTTGAAAGCAGATAACTGCCCTCTTCGGCGTTTCTGAAGGGCTCCTTATAAAGAGAGGATGATTTTATTTCTCCGTAATTTTCCAACGTTTTTCCCTGGCCCCATCTGGATAATTCAACCACCTTGATTGATGAAGTTCCGACATCAACCCCAATCATTTTTTTTGGAAAAAACATTTGTAGGGGGTTGGAAAGGATATTAAATTTTCCCAAAATTTTTGGATCCATGCTTTATATATTATACAATAAACGAAACGCAATATCACTGTGGATAAAATTGCTCCAAAAATTAAGGCTTTTTTGCTAGATTTATTCTTCCCAAAATTCTGTTTGGGCTGTCAACGAGAAGGTTTTTATTTATGCCAAGATTGCCGTGCTCTCTTAGAGATATTAGATCACGACTATTGCTTATGCGAAAAAAATCCAACCCAGCTTTCCTCAAGCCAAAATACTGGCAAGTGCGATAAGTGTTCTGAAAAAAAACTTTCGGGTCTTTATTTTGCGATCCCCTACAAGGAAAATCCGCTTACTAGGTCGTTAATTTATCAATTTAAATATCAACCATATTTAAAAGATTTGGCAAAAACTTTAGCCAGCATTATTGCAGAACATTTTATACTTTCAAATAAAAATACCGATGACTTTTGGGAAAACTCTGTTTTAATACCAATTCCGCTAGATAAAGAAAAACTAAAAACTAGGGGATATAATCAGTCCGAGGAATTAGCCAAAGAATTGTCAAAAATCATCCAGGTCCCTGCGACTACACATAATTTAGTAAAAATTAAAAAAACTAAGCCCCAAATGGAGTCTAGCAAAGAAGAAAGGATAAAAAACTTAGAGGGAGTTTTTGCCATAAAAAATCCAGAAGATTTTTCTGGTAAAAAAGTTTTCTTAGTTGATGACGTTTACACAACTGGCTCTACAATGTCAGAATGCGCAAATGTATTACTAGCCTCCGGCGCAAAACAGGTTTGGGGAATTTGTATAGCACGCGAAAGTTTTTTATAAAAAAACTCGGGAGCTACGCGCGCCCGAGTGAATATGCTACGAAAACAACCGCTACGACTGTTGCGGTCGAGGCCGTGGAAAGAAGCACGGGGAATGACCGACAAAGCTCATGACCCCAAGCACAACCACAGCCACAAAAACGCAGAACAGGGCCTGAGACATTGGAAACTGGACATCAACCCCATGTTCGTGGAGTATAATGTTCAACAATAAGAAGAATAGGCAGATATTTGAGACAAGAGTCTTGTTCTTACCCCATGCCCCTGCCGACACTTTTATTCTTCTTATTGCGCCCACAACCAAGGTCACAGACAGTCCGATTTCAGTGGCTATCAAGAACCACGCAATCCAGTTCAACCACGCATCAACTCTGTGGTCTGAGGCCATAAAGTAATACATGGTAAACTGCAGATACTTGTCTCGGAATCTGTCGAGAAAGGCTCCGAAAGAACTCACACTACCAACATAGCCCCTCTTCTCAAAGTAACGGGCCAAAAATCCATCCAGGACATCGGTGATGGCCGCGAGGGTAGCCACGCACAAGAGGACTTCGATTGTTCCCTCCCGATTCTCTGGTTGAACTAGCCACAAAACAACTGTGGTTAGCGCAACCCCAAGCCAAGTCAGGGCATTTGCTGAATTGCGGCAAACCCAACCATACTCTTTAATCGGTTTGTGCTCCACGTTAAACCTCCGTGTTCTGATGTGTATATGTAAAAGGACCAAAAAGACGCGAAAACGTATTTAAATATTACGCTAATTTTAATCTTCGGTCAACAAAAAATGCGGCTCAACCGGTTGAGCCGCATTTTTGCTTAAAATTACCCCTAAATTACACCTTTTCTACCGTCTCCCAATCCCCATCAACCCATAAAAGAATAACCTCTGCAGGAAAACCGAAAGCCGCGACTTTTTCCTTACATTTTCTCAGCTGTTCTATCTGCTCGCTTCTTTCTGCAGGGTTGCCAGCGCAACCAAAGTGCCCTACTACGGCAACCACCTTTGAACCATGCCCGTTGACAGAAATACCCACGCGCTTTTTTATATTATCCATCACCGCCCTCTCGCAATCTTCACAGATGATTTTATTTGGTCCTGGCTCTGTCACCATGTCTACATAATCAACGCTGTATGTTTTTTGCATGTAATTTTTAACAGCGTCCTGCACTCTGCCATCCATACAATTTATTACGCACGCAAATTTTTTATCTGAACTCATATTTTTTTTATTTAATTTTTATGAAAACCCAGGTCAGCTGGATTACTCCCACCAGAAATGAGAATAATTTTACCGCCAAGACTTTCAAATTTTTTTCTTAATAATTTTACTTCGTCGGCAAGATTAACTGTTTCTTCCCCAACTTCATATTTTATATGGCCTTTTGACCAATAGGCAATAACTAGCTTGCTGTCGCCAAAAACTTTTTTAACATTATCTTTTATAGCAATTTCCAAGGCATATTTGCAAGCAGTCAGTTCGCCAAAATTATTTGTCACACCTTGCGGTAACAATTTTTTGACATAACTTTTTCCTTTTCTGTCTGTAATATTTATTTCTACTCCATTCCCACCGCCGGTTCCAGCATCAAAATAGATCCCGTCCTCAACTGCTACGTGTTTTAACAAGTAGCTGGCTCCCTCGTTAAGCCAAGCTTTAGCAGTTTCCTCTGACTCAAATCCTTTATACTTTGCGCCATTTTTGCCAGCAACAATTTCCTGGCATTCCGGCCAGTTATCAGTAATCCCTTTTTCTCCATTTACCAAATAAGCGTAATATTTTCTCTTTGCCATGCTATTCGCCCAACAAAACATTATTCACAAACTGCATCGTGTATTTGCTAAACATTCCCGTTCCTTTCGTAAGTCCCGCAGGTTTAAGTATCTCATCTACGTGCGCCCCCTGAAATTCAGCTAGGGCTTGCTTTGTTAATGCGCCAAATAAAGTAGTTTCGTTGCCAGGAGAACCGGCGCCAGAGCTCGCGAGTTGAAATCCGTGCGCGTTTAGAAATGCCTGCAGTTGCCTTACGTCGTCGCCCCTGTCTCCGAGTTTTAGATAGCGGGCGAATTGATAGTTACTGGGATTTGCCAGCCCTTTTGCCTGCCTTAATTCTTGTATTTGTGATAAAAGCTGGGCTATCTGTGTTTGGAGCTGGGAGATTCTGGTTGTGTCGTCGGTAGTTTTAGGAATGTCTGCGGGTTTTGGCGTATCAGTTATAGGCGTGGTGGTTGTAGGCGTGTATGAATTTCCACCGCCTCCGCTAGACGGAGTTTCAGTTCTTTCAAACGTAGCAGATATTGTGTGAGCAGTGACAACACTTTCAAAGGTATATGTCGAAACCACACCAACCGATACATCATCCACCAACACGTCGTCAACTTGATAGCCACTATCTGGGGTAATTGTAAAGGTCTGATTATGGCCATTATTCACCCCGATGGATTCAGAAGGAGAAATTGAGCCATTAGCACCGACGGAAGATGTGATGATGTGGGAAAAAACATATGAAAATATTGTACCTGAATTGTTGGGCCCGCTAGTATTAGCCACGCCGTATAGAGTATTTACTAAATTTACTAAAGGTCCCGCTGGCCACAACCCTTCGCCGTTCAAGCCATCACCGTCTATTGGGTCAAAGGTATGCACGGTAAAAAAATTTGTTCCACTTGTCCCAATCGAAAAAATTGTGCCACTACCAGAAATGCCTCCATCTCCCACGCCGTAAAACGAATCGTCAAAATATGCAAGTGGATTAGTGTCGGAAATTACTCCTCCAGTGGAAGTATATAATAAACTGAAACTATGTTCTCCTGTTGTTCCCACCGAAAAAATTCTTTCGTTAGTTGATCCGGGCAAAGAAGATACGCAGTAGAGCGTATTCCCAATGAGCACGGGGGCAGCTGTAGGATAAACTCCGCTTGACAGATAAGCTAATGAATATAAGACCTCGTAGGAATAATCACCAGATGTCCCAATCGAAAAAACAACACCGACAGAATTAGTTCCACCACCCTGAGCTGTTCCATACAACGTCTGACCATCATTTGAAACAATTACTGGATTAGGATAGGATCCTCCTGCGTCTCCCGTAAAACTATGCATAATCGTAAAATCAGAATCCGTAATCCTAAATGAAAATATTAAACCTGCACCGTATGCGCCACCAATAATGGTCGTGCCATAAAGTTTGCCCCCTGATAATGCCAGTTGCCCGTTGGGAAGCGCCCCACCCTCTGCACCGTCAAAAGAGTGCAGAACGTTAAAAATATACTCTCCGGTTGTTTCTATTGAAAATATTATACCTGCCTCCGACTCCCCACCTCCTTGCGCAACGCCGTAGAGCTTGCCCTCAAATAATAAGAGAGAACCCAGGGGTGTAGCCCCACCCCCTGCACCGTCAAAATCATGCATTTTAACAAATGAACCATCGGTACTGATGGAAAACACCGTACCTGAACCAAACGCGCCCCCGGCCTGAGTAATACCATAAAGAGTGTCTCCAGAGCGTACGAGCGCACCAACGGGACTCGCGCCGTCAAGGTTAGTACCGCTACTATTATCCGAGAAAGCATACAAAACATTGAAATTCGCAGATGCCTCGCTGATAACCGTGCCGACAACAGTACCGTTATTAAAGCTCAGCCCATTAAAAGTGGCGTCGCCCGTGATAGTGCCGCTGTTGTAGCTTGTATTATTAAAAGTGGCGTCGCCCGTGATAGTGCCGCTGTTGTAGCTTGTATTATTAAAAGTGGCGTCGCCCGTGACGGAGCCTTCATTATGGCTTGAACCGTTAAATATCCACGAGGTAATGGGGATATTATCGCCAGCTCCA
>Ga0172380_10009976_pt1 | contig 10019 bp, 11 predicted proteins | sample Leawe162metaG_FD_119747 | JGI IMG/M metagenome (GOLD analysis project Ga0172380, IMG submission 119747) | Leachate microbial communities from a municipal landfill in Southern Ontario, Canada - Leachate well 162 metaG | ecosystem: Engineered > Solid waste > Landfill > Unclassified | place...
ATTTCTTTTTATCATACTCGGCAATTTTACTATTTAAAACCACGAGACAATCATCTCCTTGTTCTATTATTTTTTGGGCTAATTTGCCAAAAAATTCTGAAACAAAAGAAGCATTATTTATTAGGAAAAGCCATTTCATAAATTAAATTTTTTAAAAAAATAATTTCTTTTTTACCGACAATTTTAAATAAAAATATTAAAATTGTATATATAAAAATACCCATAATAATCGACAATAAAACATTCAATAATCCCCATGGGTTAAACCACTCAATTAATAAAATCATTAAAAATGATGCACCAATACTTTTAGCTATAAATTCCCACTCAATTATAAATTGTAACTCTTTAAAAGAAAAATACCACATCAAAATAAATGCGAAAAAATATGATGCAAAAGTGGCAATAGCTGCAGCTAGGATGCCAAACCTAGGAATAAATATTACATTCAACACTAAATTTAATAAAGCTGACATTGCCCAAATAATAGCAGTAAGTTTAGTTTTTTTAACTAAACAAAGAATCTGACTAAAAAAATAAATAATACCGTACAAAAGAATACTGACTAATATAAATGGAACAACTAAGTAAGAATTATCCGCAATTTCCTCTGTAGAAAAAATCACAAGTAGTTGTCGCGATAAAATAGACAATCCGAAAACCGCAGGAATTGTTATCAATAAAAAATATTTTAGAGAATAACTTAAATAATTTTTAACCTCATCAATTCTATTATCATCAAAAAACTTAGGCAAAACAACTGATAATATAAGTGCAAGAGGAAAAATAAAAAGAGATAAAATATTTCCAATAGAATATGCCGGTGCATAATAGCCAACAAAAATTATGCCGAGAAAAAATCCGATAAGATATCTATCCATAGAAGTAACTCCCCAATAAGAAACATGATTAACTATTGTTGGTAAACCAAAACTTAAATAACTTTTTATTAACGAAAAATTAGGAATCTTTATTCCGATTTTTCTAAAGATATAAACGAATATAAATAAACAGCTGACTATTCGAATAATTAATAAAGATATAACTGCACCATATAAACCATAACCGAGAAGAATCGCCCCAATAACTAATCCAGTTTCACCGAACATTTTTAAAACTACAAACCAAAAATATTTTCCTATTTCTCTCGTTGCTCTGACCACAACTAAAAGAATCGTATTTAAAGATTCAAAAATAATTATCAAAGATAAAAATTTAATAAATATAGGATCAAATCTAAAAAATGTAGCTGCTTGATTTGAAAATATCATCAAAAGCGAGGCTAACACTAAGGCAATAGCAAATATTAAAAGTAAAGAAGAATAAATCCCCTCTTGGATCTCTTCTTTATTTTTTCCTCCAGGCAAAAATCTTGTCAGTCCCTCATGCAGACCTAAAAAAGTAAAAGGAACGAGTAAACACATAGTAATCTTCAGCTGAGCCCAAATACCATAATCTTCCGCTCCAAGAATTTTTGTAATAACAGGTAAAAAAATTAAGCCCTGGGCCATTCCCAATAAATCAGCTGTACCGACAATAATTATATGTTTTACAAATTTTAGATATGAATACATTCCAATATTTACAATTTAAAAAATTATTATCTTAAATCTCTAATCAATTCAAATGCTTCAACCATTTCTTTTGAAACCGTAGTGCCCCATCTTTGAGCAATAATCTCTATGGCTTTAACGGAACGAGGATGAGGATAAGCTTTTATTTCACTTTTATAAGCACTCAAGGCCTTAATCTTTTTATCAAAATTATCGGAAATATCTACGAAGACGTTAGGCATAAAATAATTTTCTCCTTTAGGAGAGGCCCATTCCGTTGATGAAGGATTTTCAAAAGAATAAATCTCTTTGACTGTTTCTGATTTTATAGGACGACAAGCGGTCAACACCGCCTTAAAAGTTATCTGATGGTCTAAATTCAAATCCCCTGCATGATGCGTAAAAATAATGTTCGGCTTAATTTTATTTTTGATCTTTTCTATTGCCTTAATAATATCTAAAAAAGGGACTGTGTCATATTGCTGGTCGGGAAAATCTTCAAAGAATAGTTCAGAAATTCCGAGGATTTTACCGGCTGTATGAGCTTCTTCTTCTAAAACAGATTGTTCTGCTTCTGTTTTATTTTTTTCTACGGCATCATAACGAGACGACTTACCTCTCCCCAAAAATAAACAAAAAACTTCATCACCTTTTTTTGTATGTTTAAATATCGTGCCACCACACCCTAGAACCTCGTCATCTGGGTGAGCGACTATAACTAGTATTTTATTATTCATTTTTGGATATGACAGACAAATTTTCGTGAATAAACGCCAATGCTCGTTCATAAATCGAAATACTGCCTGCACATAAATTTTTAAAATATATTTTATCGCCTGAATAATCAATATCTTCCCCATCCCATAGTTTCAAATGTCCTCCTGATTCCTTTAAAATTAATTCGCCCGGAGCCGTATCCCATATTTTGAATATTTCTTTCTTTAAAAAAATGTCTGCTTTTCCTTCGGCAATTCTACATAATTTCACTCCATAGCTCCCTGATTCAAAAAATTTATTAACCTCTATTTTTTTAAGAATTTTTGCGACAACACCCTTTGCCGGTCGGTTGTCAATATATGTTTTTTTAGAAAATAATTTATTTTTTACGAAAATACGTTTTACCTTGTCTATATGTTTTAAATATGCGCCGTTGCCGGCGACAGCCCAATAGGTATTTTTAAGAGCCGGAGCATAAACAACTCCTAATTGTATATTACCATTTTTTATAAAAGCAATTTGCACACAAAAACCTTTATAACCGTCGTGATAACTTTTAGTGCCATCAAGAGCATCAACCGTCCAATAAGAATAATTTTTACAGACAAAGTTTTTGTCCATTTCATATTTTTCTTCTGATAAAATTGATTCTTCGGGATAATAAAATTTTAAAAAAGATGTTATCCAATTTTCGGCAGCAATATCTATGGGTGATTTTAATTGACCATCTGATTTTTTAAAAACTGTACTTGATAAAAAATCATATTCCGGAAAATTTCTAAATTTCAAAATGGCATCTCCGACAGATTCACAAATGGCAACAGACAAACTTAATCTTTTTTTAAATTGTTTTTCCAATTGACTATCTTTCATTTTTTAGAAAATTTATAAACTGAGTAATTCTAAAATTTAAAAAACTTTTTTTATTATCAAAAAAAGCTTTGGACTTTTTGACATCTAAACAAAATGGTGGATAATTTACTGAAAAATCTTTAATTATCTTTGACCCGGATTTACACAGCTTTACAATTCTTTGGGCTACACTGAAAAGGTCTATTGTTTCTCCGTATCCTATATTGAAAATTCCATTTTTTTTCTCACTTTTAATGGAATAAATTAAGGAACCGATAACATCTTCTATAAAAATTACATCCCACGGCATAGAACTTTTTTCAGAAATATGAATATCTTCTCCTCTTATGGCTTTGGAAATAAAATTATAAATAGCCCCTGCTTTTCTATTAAGTGCAAAAATTCCGGGAAACCTTAAAATAAGATAATCAGTATTAGATTTTTTTATAATTTCTTCTGAAACTACTTTACTAAAAGCATAAAAATCTAAAGGACTAAGCTGATGATTTTCATCTACCGGTAGGTATTGAGGCAAACCATAAACAGTCATACTTGAAAGAAAAATGACTCTTTTAATTTTATTTTTTTTAATTGCCGAAACTAAGTTAAAAGTAGCTAATATATTACCCTGAAACATTTTTTCTCTTTCGGCAGAATTTAAATTTCCAGATTTGATATAAGCGGCTAAATGAACAACCTGAGTAAAGTCGTATTTTTGAAATAATCTAAAAACTTCTTTTTCAGATGCTAAATTACATTTTTCAAAAATAAAATCTTTTCGGGCCGGATTTTTTATATCACAACCTACAAATTTGATATTTCTATTTTTAAGAGACGTAATCAAAGCATCGCCCACCAATCCGCTGGACCCCGTAATCAAAATAAAGTTTTCTTTTTTTTGTTCTTTAAAGTCCATCTTTTTTAATGTTTTTTTCATCAATATAAATTTGTTCCGGATATCGTATCATTACTAAATTCTTTTTAAATTTTGGAGCAAAAATCTTTTCTCCCAATAAATCCCCGATTAGCAAACCAACTTCGTTAACACCGGCAGCCGTAGTTAAAACAAGAGTGGTGGAAAATCTTGGATTAATCTCAAAAATTTTAGGCACATTATTTTTTTTATCTATTATTAACTGAACATTAAAGGGACCATTAGCCTTGAACATTTCCTGAATTTTTTTGCAAGTTTCAACAATTTTTTTATTAAATCGAGTAACCGCTATTTGTGTAATTCCCTTTTTTAAAATAACCTCTTTTGGTACTACCGACAAAACTTTTCCTTTTTGAGAAACTACAACGGAAATAGTATACTCGGTTCCCTCAACAAATTCTTGGAGCAGAAGATCCTTCTTCTTATAAGGATTAGATGAAAGATAAAATTCAAGGTCTTTGTTGTTTTTTAAATACTGAAAACCTCGGCTCCCTCTTCCCGTAATAGGTTTTACAATACAGGGAAATAATTTAAGAGGGACTTTTTTGAACGATCCTAATAAATAAGTCTTAGGGCAGGGAATTTTATTTTTGTCCAAAGCATTCATAAGTTCCCACTTATCAAGACACAATTTAATAAAATTTTCTTCCGGTAATAAAACTTTCGGACTATCTACATTTTTGAAATATTGCTTGACCGACAGAAGTTCTTCGTCTATTCCCGGAATAATAATATCAACTTTTTCTTTTTTAATTATTTTATCCAGTTTTTCAAGATAATTTTTACTAGTACAAAGTGGTGCAATATAACTCTTGTCCGCCAAATAAAGACCTGCTGCGTATTTATTCGCATCAAAAGTAATAATCCTATACTTTTTACTTAATAATCTGATCAGATAAATCGCGCTTGACCCTCCGGCACCTGTTAAAAAAATAGTTTTTTTAGACATTATTTGTTTTATTAATCTTGTTCAAAATATTAATTATTGATCTAACATTTTTAATAATATAATCGGGTTTTGGTAAATTTAAAGGTGGTTTAATGTTTTTATATTCCCCTTGGAGAACACGAACAGTTTTAATACCCATATTCTTTGCTCCGGGAAAATCCTTAAAAGGATTATCTCCAACCATAACAGCTTGATTCGGAAGCACCTTAAAATGTTTTAATATTTTTTCAAAACAGAAGGGATCTGGTTTTGGTTTATTGTAATCATCTGTGTAAACAACAAAATCAAAAAAATCCTTTATGCCCAAAGCATTGAGCTTTCTTCGCTGAACAGACCCCAACGCATCAGTTAACAAGGCAACTTTATAATCTTTTTTTAAAAAACTTAATAAATCTACTACTCCGAAATAAGGTCTCAACTTTAACTCATTATTATGATAAACATCAACCAATTCATTTATTAAATTCTTATCGTAGATATTGTATTTTTGAAGAATAATATCAAATATGTGCCCTCGTCCATCTTTTTTAAAAATATTATTAAGGTCATCAAAAAAATCTTTTTTATTAATTTTAAATCTTTCTTCTATAACTTCGGCAACGGCTAAAAAACCATTCTTTACAAAATCTTTTTCGTCATAGAGAGTATTATCTAAATCAAAAATTATAACTTTTATTAAATTTTCGGGCATTTTATATCTTCTTTTTTTAAAAAAACATCTTCAGTATGACGAATCATAAAAAAATTATCAATAAATTTTCCTATCCTGCTCTCTATTTTTTTGCCTTTCAATAATTGAATCAAATACAACGGAGTATTAGCTCCGGCAGCAAAACTTAAAGAAGACCCTCCTCCATATCTTGGATTAACTTCAATGAATTTAATGTTCTTACCGTCAAAAAAACATTGAATTGTATTATGGCCTATCAGTTTTAACTTTTTTGACATCTCAATAGTAGAATCTATTATTCTTTTATTGTTATATGTTCTCCCTATAAAACTTTCGCCACCAAATGTAAAAATTCTTTCTCGGGGAACCACTGAAATTATATTTCCATCAAAATCAGCAAACAAATCAATGGTATATTCTTTTTCGTTAATATATTCCTGAATAATGCGGTTTTTATTGATGGACAGACCCAAAGCTAATTCTTTTTTATTATTGATTTTTAAAACACCCCTACTTCCTTTTCCAAAACGATCATTCATAAACAAGGGAAAATGAATATTACTTTTTTCTATTTCTTTGATGTTATAAGTTTTAGGAATAGGAATATTGTTTTTTTTACAAAACTCAACAAATTTTAATTTATCAAAACATGTCTCCACGGTTTCAATAGAAGAAACCATAATTGTAACTCCCATCTTTTCAAATTTTTCTCTGTTTTTAGCAAAAATAGGCAATTCATCGTCTTTAGTGGGCACAATTAATTTTATGTTATGTTTTCGGCAAATATTCAAAAGTTTAGCTATAAACGAAGAATCGGAATATTTAGGCACTAAATAAGATAAATCGCTATATAAAAAAGCAGCCGAAAGAGGATTTATGTCAACGCAAATTATTTTTCCTCCTTCTGTTTTAAGGGCTTTTTTAAAGGCCTTTACTAAAGGAACTTCTCTGCCGGCACTGGTAATAAGAATATTCATATTAAATCGCTTTTAGTTATTTTTTGATCCGCCTTAATATTTTTATTAACTTTTTTACCGATAATTTTATAAAAATCAGCCGGTAAAATTGCCCCATTTCCGGTTCTTTTTGTCATAATGTTCTGAATGGTAATTTTATCGTTTCTTTTAATTTCCTCTATGGTAACTATCCCCCGTCTAATTAATTTTTCTTTTTCTATTTCTCTTTTTACCGGTTTCTTTTTTTCTGTTCCCATACTTTTCTCAATATTTCTTATATTTTTTACCATTTCTTCTAATTCCTTCGGCTCTAGGGCAAAAGGATGGTCCGGTCCTTTAAGTTTTCTACTTATGGTAAAATGTTTCTCAACCATTTTAGCTCCTAAAGCAACTGCTGCTGCAGGTATTACAGTGTCTAAAGTATGATCAGAAAAACCAATAGGAATATTAAAAAAATTCTTCATTGTTACCATTGCCTTTAAATTTACCTCCTCAGATAATGTTGGATAAAGACCAGTACATTGAAGCAAAATAACCTGATTGTTTTTTACTGCTTCAATCCATCTCAAGGCCTCGGTTATTTCTTTTATTCCATAAAAACCAGTGGAAAGAATCAACGGCTTCCTTTTTTTAGCCGCATATTCAAGAAGGGGTCTGTCTATTAACTCCGGCGATGCCCATTTAAAAGCAGGAACTATTTCATCTAATTCATCTATTGCCTGCTTATCAGAGGGAGTAGAAAGAAAAATTAATCCTTTTTTTTGAGCATAATCAGCTAATGACTTTTGCCATTTTCTAGGAAGTTCTATTTTTTTAATAATATCAAAAGGTTTTTCTGTTTCACCTATTAATCGCAACGGTTCTTTGTATCTGGGGTAAAGGGTTTCAGCACTATAAGTTTGAAATTTAACAGCATCAACGCCTGCTTTTTTAGCGATGTCTATTAGTTTTTTGGCGGTTTTAAAATCCCGATTATGATTAGAACCTGCCTCGGCAATAATAAAACAAGGATCATTTTCCCCACCAACCCATTTATTTCTAATTTTTATTCTTTTTTTGAATTTCATAATCTATTATTTCTTTAATACCCTGTTCTAAAGAAATTCCCGGAAGCCATCCGGTAATTTCCTTAAATTTATTCATATCGGCTAAACTTTCTTCAAAATGGCTTTCATTTTTTTCCTCTTCAATTCTAATATCGGGAAAATATCCTTTCAAAATAGACATTATTTCTTCTATTTTTCTTGCCCTGCTTGTCCCCAAATTAACAATTTCATTTTTTACATTTGATTCCGACAATCTTATAAGCCCCTCTGCAACATCGTCTGCGAAAATATAATCAAAAGAATTATCTTTCAAAAATAATTTTATAGGTTCTTTGGCAATTGCCGCCCTTACGCACCTGGAAATAAAATCTTTAGAATTTCTTCCGTAAACCCTAAAAATTCTTGCCGATAGTTTAGAAAAAGGATATTCGGAAAAATTATCTAAAAACTCTAACTCTTTCTCTGTATAGTATTTAGCGGCTCCACAAATATTTCTTACATTTATTCTGCCTGATTCTGAGAGTTTCACCGGCTCCAGAGGAGATTCTAAAAGATATGTTTTAGGATCATAGATTAAGTAGCTTGATGCAAATATAAATTTCTGAACATTCTTGCAATATTTTACGGCATCAATTACTTTATGAGAAAGTAAAACATTGTTTGTAAAATTAAATTCCCAGAAATCTGCTTGTTCTTCTGATCTTTCAAAAGTGGCCGCTAAGTGAAAAATAATATCCGGATTAAAAATGGTAAATTCTATTGGGTTCAGCTGAGCTAAATCTCTTTGAGAATATTCAACTTGTGATAAAAAATCTTCTGGTTTTGGAACAATATCAAAACACCTTACAATAGCACCCCTATTAATTAATTTTTCTATTAATACATGACCAATAATGCCTGCACCACCAGTGACTATAACTTTTTTATTTTTCCACTGCATATTGTTTTAAAATTATTTTATTTAGTTTTTGATTGACATTAATATTTTATCCGGAAACTTTTCTTTAATTTTAAATCCGACTTTTTCATAAACTCTTATAGCTGCTTTATTTTCAGATATTACTCCCAAATCAATCTCTTCGAGCTTCAAATTATTAAAACCATAATCTACCAATAGTGTTATTGCTTCCGTACCAATACCTCTTCCCCAATAATCTTTATCACCAATTAATATACCAATAGTCGCTTTATGTTTTTCAAAATCAATCGGCTCAAGCTTAATGTTTCCAATATGTTTTTGATTTTCTTTAAAAAAAATACCAAAAAATAAACAGCTCTGATTTTCGTTATTCTTCTCAATATAACTTTTCAATTGATCTATCGTTGCTTTTTTTGTTTCAAGATATTGATTTACTTCAGAGTCATTTAACCAACTGCAATATTCTTCGGTGGCATTATTCTGATCTAAAGTCTTCAGATAAATTGTTTTCCCTTCAATTTTCATATTCTGTTTTATTTAATATTTTCAAAACAACAAAGCATTGTTTTTGACCTTCCTCTTAAAAAATTTGGGACATATTTTTTCAAACCGGAAAAAGGCAAAAACGAACCATAAATAAATTGTAAATTTTCTGGCAGTTTCCAAATCAAAGAAGATCTTTTGACTATCCACAATCCGGAAAAAAGCTTATTAAATTTATAAATATTCATTAAACGGTTTAAACTTATTGCAGTATATGGTCTGACATGGGTCGGATCGTCATAAAAACTATTCCCAGCGTATTTTAAATTTGGTGTGATAACAACGACCACCCCCTTTGCCGTGAGTACTCTTTTAATCTCCCGTAAAATATTTGAAGGGTCGTGAAGGTGTTCAATTAATGCGTACATAAATACGACATCAAAACTATTTTCGGAATAAGGTAGTACATCAAATTCAAAATTTACCCCATCTTTGATATCTATCCCCACAGCGTTTATTCCACGCTTTTGGCAAACTCTTGTAAAACTTCCATCGCCACACCCCAAATCTAAAACTCTACCTTTAAAATCTTTTTTTAAAATATCTTTAAACAATTGTTCAATAGTCAAAAAAACTCTATCTTTCAGATAATCTTGTTCTTGACTGGTTTTTTGTTCTACCCAATGAGTATAATATTTTTCAATTAAATCGTTCATATGTAATTTTTTAAAAATAATGAATGGATTAATGAATCGCAATATTTTCCTTTTTTGAAATAGTGTTGCTTCAATCTTGCCTCTTTTTTAAAACCGAATGATTCAAGTATTTTGATATGTCCTTTTCTGAAATCAAATGTATCCGTATAAATTTTATTAAGCTTCAATTTTTTAAAACTATAATCCGAAAGCATTTTTAAAACTAATAAAAAATATTCCCTATA
>Ga0172380_10009977_pt1 | contig 10017 bp, 14 predicted proteins | sample Leawe162metaG_FD_119747 | JGI IMG/M metagenome (GOLD analysis project Ga0172380, IMG submission 119747) | Leachate microbial communities from a municipal landfill in Southern Ontario, Canada - Leachate well 162 metaG | ecosystem: Engineered > Solid waste > Landfill > Unclassified | place...
TGACTGGTCTTGGATGGATAGAGATGGCGCGGTTCTCTCCAGAGTATCTGGTACTGACGCTTATGAGGCTGTACTTTATTGGTACGCTGATTTAACGACAGATAGACCTAGAGCACACTCGTTCCTTCGAGATGTTCAATAATATCTCAGTCTGAAAGACTTTAAACTAGAATCCTGAAAGGGGGTAAACTATTTAATAGGGGGATACTCTTTTTAGGGTATCCCCCATTTTTGAAAGGAAGTGATTTTAATGATTAAGAGAAGACATATAGATGAGGATGCCAGAGATACTTATGTAATAAATAGTATCCAATCATCTGCAATAACAGATAGAGTTGTTGGAATCTGTCCAGTAAAATCTCAGTTGGTTAAGGTTTATGAGGTTCACGGAACTGCCGCAGGACAGGCAGGTACATTAGCAATAGAGAGATTACAGGGAACAGAAACATCAGGATCGGGGGATCATGTAGTTATAGGTATGGATTTAGAGGAAACAGCCAATACTGTTCAAGAAGGAACTATACTTACAACCAGTGATATGCATATATTTGCGGCAGGTGATAGAGTAGGAACCCATGTTAATTCGGGTTCCGCCACTTCATTAGCCACAATGGTTGTTTCTTTGCAGTTTAGACCAGTAGATTAGACTGGCTGTATCTATTTTTTGAAAGGAAGTGATTACATTGATTAAAAGAAGAAATATAGAAGAAAGTCATAGAGATACCTTTACTATGCAGTATTTTGGATTAAATACCTTTACTGATAGGGTTATAGGAATAGTGCCTGTTGATTGTGAGCTTGTTTCTGTACAAGAAGTGCATGGTACCGCCGGTTCTGCTGGTACTCTTATGATTGAAAAACTAAGACACACAGAAACTCCCGGTACAGGCAATGACTTGCTATCTACTGCTTTGGATTTAACTTCCACAGCAGATACGGTACAGGATGGGACTTTAGTTACAGTAGCACAGGATAAGTCTGTACAGCCGTTTATAACTAAATTTAAGGCCGGGGATAGGGTATCTATGTATATTACAGGTACTCCGACCAGTCTTGCTAATGTCGAATTAGTTCTCACATTTAGACCTATTGATGGCGGCGAGGTAATGGTAAGCAATTCTATTAGTTCATCTGCTTCACCAAGTCTATCTTCTAGTGCCTCTCCTAGTGTCTCTCCTAGTGTGAGTTTATCTCCGAGTTTGTCTCCCAGCATTTCTCCGAGTTCTTCACCTAGTATATCTCCGAGTTCCAGTAAATCTCCGAGTTTGTCTGATAGTGCGTCTCCGAGTTTGTCGCCAAGTATTAGTCCGAGTACATCTCCTAGTGTGTCATTGTCGCCGAGTTTATCTCCAAGCGTGTCACCTAGCGTTTCGTTGTCTCCGAGCTTATCTCCAAGCTTATCTCCGAGTTTGTCGCCAAGCCCCTCTCCAAGCTTGTCTCCGAGCTTATCTCCAAGCTTATCTCCGAGTCTATCTCCGAGTGTGTCTCCGAGTGTAAGTTTGTCACCAAGTTTGTCGCCGAGTTTGTCGCCAAGTATCAGCCCCTCGTTGAGTCCGAGCGAGGAATAACCTTTATGCCCCTGCTATTTTGTCAAATTGCTTGTCAAATACAGGGGTATAGGTTAAAATAATATGTATTATGAAACCCAAGGTGATGGTAAACATTCTGCATATAGGGACAATTCATGCAGGACTAGAGACTATGGTAGTGGAGTGGATGCACCAGTGTAGGGACAAGTACGACTTCTCATTTTTCTTGCCAACGGCAAGACCAATTCCAAATAATAGAAATAAAATATGTAAGCAGTTCATAGAGGGTAGTTGGGAATATCTTTTTATGTTTGACGAAGATACTATTCCTCTTAAGAATCCTTTCTCTATGATAGAGCATGATTTAGACGTTTGTGGTGGAGTATACCCCGGAAGAAGTTCTAAGGGATTTAATTTCCATGTTTTCGATTTAGATAAGGAGAAATATAAGAATGGAGATATTTTCTTTGAATTTATACAAGATCCTAATAGAAGGGTGGGAGTGCAGAAAGTGGATGCCGTGGCCACCGGATGTGTTTGCATTAAGAGATCTGTAATTGAGAAAATGTATAAAAATAAGATGGCTCCCTTTGAAGAATTATTTGATGAGTATGGAATTATGATTACCTCAGATGATATGGCCTTTTGTTTGAAGTGTATGAAACTTAATATAAAGGTTCATGCAGATTGGGATATACTATGTGACCATATAAAGGAAACACCGCTACTAAAGTGCATAGAGTTAATCTCCAAGGCAGCTAAAAGCGGAATTGCAGAGATAAATACATCCGGTAGTAAGGATATAAAACAAGGTGAACTTTAAAGAACAGTTAGATTATATAAAGAATAATAAGAAAATAGACATTCGGAAGTTCAATAAAGTTACCGATATAACTAATGCAATCGACTTTATGAATCGGGAGGTGGAGAAAAATATAGAATCTAAAGCCGACAAAGACATAGAAAGTATCTCCAAATTCTTAGTTCGGGAAATGACACAAAAGATATTTATTTTAGGAAAGGCAGGAAAGAAATGATTAAGTTAAGTGTGGTAACTCCTGTATATAAAGAACCATTTATTGACCAAACAATAAAGTCGTTACTAGACAACTCCGCCCTCGGTAATGAGTTGGAAGTTATACGGGTTTTAGATGGATATTGGCCGGATAAACCTATGATAGAAGATGATAGGGTGATAACAGTACATTTAGGTAAGAATAGGGGTATGCGAGGGGCTATAAACGCTGGGGTTTCTGTGGCTAGGGGTGAGTTTATTATGCGCACAGATTGTCATTGTATGTTTGGTAATGGATATGACGCTATTTTGACTTCTCAGTGTCAACCAGATTGGATAGTTACCGCCAGACGATATTTTTTAGACCCGATTAAATGGGAGGTAATGGATATACCCTATGTAGATTACGAGAAACTTGTTATTCAGAAAACCGAGGGTGGGGAAAAGTTTTCCGGTCAGTCTTGGAGAAGTAGAGATGAGCAAAGAAAGGATATACCTATAGATGAGACTATGGCTATGCAAGGTAGTATGTGGGTTATGCCTCATAAGTGGTGGGATGATGTTATAGGGGAATTACAAACTGATGGGTATGGCCCCGCCTACCAAGACTCACACGAAATGATTTTCAAGACTTGGAAGGCCGGAGGAAAAATGATGCTTAATAAAAATACTTGGTTTGCCCATAAACATAGAGATTTTCCAAGAAGTCACCAAGAGGGTACAAAAGAGAATCCATGGATAAGAGAGGATAGTTGGGCTTATGCTATTAAGATATGGAAAGACTACTATACCAAGGAAATTAAACCGAAGTGGGGTATTTAAATGAACTCCTTAAGTATAGTAATTCCTGCCTATAGGGAGCCATTTTTAAATAATACTATAGAGTCACTGTTAAAGAATACTGTTGGAGATTTCGAGATTATACCGGTGATAGATGGATATGATTCTGGAAAAATTATAGAGGATTCCAGAGTAAAACCGATAATATTGGAAAGAAATACAGGAATGAGAAATGCTATAAATTCCGGTATATCTTCTTCTTCAGGAAAATTCATAATGAAATGTGACTCTCATTGTTCTTTTGCTTATGGTTTCAACAAGGTACTAACAGATAGTTGCGAAGATAATTGGCTTATTATACCAAGACGCTACTCATTATCTGTGGGAGATTGGGAAAGGGATATGCGCAGAGCACCTAGAGATTATCACTATTTGACCTTTCCCGATCCTAAAAACACTCATTACGGAAATAGTATGCAAAACGCCGACTGGCACAGTATGGATAAAAGGCGTTCCGATAATAAGTATAATATCGACGATACTATGTCTTTTCAAGGTAGTTGTTGGGTGGCTAATAGAAGGTATTTTTTGGATAGGGTAGGTGTTTTGGACGATTCCCCAGAAGCCTACGGAACATTTATACAGGAGTATTTAGAGATAGGGATGAAGTATTGGTTGGGAGGGGGAGAAATAAAGATTAACAAAAATACATGGTATTCCCATTTGTCTAAAAGGAAACACCACTATCTTAGTGGGATGTTTTCTAGGAATTATAAAAAGGATAAACAATCCATTAAAAGTTATAATTGGGCTACTAACCATTGGATAAATGATAAAGAGGCCAACACCATTCATTCTTTTGAGTGGTTTATTGACAGGTTTTGGCCTATACCCTCGTGGCCTAAAAATTGGAAGGAATTATATATACGAAGCACTTATTGATATATGTAGATCCCAGTAGGTGGTTTGAGGATCACGAGTCCGAGAATCTGGCAAAGATACAGATAGATAACTGTTTTAGACTTGGTGTAGAAAAAGATATTGTTCTTGTAACCAACTTTGAGTATGAATATAGGGGTATAAAACCCATTATTCTAGGGGATGAAACCTGCTGTAAGTTCGATATACGGGCTAGTAAAATTTTCGTTATAGTGGATTTATTTGACAGAAACTTAATAGAGGACGAGTTATATTGGATACACGACCTAGACGCTTATCAGTTGTTGCCAATAGAAGAAGATGAGCTGGGGTTAGGAGAAAAAGATTTAGCCTTAACAGACTATGGATGGAGAAAGAAATGTAATACTGGAAGTTTTTTCTTTAACAGGAATTCTGGGGATATATTTAGAGATATAATGCACTTCATACTGGAAAATGGCGGACACGAAGAAGGGGCTTTAGATAATCTTATTAAAAACAATAATAATAACATTAAGGATAGATATAAGATGTTGAATATAAGATATAACATAGGAATGAGTAAGCTTCCCTATATAGTTAAAAAGGCCATAAAACCCATTAAAGTATTACACTTTCATCCAGAAAAAAGAGATATATTATCAAAGTTTAAACCCTTGATGACAGAGGGATTATTGGAAATATTTAAGATTTATGGATACAACTAATTTAATAAAAGACTTGCAGTCGATGGAGATTGTTCGCAAAAGAAGAATTTGGAAACCCGTTATGGAGAAGTATGGCTTTAATAGAATATGTGAAATTGGTGTTTATGAGGGCGTGAATTTTGACAGAATGATTGCCCATAATCCCGAATTGGCTATAGCAGTAGATTCTTGGATAGATGATGGTGTAATAGGTAGGAATGATGGTGGTTCCTCCCAAAGAAGATTAGACATTATGGCGGATTCATTTTCTAAAAGAATGGCCAATAAACCATTTGTAAAGATATGTAGAGGTTACTCTTTCGATGTAGTAAAGGAATTTCCTGATGAGACATTTGACTTGATATATATAGATGCAGACCATACCTATAGTGGCTGTTTGCGGGATATGCATGACTGGTATCCGAAGTTACGACATGGGGGGGTGTTCTCTGGAGATGATTATGTACGGAACAGAAGTCCTATGGGCGTAAGATTTGGCGTTATTGAGGCAGTGAAAACATTCCTTAAAGAGAATAATATCGAAGATAGGTTTTTTGATTTTCCAAGAAGGGGGTGGGGGATTATAAAAGAATGATTCTCCTACATATTGGTTGTGGAAACCGTAAACACTCTGGTTTTATAAATTCCGATAAGGATACGATGGATATTTCTAAATGCTGGCCATATGGGGATAGTAGTATAGACGGTATTGTTTCCATGCATGTTCTCTGTCAACTAAGTTGGAGGGATTTAGTTTTTGCTTTAAGGGAGGCCTATAGAGTCCTGAAAATCGGTGGGGTTATGAGATTTGGGGTTCCCACAGTAGAATTAGACAGGGATTTAGATTTCCTTCTGGGGTGGAACAATATCAACCTTTTTAGTATAGATTTGTTGCGCAGAGTTTTTCTGGACAAAATAGGTTTTTCCTCTTTTGAGGTTAGGAATTATCACGATTCGGCGTTACCAAAATTAGCGGAAGTCGATAATAGAAAAGACAGAGGTACTTTTTATTTGGAGGTTATAAAATGAAGGTATGCCTCGATTTGCATGATTTTGGGATAATAAATAATCGAATGGAGACATTATTATTCCTTAAAGAGAGTTTTCCGAAGTTTAAAGTTTCTCTATTTACTGTTCCTATGGAAACCAAAAACGATTGGGGTATGGGAATTCATAGGGATAAGTACCTTAAATCTATAAAAGATAACCTTAGTTGGATTCAGATAATTCCCCATGGTCTTAGACACAATAAGGTAGAGGTATTAAAATGGGACTATTATTATGCTTCCTATGTCCTTCATTTAATAGAACAGTTATTTGGTAACGATGGGTTGGAATTCGAGAGAGGTTTTTGCGCTCCCCATTGGGGCTGGAATAGTGAGGTGGTACAGGCATTGAATGATGCTGGGTGGTGGGGTGCGGTTAACCCAAAAAGAACAATGCTTTATACCGATAAATTTTATGAATATTCACACTCTATAAATGAGAGATTTCCGAGAAATAGTGACTTGAAGTTGCACGGACATTTGTATGGTACTGAGGATGATGTGAGTAGGTGTATGGACAATTTATTAAGTCTTCCAAAAAATACCGAATGGCATTTTTGTACTGATTTTCTGGAGAAGAAATGAAGAAATTCTCGGAATATCAATGTGTAGAAGGAGAACCAATGAGTGAACGGGACGTGCAAGAGGTAGGGAGTAAATTCTGGAATAAGGGAAAGTGGGATAACTTTGTACTACCATTTCTGCCAAAAAACTGTGCTGGGATGACCTTGGTTGATATGGGGTGTAATGCGGGTCTATTTTTAAAACTCGCCGAAGATAAAGGATTTAATGTTATCGGCGTGGATTCTGATAGAGAGGCGGTAAAGAAAGCATTAAGATATCGTAAGAGAAACAATGGTAATTATAAGATACTTTTCGAGCATATGGAAAGAGTTATACACGCTTTACCAATGGCCGACTTTACGGTCTTGGCCAATTCACATTACTATTTTCCAATATCAGACTGGATGGATTATGTGGACGAATTAAGAACTAAAACCAGATATTGCATAATAGTTACAGCAGAGAAAAGACCGATTATTGCAAGAGCTTCTGCTGATCTACCCTCTATTAGAAGCTATTTTAGGGGTTGGGACGAGGTTGGTTTTATTGACGAATTGCCGTTAGACGGTGATCCGTTTCCTAGAAGATTGTGGGGAATATGCTTCAAGAGTAACTTTATAGAGAGAGAAAAACTGGATAAACTGGATAATGGAAATAATGTTCAGAATAACTTTTATAATGAATTAGATAACGGTATTGAACCCATAAAGACTAGATATGGAAGGATTCTTGCTAGGTATAGAAAGAAATGGCCGGAGGGAAAGTTGGATAGATTCCTTGGAGAAAAGGTAGAGTTATATGAGAGTATTAAAAAGTGTGGACTTAAAAAGCCTTTAATAGTAAACTCTAATGGTAGGGTGTTAGACGGTAATCACAGATATGCCATGTTAAAACATTTGGGATATGATAGTTCTTTTGTGAGGAAAGTATGACAGCAAGTGTAATTTATTATACCAGTAATAGGGAAAATCAGGAGTTTGAGGAGAAGATAATATATGATCTTGCTCATAAGACAAGCTTGCCTATTATTAGTGTTTCTCAGAAACCCATAAAACTAGGTAAAAATATTTGTGTTGGAGATGTTGGAACATCTGGATTTAATCTGTGTAGGCAAATTCAAATAGCGTGTAGAGAGGCGAACACAGATTTCGTTATATCTGCCGAGTCGGACTGTTTATATTCCCCAGAATACTTTACATTTACTCCAAAGAGATTGGATATACCATATAGAAATACAAATATTTATGTTATTCGTTATAAAAGAGAAACCTTTAGTAAGAAGGATAGTTCCATGTTTGCACAGGTAGTGGGTAGAGAGTTCTTTATAAATAGACTCGATGATTTATTTGGAGACTCTTCCATGTGGAATACCAAAGAAAAGAATTTTCCTAAAGAAAGAAAAAGAAAGATATTTGATGAGTATGAGTATTTTTGGACGGATAGTGCTTGTATTTCTTTTAAAACCGGCAGAGGTATGCGTCAACACACTAACACGGATGATACAGAAGCGTATAGTTTGCCTTATTGGGGTACAGCGAAAGGACTTAGAAAATGGGCGGGTCTATAATATTCTACTCAGACAATAAAATAACCGAGCCTATTAAAAGTGTGGTTATGCGACATATTTTAGAATCTAATCTGCCGATAGTGAGTGTGACATTAAAACCTTTGGATTTCGGAAAGAATATTGTTGTCGCTGGAGAACGAAGTTATCCCACTTATGTAAAACAGATAAGAACCGCCTTAGAGAACGCCACTGGTAATTTTGTGTTCTTCTGTGAGAATGATGTTTTATATCCCAAGAGTCATTTTGATTTTGTCCCACCGACAAATAATATTTTCTACTATAATAGGAATGTGTGGAAATGGAAATTTGGAAACAAGACAGCAGTTACATATGACAGGATGTTGCCACTATCTTGTATGTGTTGCGACAGAGAGTTGGCCTTAAAACACTATAGAATGAGGGAAGAAGCAGTATTAAAGAGACTTGATGAGTTCCAAAGTAGAGAGCCAGAACTTGCCAGAAAGTGGGGATATGAACCCGGAACTAAAAAGAGAAGACGGGGGGGAATTACTGATGATGACTTCGATACTTGGGTATCAGAGTATCCTGTAATAGATATAAGACATGAAGGTACATTTTCTCCCGATAAATGTACCTTGGATAGTTTTAAACACCTTCCTTTAAACTGGGGGGAGATTCCAATAGAAAATATCTCGGGATGGAATTTAGGGGAACTTTTCGGTCTATGATGTTAAGTATTCTGATACCTTCCCGCAACGAAATGTTTCTCAAGAACACAGTTGAGGATATAGTTAAAAATAGAGAGGCCGAGACGGAAGTAATAGTTCTTTTAGATGGTTCTTGGTCAGATCCACAGATACCTCAATATCCCGATGTCAATATAATCCATGTGAATAAGTCAATAGGACAAAGGGCTGGAACAAACCTAGCCTGTAGATTGGCTAGAGGAAAATACGTAATGAAGGTAGACGCGCATTGTTCCTTTGATAAGGGCTTCGATAGGAAGATGTTGGAAGCATTTGAAAAGACCGGTGATAATGTAACTATGGTTCCTGTAATGAAGAATCTCCATGTATTCGATTGGAAATGTTATAAGTGTGGCTGGAAAAAGTATCAAGGTCCCACTCCCGATAAATGCCCACAATGCGGAAGAAGTCATAGATTGCATAGGAAGATTCTATGGAGAGCTAAAGACCGCCCCAATAGTACCTCGTTTTCTTTTGATTCAGAGCCGCATTTCCAATATTTTAACGAGTACACTAAAAGACCTGGGTACAAAGAAGAGGTAGAGAAAACAGGATTAACCGAGACCATGTCGTTACAAGGCTCTTGTTTTATGTGTACCAGAGAGAAGTATTGGGAACTGGATTTGGGTGGAGAGTCCCTTGGCAACTGGGGAAATCAGGGAATACAAATCGCCTGTGCCACATGGCTTTCGGGTGGTAGGGTATTGGTAAACCACAACACTTGGTACTCGCACATGTTCAGAACTCAAGGTGCCGATTTTGGTTTTCCCTATGAATTGAGGGGCAGGGATGTTAAAAAGACGAAGGATAATGTGCGGGATTTGTTTTGGCAGAGAAAGCATCCTCGTCAAATATATCCTGTTTCTTGGTTAGTAGATAGATTCTGGCCTGTTAATGGCTGGTCGGATGAGGAACTATCCAAACTCAAGGAATCAGAAACCTCCAATAACAGGGTATAATTAACATGTGGATGAAAAAGAAATAAGTCCCGAAATAAAACAGAAATACTCTTTCTCTAATAACACGTTTAAAGCCGTTCCTAAAAAAGATCCCATGGATAAAGTGGAAATTGAAGTGGGAGATTCCAAACAGCCTGATTTTAAACCCCAACTCAAGGTAATGCGTTGGGACAATGAGGTTAATCTATCTTTTAGGTTAGTTGACGACGAAAAAACTAATCCTGTAGTAACAACAGATAAAGATAA
>Ga0172380_10009978_pt1 | contig 10017 bp, 9 predicted proteins | sample Leawe162metaG_FD_119747 | JGI IMG/M metagenome (GOLD analysis project Ga0172380, IMG submission 119747) | Leachate microbial communities from a municipal landfill in Southern Ontario, Canada - Leachate well 162 metaG | ecosystem: Engineered > Solid waste > Landfill > Unclassified | place...
CCCCCCCGTCCCCGGAAGTAACGCCCCCGGAAGTAACGCCCCCGGAAGTTTGCCCGGCAGTTTGATTTGGGCGATGCCTCTGATGCACAATGCCCAATTACTCGGCGGGATCGTCGCGGAGATCGCTGAAAGCCGGTCCGCATCCGTCAATGTCCGTCAGGCGGCCGCCGCTTTGCGGGAAATGATCGAACAACGGAATTGGACGAATGCCGCGCTGCTGGCGGCCCATCGGTCGCAGTCGCAGATTGAGCAGCACCGTGCCGAGGCGATCCACGAGTTGAAGACCGAGGAGCGGTACGACTTTCATCGCATCTACCGATTGGAGGAACCGGCGTTGCTCGGCGCGATCCGCCGGGGGGATCGTCGGGAAGCGCGGGCGGTGCTGAATCGGTTGTTGGTGGGCATGATTCACGCCGCGGGAGCGCGGCTGAATTTGGCGAAGAGTTTTTTTCTGGAACTGGTGGTGACGATGACGCGCACGGCGGTGGAGGCCGGGGGCGAGCCGCAGGAACTGCTGGGTTCCAATTTCGCGTCGCTGACGGAACTGGCGAAGATCGACAGCGACGAGGAACTGGCGACCTGGCTTCATCGTTCGCTGGAATCGGTGCTGGCGGGGCTGCATCTGCGGCGGGAATCGACGGATCAGGTGTTGCTGAGCAATGCGTTGCAATTCATGCGGAAGCATTTCACGGAGGACGTCAGCCGGGACGACGCGGCGGAGGTGGCGTGCATGTCGCCGTCGCATTTTTCCCGGCTGTTCCACCGCCATTTCGGACGAAGTTTTTCCGATCTGCTGAATCAACTGCGCGTCGATCAGGCGGCGGAACTGCTCGTGCGAACCGACCGCTCGCTGGCGGTGATCGCGCTGGAGTGCGGGTTCGCGGACCAGAGCTACTTCACGAAAGTCTTCCGCAAATACCGCGGCGAAACCCCGGCGGATTACCGGAAACGACACGGCAACGAACTGTGAGTAACGCGACGGCGATAACGCAGGTGCGAAAACCACGATCATGGGATACACTGATTCCGTATGCACATCGACCATTTGGAAATCGAGAACTTCAAAAAGTTCACGCGGCAAGAGCTTGATCTCCACCGGCAATTCACTCTGCTTGTCGGTGACAACGGCTCAGGCAAGACGAGCATACTGGATGCGTTGGCGGTGGCAGTGGGGATTTGGCACACCGCGGCACCCGGCTATGGTTGGCGTAATATCCATACGGAAGAAATCCGATCCGAAGCGATTCCCACAGGCGATCGTAAATTCTTCAAAAGTTACCTACCTTCCAAAATCACGGCGACCGGCGCCATCGGATCACACGAAAATATAAATTGGGCACGAATGATCCGCGAGGGCGGAATACGAACGACCAATGCGCAAGCAAAAGACGCGCAACAAGCTATCAGTCAACTTGTCAAAGATGTGGAAGCACAAACCGCACCCTTGCCCGTGTTGGCCTACTATGGTGCCGGGCGTGCGTGGTTGCCGACCCAGGACAAACGATCCGCGTCCGCCCCTTCCCAACGCAAACCGCAGCGATTTGACGCCTATTACAACTGCCTTGATACGCGAATCCGTGACCGTGAACTCAATGAGTGGTTTCTGTTTGAAGCTGCCGCCGGTAGTCCGCACGAGGGGCGTCCGGGCTATCGCGCAGTCAAACAGGCGGTGCTGAATTGCGTTCCCGAAGCGGATGGGTTGCGCTATGACAGTGATCGAAAGGAAGTCGTACTTTCGATTCACGGTTATGAACAACCCTATTACAACCTGAGCGCCGGCCAGCGCATGATGTTGGCGATGGTGGCGGACATCGCCATTAAAACGGTGACATTGAATTCATATCTCCTGGGAGCGGGGCAGCCGGGCGCGAATGATCCGATGTTGCTGTTGAAACAAACGCCGGGAATTGTACTGATCGACGAACTGGATGTTCACTTGCATCCCACATGGCAACGTCGTGTGGCAACCGATCTGAAACGGACATTCGAGAATATTCAATTTGTTTGCACCTCCCATTCGCCGCAAGTCATTGGGGAAGTTCGCCCGGAGGAAATCCGACAACTGGAGGATGACACCGCATCCAAGCCCAGCCGATCTTACGGGATCGACTCCAATCGCATTCTTGAAGAATTACAGGGCGCATCGTCTCGCAATGAAGAGACCGCCGGCTTGCTGAAAGAGTTGGCGAAATCGGTTGATCGTGAGGATTTTGAAAAAGCCCGGAATCAACTTGAAGAACTGGAGCGACTGATCGGGCCGGATGATCCGGAGATTACCCGGACGCGGACACTCATGGCATTTCTGGAATCCAAGACATGAGGCCGATCCATAAGAAACCGGAACCGCAAAGTCTCACCGAACATCGCTGCTCACCTCATGCCGACTACGACAACTACTCCGGCGAAGACGAACTGCGCGACGCCCTGATTGCCGAACAGCGCGGCCTTTGTTGTTATTGCATGTCCCGTATTCACAAGGATGCCATGAAGATCGCCCACTGGCATTCGCAAACCGGCCATCCCGCCGAACAACTGGACTATGCCAATTTACTCGGCGCGTGCATGGGGAACAAAGGCCGTCCAAAGAAAGAACAACATTGCGATACCCATCAAGAAAATGAAAACATTTCCATCAATCCGGCCAATCGAGACCATCATCAACGCATCGAACAATTCATCCGATATCCGCCTGATGGACGCATTGAATCTGACGACATTCAAATCAACCATGACTTGAATGACATACTGAATCTCAATATGGCGGATTTGAAAAACCAGCGAAAATCGGTTCTCGAGGGTTTCCAACAAGCGTTATCCCGGACGCAACCAAATCATTGGACCCGCCCCATGCTTGAACGACATTTGCGTCTGTGGAGCGGCGAATCTGACGGCGGTGATTTGAAGCCGTTTTGTCAGGTGGTGATTTACTGGCTGCGTAAACGATTGATGCGAATGTGACAACGGCTCAGCGACCCGACACAAAGCATCCTTGTTCGGGCCATCGTATCTCCAAGCACGAAATTACCAAAATTGGACCCACAAGTGCAGGAACCCCCGGAAGAAAGGGGGTAGATTATGTGTCATGCGGTCGCTTGCGGTTCCGGGGGTTCGCGAAGCCGCAAGCGGCGGAAGACGACTTTAACAGGAGATTCCATCATGAGCGACTTGAAAGCACTGACCGACGCGATCATCAGCGGCAAGAAGGACATCGCGATCGCCGAGACACAGAAGGGACTGGACGCGGGTGTCGGGCCGAAGGAACTGCTGGATGCGATGGTCAAGGGCATGGACGTGGTCGGCGGACGGTTCAAGCGGAATGAAGTGTTCGTGCCGGAGATGCTGATCGCGGCGCGGGCAATGAAGGAAGCGATCAAGCTGATCGAGCCGAAGCTGGTGGCGGCGGGTTACAAGCCGATCTGCACGGCGGTGGTCGGCACGGTGCAGGGCGATCTGCACGACATCGGCAAGAACCTGGTGGCGATGATGTGGAAGGGCGCGAACATCAACGTGATTGATTTGGGCACGAACGTTCCGCCGGAGAAGTTCGTCGCGGCGGCGAAGGAACACAATGCGCAGTTCGCGGGGTTGTCGGCGTTGCTGACGACGACGATGCCGGCGATGAAAACCACCGTCGATGCGCTGCGCAACGCGGGGTTGAAGGATTTGAAAGTGGTCATCGGCGGCGCGCCGATCACGCAGGAATTCGCGGATCAGATCGGCGCCGATGCGTTCGCCGCCGACGCGGCCAGCGCGGTCGATGTGGTGCGAGGCATGTTGGCGGAACAAGCGGCGTAGGTCGGATTTGTGATTTTGGATTTGTGATTTGTGATTGAAGAGCCGCGCCCGGCGCGGGTCGGATGTTGCATTTCAAAATCACAAATCACAAATCATCAATCACGAATGGAGCATGACATGGCGCGTTACACGACACTGGCGATTAATGACCCCCGGAAGTTGTTGTTCGGAACCGCTCCGCATCCGGTGAAGACCAAGCGGGGGCTGGTGATCGGGGGCGGACGGGTGTACCCGGAGATCAACTTCACTTTGCCGACGATGTTCGTGCAAGCGGACACGATGGCGCAGGTGCGGGATCATTATTCGCGGATGATTCATGAGGTATTGACGCGGGCGGCGGAGTTGGAGGTTCCGGGGGTGGTGGTGGAGTTTGAGACGTTGCCGCCGATGACCGAGTTCCCGGACTGGGGCATGGAGGTGGTGAACATTCTGCTGGCCGGGATCGAAGAGGCGCACACGAAGCATGGATTGAAGGCGGCCCTCAGAATGACGCCGAACGACAATCGTGAGTTTGAGCGTCCGCCGATCATGCGAAGCGGACGGTATTGGGAAAAAATGCTGGAATTGTTCGATCGCTCGGCGGAGGCGGGGGCGGATTTGCTGAGCATCGAAAGCGTGGGGGGCAAGGAGATTCACGACGAAGCGCTGACGATGGGCGATCTGCGACAGGTGATTTTTTCGTTGTGCGTGATGGGTTGCCGGGACATGCGGTTTTTGTGGACGCATATCAAGAAAATCGCCGACCGTCACGGCGTGCATCCGGCGGGCGACAGCTCGTGCGGGTTCGGGAACACGGCGATGGTGTTGGCGGAGCAGAAAATGATTCCGCGAGTGTTCGCGGCGGTGGTTCGTGCGATCACGGTGGTGCGTGCGCTGGTGGCGCATGAGTGCGGCGCGGTGGGGCCGGGCAAGGACTGCGCTTACGAGAACATCGTATTGAAGGCGATCACGGGATGCCCGATGGCCAATGAGGGCAAGAGCGCGACATGCGCGCATTTATCGCCGGTGGGCAATGTGGCGGCGGCGGCGGCGGACACGTGGAGCAACGAATCCGTGCAGCATTTGAAGTTGCTGGGCGGGATGGCGCCGACGTGTTCGATGGAGTCGCTGGCATATGACTGCCGCTTGTTCAACCAGGCGTGGGCGAGCAGCGGAGAAGCGGGAGCTCTCCAGCTGCGCGACTGGATGGTCCAGGGCGACATCGCCCTGGACCCGCAGGCCTACATCATCAGCCCGTCGTCGGCGATTCGTCTGGCGAAGGTGATCGTGGCGCAGCCGACCGATTATCTGGCGGGCAAGGCGGCGGCGCGTGAGGCGGTGGCGATTCTGCGTGAGGGCATGAACGCCGGGCAATTGAAGATCGCCGAGCGCGAGCAAAGCTGGCTGGACATGATGGACATGACGCTGGACGAGATGCCGGACGATGAAGGGGCGTTCATCGCCGAGGTGATGCCGATGCTGGACAGCAGCCGGTTCATCGCGAAGGATTACGAACTGTGAGAAGGAGACAGGAGACATTATATTCGGCGCGCCGTGGGTTCTTACTCCTGACTCCTGACTCCTGACTTTTCGCGGCTCATGCCTGTTCAAACGGCGTGTTCTTCTTCATCTGACACATCACGCGCACCGTTTCCATCGCTTCTTCCAGCTTGATCGGGTACGGCTTGCGGTTGCGGATGGTGTCGTACATCATGTCCCACAGCACTTCCATCCCGGCCAGTCCCCTGGGCTTGACCGGAATCGTTTGGTCAATCCACTGAAGTTTCTCGTTGTTGCCGAACGGCCCGGTCTGCGGCGGCGTGGCGGAAATGGCCTTGATTTTGGCGAGTTTCTGCTTCGGGTCGAGGTAGCGGAGCGTGAGCGTTTCACCCTGGCCGGACAGTGCGCCGCGTGTGCCGAACACCAGGTACTCCGATTCGGTGATCGCCGCCCCGCCGCTGATTTCCATGTCCACCACCCGACCGTTTTCGCCCTTGAGCAGCAGCTTGATGTGATCCTCCGCGTCGCCGAGCGCGGCGATACGCTGAAGGTCGGCCCACATCTCGGCGATCGGCGAATCGAGCAGGCGGATCGCATGATCGACGATGTGCGGTCCCCAGTTCAGCAGCAGCCCCCCGCCGCAGCCCATGATCGTCTGCCAGTCGTTGCGGCGATGGAAACCGTTGCGGCGAAGTTTGATCTCGCGCACGTCGCCGAGAATCCCCGACGCCATGATTTCACGGATATGCACGAACATCGGTTCAAACCGGCGATTGTGGCGGATGAACAGTTTGCCTTTGCCCTTGCCGGTGGTCGCGGCTTTGACGAGCTGGCGCAGTTGCCGCATCGACGTGGCGATGGGCTTTTCGATGTTGACGAACTTGCCGGCCTTCAGCGCCATCACGGCGTGCGGCGTGTGGTCCGGCGAACGCGTGGCGATATCGACCAACTCCACATCGGGATCGGCGATCAGATCGGCGATCTTCGCATATGTCTTGCAACCGAATCGCTCCGCCATCGCCTTGCAGCGATCGGGCAGAATGTCGCAGGCCGCGGCGATGACGAACTTGTCGGTGCGCCCGGCCAGTTCCGCCAGGTGCATGCTCCAGCCGGCGCGACCGATTCCGACCAGACCGATACGAATAGGTGAGTTTTTCTTCATGGCTCTCATTGCGATCATCAGGGGGGGGGGTAAAGGGTGGGTATTGCGACACTATGGTAGCAAATTTTCCGCCGGTGTCACGTGACGCCGCGAATCAGCGGGGCGAACCCGTGGACGAACGCATTCTCATTTCCGTTCACCACCGCGCAAAGAGGGAACCACAGATAAACGCGGATGAACACGGATATGAAATCCCATTTGAAAATCATCCGCGTTCATCGGTGTTGATCCGCGGTTTCATCCTCTGCTTTCTTCCGCGATCAATCCCGTCACCACCGGTTCGACCAATCCCTGTCGCCAGCCGGTCAACAGCGCGTGGCTCTCCGGCAACTTTTTCTTGCGCAGCGCCGCCGCCGCCAGGTCGCCGAAGTTTTTCCGACTGGCCGCCAGGCCCAACGCCACTTCTTCGCGCTCGCACAATTCCTTCAGCGCCAGCCAACCGGCGTCCAACTGTTGCCGCTGCGCGCGGGACAGGGGTTTGATCCGTTTGCCCGGCTCGGTCCAGGCCTCGCTCGCCATCACCTTCTCCGTCACCTTCACAAACCGCTCCGCCGTACCCGACAGCAGATGACGCGGAAAACTCGACACCGCCAGCACCTGTTCCTCGCTGGTCGGCGCCGCCCGCGCCAAATCCACCAGCGTCCGATCCTTCAATATCGACCGCGGCGGCAGATCCCGGTTCTCCGCCAAACGGTCCCGTATCCGCACATACTGCTTCAACAGCAACCGCACCTGATGGGGCTGATGCGTCATCTTCAAAATCCGCTGCATCGTCGTCTCAGCGTCAAAGCGATACCGCTCGACCTGTTCCAGCGCCGCGAACTCTTGGGCCGCCCACGTCGTGCGACCGCGTTCCGCCAATCGTCTGACGATCGCATCGTGAATCGCCGGCAGATACCGCACGTCGTCCACCGCGTAACGCAGGTGATGCGCCGACAGCGGACGCTGATCCCACCGTGTGAACGTCATCGCCTTCGGCAGCTTCACCTGCATGTAATGCGATATCAGATCGTGCAGCGAAGCCGGGTACGTCATCCCCACGAATCCCGCCGCGATCTGCGTGTCGAATATGTTCCGGGGCGGCTTGTCCAGATGCCGCACCACCGGCGTCAAGTCCGGCTGGCCCGCATGAACGATCTTGCAAACCCCCGCGTCGGCCAGCAATTCCCACAGCGGCGCCAGATTGATCGGCGATTGCCGATTGTCGATTGCCGATTGAATCGGATCAATCAACACCACACGTCCGCCGGTCGCCACCTGAATCAGGCACAGACGCGGATGGTAGCTGGTTTCCCCGATGAATTCCGTGTCATATGCGAACACCCCCGCCGCCTTCAGTTCCGCGCACAACGCGATCAGCGCTTCGTCGTCCGCGATCATCTCCGGCTCGCCGGGGTACACCAGCGGATGCTCAATGACGCTCTGCGGCTCGTGCGTTTCGATCACCAGATGCGCTTCATCATGCGACTGATCGCGCCGCCGCGACAAATACTCACGCAACGATCTGTGGCCTGAACGGTGATTCCTTGACGCCATGTCGCAATGATAGCCGAATCCCCCCAAACCCGCCTATGCTGTGGGGTATCTTCTTCACAGGCGCGGGGCAATCGCATTCTCCGCGCAGTCCGGTCCATACTTGCGAATATTCACCACAGAGGAGGAAAAAGCAGAACATCAGAACAGCAGAACATTCAAATGCCATCGTCATATGTTCTGTTGTTTTGCTTTTTTAATTTTCTGTTTTCATGCTCTGTGGTTCTCTGTGGCACTCTGTGGTGAATCAAAAAGAGAATGCGGTTGCCCTGTAACAGGAGCTACCAAGATGGCCTTATCCAAAACATCCCGCGCCGTCAGTTGGGTTTTCCAGATCGTCATGGTGGTGATTCTGGTGCAGACGTTATTCTTCAAGTTCACCGGGTCGCCCGAATCGGTGTATATCTTCACGAAGGTGGGCATGGAGCCGTGGGGCCGGTATGGGTCCGGCGTCGCCGAACTGCTCGCCTCGATCCTGCTGCTGATCCCCCACCGGGCGGCTTACGGCGCGCTGCTGGCGGTGTTCGTGATGCTCGGCGCGATCGGCTCCCACCTGACCCAGCTCGGCATCGTGGTGCAAGACGACGGCGGATTGCTGTTCGGCATGGCGCTGACCGTCTTCATCAGCGGCCTGATCGTCCTGGCGCTCCGCCGCCGTTCCCTGCCGATCCTGTCGAAAACGTGATCCCCACCTCCGTTTGGAATCAACCCCGATCCGGGACAAGGAAACACTCGCCCCCCCTTCCCCCACGCGAAATCCGCCGCCGGCCCCACTTTTTTCGACTGCGATGATAACTCTATTTTCGACGAAAATAGAGTTATCATCACCGCCGTTTGATGCGGTAAATACCGTGCAATTCACGCAAAGCACAGGCGATTGCGCAAGCCGCGTCGTCGAGCATCGTCGCGGCGGCCCCGCGCCCCCTGACAAGCAGCGCGACCTGGTGCTTGTTCGGATCAAAGACGCAGATTTGGTCGTCTCCGAGTTGGAACAATACGATATCGCCGGGCAAGTGAATGGCGTTGCGGAAAGACCATTGGCCGAACGGAGTTTCGTAGGCGAGGCGCACGTGCCGCCCGGTGTCTTTTCGCACGCCCTGCAAACCTTCGTCAGGCCAGAAGCCGGTGTGAAATTCCCACGGGCTGTTGGACGCATCGCCGAGTCGGGTCGCCATGCCGAAGTTCATATTCGCACCAGGCGCCCGCGGGGAAGCATCCAGATCAAACAGTTTGCGCGGCCTGAGTTCAGTGAGTGATATTTCATACCAATCGCCGTCGGCGGCGGAAATGTATCGCACGACCATATGAGCGGGCAGGGACATTTGCGAAACATCCACGATCTGGTTTTGCGTGTAGAGGGAATCATCAGCGTCGGTGATACCGCGGTACCAGCCGATCAGCAGGACATATGAAACGGTCTGCACAATCAGGGACGCGGCCATCGCCTTGCCGAACCATCGCCGGTCACGAAAGAATGCCAGTGCGACGCAGGGGAATTCCAGCAAAAGCGTGAGGAGATAAGTGGCAACAAGCATCCCCCCAAAAGAAGCGTCTCGCATTGTTCAGGTTCAGCGAACAGGCATCGACGACGCTTTGGATCACGAACAAGCCGCCCCATGCCGAAACATAGTTGGCGAAGATCATGAGCAGGATCGCACGCCACCGGGGAACCCGGAAGATCAGGGCGAGCAGCGCGCCTTCGCGCAGGCGATCAAAAGATTGCCGAACAGCAGGTGCATTCCCGTAGCCCACATCAGCGGGGTACCGGCATTGGCCGTCGCGACGGAAGGCGTGGCGAACACGAGCAGGGCCGCGAGAACGATGGGCCATTTGAGTTTCATGTGAGTCCCCAAGCGACGGCAATGTTGAAATTGTCCGGCGGCGAAAGCGATAAGTCAAGTATGAAACGCGAGTACGATCTCGCAAGGGTGCATGACAGTTTTCGCGGGGGGATAGCCGACAAGATGTAGTGGTGGGTCGCCCCGGACGGCGATCCGACGGCAGCCAACGAGCAAGGAGGTTCCATCATGGCGGCACGGACGACACGA
>Ga0172380_10009979_pt1 | contig 10017 bp, 6 predicted proteins | sample Leawe162metaG_FD_119747 | JGI IMG/M metagenome (GOLD analysis project Ga0172380, IMG submission 119747) | Leachate microbial communities from a municipal landfill in Southern Ontario, Canada - Leachate well 162 metaG | ecosystem: Engineered > Solid waste > Landfill > Unclassified | place...
CTGGCAAATATGGGCTATAAACAATATGAAGTTTCAAATTATTCATTAACGGGTTATGAATCCAGACACAATCTAAAATACTGGAATTTTGAGAACTATCTCGGTCTCGGACCATCTGCGCATTCATTCATCGATAAACGAAGATTCTCTAACGTAAGTAATCTTAAGCTTTATAATAATCTGATTGAAAAAAATAAGTTACCTGTGGAGGAAAATATATTATTAGATAAAACACAATTACAAAATGATTATTTTATTTCTGTTCTCAGGAGCGGAGGGGTTGAATTTAGTAAATACAGAAGAATATTTGATGAAGAATTCATATTAAAATACGATAGAGAAACTAAGGAATTATTGAGTTTAGGACTGGCAAATCTATCAGAAACGCATTTCTATTTAACACAGAAAGGATTTGCTCTAGCTGATGAAATTACACTAAAATTCGTTGACTATTCATACATTAAAAGCCGTTAATTGTATGTTTGTAAATATATTCCTCGCCACTTTTTAGAACAGTATAAATATCAAATCTAATTTTGTGATTTTTGAATTCGCTATTGAGTTTTATGAAAACTGATGCTGCTGTTCTAATGTTAATTTGTTTTTTTACATCGATAGCTTCTTCGGGTTGTCCGTAATCAGTGGACGTCCGGGATTTAACTTCAACGAAAATAATTTCTTTAGTAGTTTTATCCTCAAAAACCAGGTCAATTTCAAGCTTCTTAAAAGTGAAATTGCTCGCAATGAATTTAAGACCTTTTCTTATAAGATCCTCTTTCGCTAATTGTTCACCTTTTTTCCCGAAATCTTTACTGTACATATTTATCCGTAAAAATATTTTTGAGAAAACTTTTTCTATGAAGCGGACATATTCCGTGTTTCTTTATAGCGCTAATGTGTTTTTTGGTACCGTATCCTTTATTTGAACAGAATCCGTAAACAGGATATTGATTATCATAGGCTTTCATAATTCTGTCTCTTGTAACTTTAGCTAATATTGAAGCACAAGATATTTCATAGAATTTATCGTCACCTTTTACTATAGTTTCATAATTAATGCATTTATGATAATCGTTTCTGAGCTTAAAGTAATTTCCGTCTATAATAAACTTATCAGGTTCATAAGTAAGGCTTCTTAGACATTCTTCTATTCCGAGCATAGTTGACTGAAGAATGTTCAAGTCATCAATTGTTTTGTTGTCGATTACACTTATTTTATATGCAATAGCTTCATCAATGATTTTGTCAAAGAGAAAATCACGATTTTTTTCTGAAACTTTCTTCGAATCCTTTACACCTTCTATCACATGAAATGAAGGTATTATAACTGCTGCAATGACAACGGGACCTGCCAGAGGTCCCCTGCCTGCCTCATCAATTCCGCAAAATAACATAAGAATTATAGGTTTTTTTAAAAATAGCTATTATAAGTAAAAAATAATACTGAATATATAGATGAATCCAAAATATAATTTAATGAATAATTATTTTGAAGTTTATCAGGTTATTTAATAATATTTAAAGTTTTTGTTTTAATTATTCGTATTACTTACAATAAATACAAGTGTTTATTCATTTTCTATTAAAATTTAATTGACTAAATTTATTGTTTTCAGTGAAAAAATGGCTTTTTAATATAATTTGAATTCGGATACAAAATTATCAATACTCATGAAATTAACTTCAAACAGTAAAATATATATAATTTTACTGTTTATACTGTTTTTATTAATACCAACTTTTCCTATAGAAACAATACAAGCCCAAATAAAGATTTTCGGGAGGAGCAAGAACGAACAAAACAACAATGAAACTATATTTAGATCGGACACGAGGATAAAAATTGATTTAAGTGGAAGCTGGAGAGTTACTTTTGACAATTCTGAATTATTTACAAACATAAATGTACCATTTGCAACAGAATACCGCAAATCATTCGTTATAAATAGAAATTTTGATGTAAGTGATTCTCTTCTTTCAAAGTTTAATTTTATATTTTATGCCGAAAGTATTAATTATGAATCAGAAGTTACGATTAACAACGTTATTGTGTCACGAAATAATGGCGGCAGTAAGATAATTTTTAACGAAATTCAAGAAAACTTAATACAGAAAAATAACAACATTTCAATAAGAATATCAGGGGAGCTTGACAATTCTAAGACTTTTCCGCTTGCTTCGCAAGTAAACTATGCGCGAAATTACAGCGGTGTTTTAGCCAATATTTACATTTTCGCCGTCCCCAAGATTTACATATCCGAATCGCTTATTAGAAATACATTCACCGGTGATAATGTTATCACCTTCACGAATAATATCAGCGTCAACTCACTTTATATAGATACGCTGATGCTTGAAGGAAACAGCTTTTCTGTCAAAACGGATGTCATCAGAATTTCAGACACAGCAAAAATATTTGAAAGTCCAGAAACAAAATTTGACCCCAAGAATTATCAGAATTATAAGTTATCAAACACAATTACTTTAAAGAATATAGACCTTTGGTCACCAGAGAATCCAACATTATACCTAATCAGTACTTCAATTTATTATAAAGATGAGCTTATCGATAATGTTATATATGAAACAGGTTTCAAAAAAACAGATACAAAAGGCAGTGATATTTTTATAAATGGTTCACCAATTACATTAAAAGGTATAAATTATTTTGAAGATCAGCCTTTAAACGCAAGTGCACTTGATTACAGTATTGTAGAAAAGGACCTGAGAAATATTAAAGAGCTTGGTTTTAATACAATAAGAGTACCGGGAAAAACAGCGCACCCATTCGTTGTAAGAGCAGCGCAAAGAATCGGGCTTTATGTACTACAGGAATACCCTTTTAATGAAATACCTTCGAGTTTACTAAAAGACGAACATTTTATTAAAGACGGTATTGATTTCTTTTCAAATATCATTAAACGTGATTTATATTCGCCTGCAATACTTGCATGGGGAATCGGCAATGATTTTGATGTAACTATACCAGAGTCGGAAAAATATGCAATAAAAATAAAAGAAGCTGCAAAACTGCTTGACAACAGACCTCTCTATTATACCACAAAAAATATTGCAAATGATAAAATAGCCGGTATAATGGATTTAAAGGGTTACAATATAACTGATCCTGATTTTAATACTGCCAAAACTAACATTGAAAAAATAAATAAAACAGAACCTGTTTTTATATCATCTCTGGGAGTTTCTACTGATAACAACAACAGAAACGGGTATGGCGATTTCAGAAGTGCGGAATACCAGGCAAAGTATCTTACAGAAATTATAAGTTCGTTAAACCCCAAGCAAGGATTCGTTATTAGCTCATATGCAGACTACAATGCAGAAGCGCCGCTTATCATACATTATGATGAATCAGCACCAGCTTTAAGAACGAATGGAATCTATGATTATGGCAGAAATCCAAAATATTCAAATACTATAATCAGGAGAATGCTTAACAATCAGGGATATCAGAAAATTCCAGAAGGAAATGTATCATACACACACTCAAAGTCATCAAATTATTTTGTTGTTTTTGGTCTGCTTATTATCATTCTTCTCCTATTTGCGTTAAGTAAAATACGGTATTTCAAGGATAACATAGTGAGAAGCGTCATCACACCCAGAAATTTTCTTTATACTGTAAAGGAACAGAACGACGTACCGAATTTTCAGAGTATAATACTGATAATAATTCTTTCTTCCGTACTTAGTTTGCTGTTCAGCTCAATATTATACAATATTAGAATTGAATCGGGATTCGAGCTAATATTATCAAAATTTATTAACAATTCTTCATTGATAATATTTGCAATCGATATATTAAACAATCCTGTTTTATTGTTTGTTTTGCTTTTTGTACTTATAGTTATATTATTCTTTTTGACATACTTGCTTACTAATCTTTTAATAAAACTCTTAAAGAGGAAAACGATATTACGCCCATCATTTGCAGTGACAATATGGTCATTTGTTTTGTTCATTATATTTCTTCCATTTGGAATAATATTCAGCAAGACACTTGATACAAACAGCTCAACAATTATATATTATACAATGTATATATATCTGGGTGTATTAGCATATTCACTTATAAAATTAATAAATGGAGTAAAATACGTATTTGATTTAGGCTTGGTAAAATCGTATTTTTACGGTGTTTTACTAATAGCAGTAATATTCACATTAAATTACTATTATATATTCTCTTATAAATCCGTCGGTATTTTTATCGATTTAATTAACAGTTATAATTGATTGTATTTATCAAAGCTTGAAATATTCGGTTTTAAATCTTTCCCTGAGAAAACAACGATAGAATTCAGCGGCGGAGTTTCGGCAATAGTTGGACCAAACGGTTCCGGTAAATCCAATATAGTTGATGCATTGAGATGGGTTCTTGGAGAGCAAGGCGATAAGGCACTCAGAAGTGAAAGGAGAGAAGATGTTGTGTTCAGCGGTACGAGTAAAAGAAAACCGTTAAGTATTGCAGAAGTTGCACTAACAATCCAGAATAACCGAAACATACTTCCTACAGAATATTCCGAGGTACAAATTGCAAGACGTTTTTACAGAAGCGGTGAGACAGAATATTATCTGAACGGCACAAAAGTAAGATTAAAAGACATAAAAACACTTTTCCTGGATACCGGAATAGGACCTGATGCTTATTCTGTTATTGAGCTTAAAATGGTTGAAACCATACTCTCACATGTAAAGAATGAGAGAAGAAAAATGTTTGAAGAGGCATCGGGAATAGTTTCGTATAAGCAAAACCGAGACCTAACTTTCAAGAAACTTGATACAGTTAAAGAAACACTTAAAAGGGTCAATGATATAATTCGTGAGAAACAAAGAAATGTAACTACTCTCGAACGGCAGGCAAAGAAAAATGAAGAAGCTAAAATTGTTTTCAATGAATTAAAACTGCTGGAAATAATATTTTACAGTTACGAATACGACAAGATGCATTTCGAGATAAAGGAAATCAAAGACCATGAGAATGAGAACATTACATTTAAAGCCAAACTTGAATCAGAACTACTTGTAAGTAATAGCAAATATGATTCCATTCAACCTGAAATAAATGAACTTGAAAAAAACTCAAACGAGATAAATGAAGAGCTGGATGATGTAAAGGACAGGATAAATAAACTGGAAAGAGATAATCTTGTTAAAACAGAAAAAAGCAAGAACCTGAACTCAAACATCGAAAGGTTATCAGAAGAAATAGATACACTTTCAGAAAGTATAGATAAGAACAGAACAAAGAATGATGAACTTGAAAAAGTTATTTCGGTACTCAAACGAACTATTGAAATATCAGAAGCATCACTCTTGGAGAAAAAAGCCAACGTTGACAGAACGATTACACTGATTAACAAAAAGAAGTTAGAAATTTCAGATATCGGAATCAAAGTTAAAGAAAACTTAAAGAAATTTAATCAAAAGAAGACAGAGTACGAGAAGAACAAGTATACACAGGAGAATAATCTTGAGCGTCTAAAACAAATTTCCGAAAGCAACAAAGATTTTCTCGAAGAAATATCACATCTTGAGAAGGAAAAATATACATATCAGGAACTACTCGAAAGTGAGAATAAAATTACACGGAATACAGAGACAGAACTTCGAGCAGAGATAGATAATCGACAAAAGTTAAATGGTAAGATTGATACTCTTCGCAAAGAGATAACTGATCTTACGATTAATCTTGAAAATAATAAGAGCAAGACGGAATATCTTCAGAACATTATTGATAACTTTGAAGATTTTGCCGAAGGCATAAAACATATTAAGAACGATACAACGATAGATTATGCTAAAACTGTTCTTGATTCTGTAGAGGTTGAAGATAAGTATAAAATTGCGATTGAGACAGCATTAGGAGAGGTTGCAAATTATTTAATAGTAGATGATTCGAGGTATCTTAATAAACTGGTAGATAAACTTTCGAATGATGACAAAGGAAAGGTAACTTTCATTTTAAATGACAAACTGAAGCTTGAGAATAATCTGCAAATTCAGTTTGATTATGAATATTTCAATCCGGATTTACTAAAAGACAAGAACGTGTTAGGATTTGCAGACAAGTTTATAAAGTGCAGAAACAAAGAGGATGAATTTCTTTTCAGGTATATTCTCGATGAATATGTAATTGTTGAAGATCTTGATACAGCTTTCAGACTTTCCTCAGATAACTATTACAAATTCATAACACTTGACGGTGACATTGTTACTCAGAGCGTAGTAAGAGCCGGCGGAAAGACAAAGGAAGAGAACATCAGATTCGGAAGAGAAAACCAAATTGAGAAGCTCAGGAAAGAAATGTTCGAACTTGAAGACAGATTAAAATACAGTGAAGAGGAATTAAACGGACAAATTAGCAATCTGAACCTTTTAAAGGATTCGGAAATAAAATCAAAGCTGGATGAGCTAAATAAAACTGCGGATAAAATAAGTAATGACATTGCACTTATAGATTTCAGACTTTCAGATCTTAACAAAAATGTATCAGATAACGACGACATTTACAAGAAACTGAAAGAAGATAACGAAAAACTTACAGTTCAGATTAATGAATTTATTAAGATACTCTCAAAACTTGAGAATGAACAATCAAACCTTGAAAAGGAACTTTCCTTTTTAACAGAAGAATATACACAGATTGACATAGAACATACACAAAACCAATCCGATTACAGCTCATTCCTAATAGAATTCAACCGGCTCAAAAACGAACTCAAAAATGAAGAGAACAGCATAGCAAGAATACAAAATACACTTGAATACCAGAACTCGCAAATAAGAAAAGACAGGCTTCAGATAGAAAAGAATAAATCTGAACTAGATGAGCATGCTGTATTAATTTCTTCAAACAACGATGAGATTCAGAGACTGAAGCAAGAGAGAAATGTTATAAAGAAACGACTTAATGATAATGATGCGATATTGAATGTCAAAAAATCAGAGAAAGAAATCATCGAGAAAGAACAAAGAGTGAAGAGACATGAATTTGACAGAGTATCCCAGCTATTAGTAGATTCGCAAATAAGAATAAGAGAATATGAAATCCGTTCAGAACAGTACACTGATATACTTCACAAAAAATATGAAATAAACATAGAAAAACCATCTGATGAATCAATCAACGAACTGCTCAATACTAAAAATAATTATTCGGATGAAGACGGTAATTTCGATGAAGACAGAGCATTCAAGGATATAGATTCACTATCGGAAAGGCTTAAAAGATTAGGCGGAGGATTCCAGCAGATTATTTGGGATGATTTTCAGAATGAAAAAGATGAATTAGAAAAGATGATTGTTCAAAGAGATGACCTGCTGGAGTCAGAGAAAGACATAAACAAGACTATAGAGAAAATAAACAACGAGGCGAAGGAAAGATTTCTAAAGACGTTCGAAGAAATAAGACAGAATTTCATTCGCATTTTTAAAGAGCTTTTCCAGGAGGGTGACGAATCCAACCTAAAATTAGTTTATGATGAAGATGAAAACGGAAAAATAAGTGATGATCCGCTGGAGGCAAAAATAGAAATAACAGCAAAACCGAGGGGTAAAAGACCAACATCTATAGAACTACTTTCCGGAGGAGAAAAAACACTTACCGCAATTGCATTACTCTTCGCGATTTATCTTGTAAAACCATCACCTTTCTGCGTACTTGATGAAGTTGATGCACCATTGGATGTGGCTAATCTCGGAAGGTTTAACAGGATGATAAGAAAGTTCTCCGAGAAAACACAGTTTATACTTATTACACACAATGAAAGAACCATGGAGACTGTAGATACGCTTTACGGAGTAACTATGCAGGAACCTGGAGTTACAACAATTGTTGAAACAAGATTTAAAGACAACTAATCAAGTTGAAGATCCCTAAGCTGAAGATATTCTGTGACTTTGACGGAACAGTAACAAAGAAAGATGTTTGGGTTGACGCACTCGGAAGATTTATCATAGATAAAAATGCTTTCGATACTGTATGCAAAGATTTTGAATTTGGAAGAATTACTTCCCGTGAATGCATAAAAAAGGAGCTTGACCTGATTGAGAATTTCAGTTTTGAGGAATTCAACACTTTCATAGAACAGCAGGAAATAGACGATTACTTTCTTGATTTTATTGCTTACTGCAAAGAAATGGGATTTGAAGTAGTATTACTAAGCGAGGGACTAAATTATTATATCGACTATGTTGTAAAAAAGTTTAATATAGAACTAAAATATTTCAGCAATCGATTAATACTTCTTAATACAAACGGCAAAACAAAATTGACTTGTGATTTTCCTTTTTCTGATGAACACTGCAATTCCTGCGGAGTAAGCAAAAGGAATATACTGATGGCTAATACAAACGAGCTTGATAAGGAAATATCAATATTTATTGGTGATGGTGTTTCCGATTTTTGTGTCAGCAATTATGCAGATGTTGTATTTGCTAAACATAAACTTGCTTCATACTGCTGGAAAAATAACATAACTTATTACGAATATAATGATTTCAGCGACATAAAGAATAAATTCATGAAATTAATAGACAAAGGACTCTTTAAACAAAAGCAAAATGCCAAAACATTAAGAAAAGAAGTTCTATTAGGAGGATAAAATGAAACAACTCGGAAAAATATTATTTAAATATCGCAGCTACACACCATTACCATTTGTTTTCTGTATGATTCTGTTTATGGAACCTACGTTTTATTCAATAATGACAGGTATTTGCGTTGTACTATTGGGAGAAGCGATACGGGTATGGTCAGTTGGATATGCAGGAAGTGAAACACGAACAACCACAGGTGTAGGCGGCTCTAATTTAGTTACACAAGGACCTTATTCGATTATTAGAAATCCTTTATACTGGGGAAACATAATGATTTATTCAGGATTCGGAATAATGAGTAACGCCTTATTCCCCTATCTGCTAATATTTGCTTTTGTATATTTTGTATTCCAATATTATCTGATTATTATCAATGAAGAAGAATATCTGAGGCAAGCATACAAAGAAGAATTTAGTGAATACTGCAAACTTGTAAAACGTTTCCTTCCTACTGCAAAACCACTACCAGATAGTATAAAATCCAATCTTGTATTTGATTTAAAAGAAGGAATTAAATCGGAAAAAAGATCCTTGCAAGCAGTAACGATAGTATCAATCATAATACTTATAAAGTTTATTTTTCTTTAATAGAAATGAATAAAACTGATATATTTGTTATCGCAGGTGAATCATCGGGAGATGCTCATTCTGCACGATTAATTCAGGATATACTTTCCATAAAAAATAATCTATCTATTCATGGTATAGGCGGAGCCAGACTTAAAGAACAAGGAGTTAAGATATTATATAATTATTCAGAAATAAATTATATTGGGTTTGTAAACATAGCAAGAAAATATTTTTATCTCAAGAGCAAGTTAGAATACACAGCAAATAAAATACTCGAACTTTCGCCCAAAGTACTAATACTTTGTGACTTCCCAGGATTTAACTTAAGAATTGCCAAGAGAATCAGAAAAGTATATGAAGGAAAGATTATTTATTACATAACTCCGCAAGTATGGGCATGGCATAAGAGCAGAGTAAAACAGCTTAAGAAATATACGGACGCATGTTTTACGATTTTGCCTTTCGAGAAAGAGATACTGCAAAAGGAAGGAATCAATGCTTTCTATGCCGGTAATCCTGTATTGCGGCAATGCGAAGAATACCTGGTAAAGGCAAATAAAGAGGATATAACGCAAAAAGTTGTATCGATTATGCCAGGAACAAGAAAAGAGGAGATTGCAAGAATATTACCCATTCTTAATGTGATCGCGAAGTCACTTGTCTTAAAGTATAAATTTGAAGTCAATCTAATCGGGTCGGATAATATAGTCAAAGAATTTTATAATAAGTATATTAACATCGACTACGTTAAACTTATACTCCCTGAAAAAGGGAGAAATCTAGATGCAATTTACAACTCTAATTTTGTAATAACTAAATTTGGAA
>Ga0172380_10009980_pt1 | contig 10017 bp, 5 predicted proteins | sample Leawe162metaG_FD_119747 | JGI IMG/M metagenome (GOLD analysis project Ga0172380, IMG submission 119747) | Leachate microbial communities from a municipal landfill in Southern Ontario, Canada - Leachate well 162 metaG | ecosystem: Engineered > Solid waste > Landfill > Unclassified | place...
AACGGTAGTAGCGCAGGCGGAACAACCGGCGGCGGTGGAGCGTCGGGTAATAACGGTGGATATGCCTTGGTGTTTATCCGCACTATTACAAGCAACATTATTATTGATGCAAGGGGTGGAACAGGCGGAAATGGTTATGGCAACGGTGCTGGCGGTAACGGCGGTAATGGCGGTATTATAGGTTTGATATACCATATTGTCGGTGATGACGGAAGTATTACCTGTAACTATACAGGTGGAGAAGGTGGAACAGGAAACACGGCGGGGGCTACTGGAAACACAGGCGTTTTAATTACATTGGTTATTTAATGAAAAAATCAGACCTTACATATATAAATATAGATTCTGTCGGAGAAGTAATAACCAACTACGACACAAAAGATATTCCAGACAGATATGCTATAGATGCTAAAGGCGTGCGTTTAGGTAAAGAAGGAATGGTTTTACAAAGATACTGGGGAACAAAAAAACTATATGATAACGTCCCTACTAAACCTGCAACTGGAACGATAGTTGGCGGTCATAGATTTTACAACAAAGATACGGACTCCGAGATAGATATAATTGTAACGACTGATTCTACCGGAACTGCATATACAAGAATTTATGCTAACGACTCTACACTTGCGAGTGCAAACGTTGGGACTGCAAATAATTGGATTGAATTAAAGAGAGCTTTTACTGCCGTTGTAGATGGAACACCGGGCGCAACAACCGATACTACTGTTGATTTAAAAGAGATAAAAGATAGTTTGGGAAGTAGCTATACCTTATCAACACATGAATTAAAATATTTTATTTGCTTAAACGTAGATTTAAACGTAGCCGCACTTGTTGTAAGTAGTACGGCAACACAAATAGGTATTCCAAATTATGCTGGCAACGATGGCTTAAAGTTTTTAGATGGTCATAATTTAGTTTTCTTCCGTACGACTTGGGCTTTTAATAATTTCTACAAAGCCAAAACTACCGAATGGTCTGGCACTGATATTAACATGAATCTCGGTGCAAGTCCGCACAATCGCTGGCTTCCCGTTGAAGCACAGAAAAAAGTTAATCTTGCTTTAGGTAATACCAGTACTCCACCTACAATGCGCAATTTAATGAGATTGCAGGTTAATAACATAAAGAATTTATTTCATGATGGTTCTGGTTACGGCTTATCTATCCCTGCAAACTGGGATATAAATACCGTCGGCGGCTTAATCACACATTACGATAGCAATGGTAGCGAAGGAACACCGATAACGGTAGAGGTAACAGACGAAACTGTTACGATTGAGAACGATACAAATGCAGATGGAACTGCCGGTGCTCCATTTATGCAGTTCGTTTATGATGTTACCCACACTGCGCTTTTAGGTGGGATTGATACACATTTAAGATTCGCCGTTACATTAGAGTTTGACAATTATCAAGAAAGCGATCCGATATACAAAGGATTTTTCCAGTGCCCGGCTGATTATGTCCCTGCTGTTGTAATTAATTCTGTTAGTATTAATCCGGCTACAATGCCTAAAAATTTAACAGCTATTAATTTTTACTGTGCTACACATAGCAATAGTCTTACGGCGGTTCAATGGCTTGATAAAAATTCTGACTATGCCTTACATTTTAGTTTACCTATAAACTCTGATACCTATACTGCACTTGGTGAATCGGCTGACTATTCTGGTGCAGGTGTAAGATGGGATTTGGTAGAAACGAGTCAATATTGTTATTCTTTGGTTTGCGGAACTTCAATCAGCTTGGGTTCGGGTGCATCTTATCAAGTTGGAGAAATATATCCACAAGCCGTTGAAATTGGTAGCGGATATACGGTAGGAGACATACTTACATTAACCGGAGGTTCAGACGATGCAACGGTTCAAGTAGACTCTGTTCACCCCTCTACAAATAGCGTAATTAGTGTTTCACTTGTAACCCCCGGCACAAGCGGTTTTGAAATAGGATTATATGAAACAACGGGCGGCACTGGAACGGGGGCTAAGATTTTAGTTACAAAACTATCCCCTAAATATAATACTTCAACAAGCGGAACTTTAGCGGGTAGATTAGCACATGCAACAGATACGACACGAACGTTAATTACGCCAAGATTTTTAACTAAGTCTGCAAGAAATCAGGCGGCTATCCATGTTCTTGACAGAGATGAATCTACTTTAATGTTTAGTTGTTATAATGGAAGTGCGGCACATGAAGATGACAATATTCCTAATATTGCCGCAGACTCAAGCGGCAACAGGCAGTTAATAGCATTAAACGGAAAAGGTGTAATGCGCGGTCTTGAAATAACAAGAGACATTATAACTGTATTGCGTTCAACGGAAGCTGAAACATTTGACTTACAGACAGGAGTACAGCAGTTATTTGACATAGATTTTCTTGCAAGCGCTTCACTTGTAAAAAGTCCTTATGGATTAACATGGGCAGGGCGTACTGGTATATGGTTTATGCCTGAAAATGGAAGTTCTTTAAGACAGATTAATTTGAAATGGGCGAATAAATACGACGGGTCAATGATGATTGATGATGGTATAACCTCGTATGTTACAGACACGTACCGTAGTGCAATAGTATCGGGATATGACCCGTATACAAAGGCAGTGGTTTTCTGTATTCAAACGAACAAACATGATACGGGTTCGGAATACGTATTGGCTTCATATGAATTTGAATATGATAGATGGTCGTTTAAAGTTCTCGGTGGTAGCATAATACCGAAGTTCTTTGCTAAAACTACAAAGATTTCCACAGCTGATTCTGCAAGACTGATTATAGGTACCACGGGATCACTGTTACGATACCCTAATATCGGCGGAACTTTTCCATATCAAGACTCTGAAACAGCGGCAAGTGCGGCGGGAAGTGGATTTGAAACAAGTATTACCATAAACCTGAAAAGTCTTTATAATCAAATTGAGAATGCTAATTTAGTTTGTTTCTTAATTGACCAAAGCGGAAGTTCAATAGATGGAGTAGGATTATTTACCGTTGAGTTTTACGCTAACGATGAAACGTCGGCATTTGATACTCAATATGTTCCCATTGATGAAATACCGGAAATTAGAAATATAGAAGCAAGAGGCAATCTTGATTCTTTGAGGATTAAACTTTCGCTTCCATCGGCAACATTAAGCAATTTTAAAAAATGGGATGTAAGTAGAATTATTTTAGGATTTATGAAAAACATTCGCAAGGGCACTATTTAAGTATAGCTATAAGTTAGGAGAATAAAAATGGCAGACGCAAACGATATATTGAAAAATGTTCCGTATGTAGGCGCGGGGATAGGAGTATTGTCTTCTCTTTTCGGAGAGTCAGAAGAAGATGTCCGCAAGCGCCGAGAACGGGAGTTAATAAAACAAAATGAGATGTATAGACAGCGTGCTCTTGCCCGTGCCAATGTTTTAAAACAGCAAGGCATAAAAGATATTTCTAAAGAGACTTCTACTCAGATTGGCAGGTCGCAGTCTGATGTTGCACGTAGAGCCGCCGCACTTGGAAGATCGGGAGATACAGAAGCCATGCTTTTACCTGTTACATCAGAAATAGGCGAAAGAGGTGGAAGAACCCTTGAAGGCGCTATTAGAAGTTACGATACAGGAATAGAGGGTATTCAAAGTCAATACGACACTAACGCCATGAATATTCAAAGCGATATAGCCGCCTCTCCAATAGCCCCAAGCACAGGTGAAGAACTTTTGGATATAAGCACATCTGCAATAGACTATCTTAATCAGGACAAATATTTAAAAGCATTGGAGGCAATTAATAACCCACAGACAAAAACTCCTTTAACGCAAGATTACAGCTATTTAGCAAAACCATCACTTTACAATAGACCTTATAGATTTGGCGGGTAACAACTATGGCAAACCCTTACGCATTCGGAAGAAAAGACTATACTGCGTTAGACCGCAGACGGCAGTTAATTGACCAGACCTTACAGAAAACATTTGACACTACGAGGGGTATTGCTCAAATGGAAAAGCAGAAACGTCAGGAAGATAAAGTCAGGGCGATTTCCGATATTTATAGAAGTGCGGCACAAGACCCAAATTTAACACCTGAACAAAAAGTTGATGTTTATGCAAAAGCACAAATGCAACTTGCTGGCGAAGGTGCAATAGAACAAGCTAAAGGTGCGGCTGATTTGGCAGGCGTTTATAGTCGTATAGAACGACCAATAACTAAGTCTGTCGTTGAATATCTTGGTACGCGTAAATTACCCGGAGGTGGAAGAGGGTTGTTTTATGGTTATCCAAAAGCAGGTGAAGGAAGGGAAACCGTAACAGAGGTTAAACAGCTTACAGATAAAGATTTAACCGGCGCTGGTGGAGATAAAGGTAAAACAGACGAAGAATTAAAAGCCGCAAAAATGATTGAAGAGCAAGCAACGATAGCAGAGAAAGCCGGTGCTGATTTAGAGGCATTAGACAGACAAACATTTTTAAATGCCGACGGCAAACCTCTTGATCCGACATCGGAAGAGGGTAAGGTAAAACGATTACAGATTGAAGCTACATTAAAAGCGGCACAAAATCAGGTTAATCAAATTCAAGGTATTATGAGTGATAAGTATGGATGGAAGGTAACTAAACCAACAGGAAGACCGGGAACTGAAAGAAAAGTTGTCAGAACCGGAAAAACTAAAGACGGTAAAAAGGTAGTCCAATACGAAGATGGATCAATCGAATATAAGTAAAATAGACCCCAATGAAATATCATGGGACACTCAGCCTCAAACAGGTGTTGAAGATGTGATATGGGATAAAGCGCCCGAACAAAAAACAGGTTCAACGTTCGTAGGCACGGCCATTAAACAAATGGGCAAAAATATTCAATCTCCGTTTTCTAATTTTGCTAAAGCAACTTCTTTACCTACGGCGGTAAAAAAACTTGCAGAATGGCTTGACCTTCCGTTTAAGTCTATGACTGGTGCAGGTATAGCCGCGGGAATGAGTTTAGGTTCTGCTATTGAAAGTGCCAAAAAAGGTGAAACCGGAACGGCTATACTTGAAGCTGGTTTAGGTGTAGGTGAAGCTGGGCTTGGAATGTTAAACGTTGTGCCCGGAGCCGCGCCAGTAATGCAGGCATTTAATGTGGGTGGCAAAGCACTCGAAGAAGTATCGCCTAAAGGCTCAGAAGTGGTTAATTACGCATTAACTCCGTTTAAAAGTAGCCTTGATTTGGAGGTTAAAAAAGGATATAAACCTAAAAGTTGGGAGACTCCTGCCGCTGGCCTTGCCGATGTTGCATATCAATTTATGTTATTTGGATTATTCCGTAAAAAGAATTATACCAAGCCACAGGCGGAAGCCAAGGCAAAAGCTATTGCGAGTAAAATAGCACAGAAAAAAACATTATCCAACGAAGAACGTAAAATAGTATCTGAGTTTATACCTAAAGAAAAGGCTGATATTCAGGCGAAAATAGACGAAATTCAAAAACGTCTTACCGAAAGGCCAGAAACACAGCCCCCACAACCTATACCGGAAATAGCAGGAGCACCGGAACAATCTAAAATACCAATCCTTCCAGAGCCTAAAGCACCGTTGGAGTCTGTTTTACTTGATGCTCAGGGTAGACCTATACCCACAGAAAGGGCAAAACTTGCAGAACAAGCGCAAGCACCGTTGACCGAAGCCGAAAGGCAAACTATACCCGTTGATCTCGAAAGTATAGTTCCAACCGCAAAAACAGAGATAACTGCCGCCCCAATCGAAGCACCGTTAAAAGTAACGCCAAAAGCGGATATAATCGAAAACATTAGAACTGCAATGGAATCCGGTGAACCCGTTAAAGTTGAACCTAAAAAAGCCGTTGAGACACCCAAAGCAGAAGAAGTAACTGCCGATGCTTTAGCAAATAAGATTGCGAAAGAACCAAAACCTACTTTCACGGATGAAGAGCTACAATTCTATACAAACAATCCAGAAGCCGTAGAATCAGCTCTAACGAGACTTCGTGGCGAGAAGCCACAAACACCCGTCCAAGCTGAGAAAGTCTCACCAGAAGCGAGTGAAGGGGCAAAACCGCCTATTCCAAAGCCATTACCCGACTTCACTAATACCGAATCTGCACTTGAATTTGGCAAAGCCAATCCAGATAGAATACCCGAACTTACTCAACGCCGAGAAAAGAATTTAGCAGAATCGGAAAAGCTTATTGAAAAGAACGACTTAGACAGTGCTATGAAGTCTGCTTTTAAGGCGCAATTAGACAGAGAAGCCATTGAGGCGGCACAAAAATTAACCCAAAAAGCACCCATAGATTTGGCGACCAAAGGCAAAGCTATACCCGAACAGGTACAAAAACCAGCAGAAGCACCAAAAGAAACCCTAACGGGTATAAAAGAACCAAGTTCACAAAAGCCCCCTGTTCAAGAAACTCGAACAAAGCCGAAGGGTGAACAAGGGACAAAACTGTTTTCTATCGCTTCTCTTGCTATTTCAGCAATGCCAAATGAAGTATTGCCCTTTGACGAGGAAACGAATAAGAGAATTAAGTTACTTGCTGGACTTGCTGGTTTTGCGGGCGCATTGGCAATGGTAAGAGGACTATCACCAAAAGGAATGGAGTTTTTTAAAGACGTAGAGGCATCCGCTAAGCGATCCGGCGGAGGCATAAACAAATGGCTGAGAAGCGCACTGAAATCAGAAGAAGCTAAAACATTAGACTTAGCGGATAGGACTAAACTTGAATCTGTATTAAAGGGCGGTAAGTTAAATGATATTGAGCGCAAAGTAGAAAAGATTGAAGTAAAATCTGAAGAACAAACACCTACCACAGAAACAGGCAAAGAGATAAAGCCAGCAGTTAAAGAGTCTATTCCACCACCAACGGTAGAAGTTGATCCTGAACTTACACAGATTCGTGAATTAGTGGCAAGCAAAAAAGGAATCGTTAGACATCAGAGGGCACTTTATAAAGCAGAGCGTGGTAGACGGGCTGGAATGCTTGCAGATGTTTATACTGAGCCAAATGGTTCTCAAACATATTTCAAGGCGTTAAGCCGGTTAAAGGGTGAATTACCTAAAGCAGACTGGGGAACGGCTACTGATGCACAGCTTGTTTTGCGAGAATATATGCATGATGTGGTTTCCAAGAGTAAGCAGTCTGTATACGATAAAGTTGATTTAGGGCGTTCTATTGAAAAGATTTTTGATGGCGAATCGCTTGGCAAAAAAGGATATAAAAAATTAGAAGACTTCTTTGGTAAAGATGTTGTTGAGGGTTTAGTTAAACAAGATAAATGGGACATAGTAGTTGACTTGCTTAATGTTCCTCGAACTTTAATGTCGTCATTTGATATGAGTATGCCTTTTAGACAGGCGGCAATACAAACCGTATCACATCCGATTAAAGCGGCAAAAGCAATGAAGGATATGCATATTGCGGCTTTCAGCGAAAAAGCAAGCAAAAGAATGTATGACGCTATTAAGAGCCGCACCAATAATGGGTTATACGAAGAGTTTAAACTTGATATTCTTAATTTTGAAGACCCATTCTCAAGATTGACAAACAGGGAAGAAGCGTTTATCTCTAAAACAGCACAGAAAATAAAGTTTTTAGGTGCTGGCGTTCGTATGGCTGGTCGTGCGGCTTATACATATCTTAATCGTATAAGGGCGGATGTATTCGATTCTTACGCAAACGAATTAAAGAAGTCCGGGGTAACACCAGAAAACAATCCAGAAACATACAAAGCCCTTGCAAGTTGGGTTAATATCAGTACCGGTAGAGGTTCGTACGGAAGATTTAATCAATTTGCACCTACGGCGAGTGCAGTGCTATTTTCTCCGAGACTACTCGCATCAAGGTTTGAAATTTTAAATCCACACGCTTATTATACCATGTATAAAACAAGTCCGTTATTGGCAAAAAAAGCTATTAGCGATGCAGTTAAATTCTTTGGTGCTACAGTTGGATTATTAGCCTTAGCAAAACAAAGCGGTGTTGCCGATGTGGAATTTGATCCTCGTAGTGCCGATTTCTTAAAAATGAGAATAGGTGAAACCCGTATAGACCCATTGGCAGGATTTTCACAGATAATGAGATTTATCTCAAGAGAAGTAACCGGACAAACAAAAACAGCAAAAGGTGAAATTGTAACAGGTGAAAAATTCCCATATCCTACCAGAGCCGATATTGCTGGAAGATTCGCAGAAAGCAAATTAAACCCTCATATTGGCTTATTGTGGAGCTGGATGAAGGGTAAGGGTTATCTTGGTGAAAAATTCGACATTGAACAAGAGGCATTAAACCGAATACTTCCACTTTATTTACAAGATGTTAAGGATGCCGTTAATGAGCATGGACTTGCCGGTGGACTATCCATTACCGCTCCGGGTTTCTATGGTGTGGGGGTGCAAGTATATACTCCAAGACCTGCTAAAACATCAACAACTAAGACCAAGTACGGCGGTAAATACGAATCAAATAAAAAATCTCCTAAATATAGCGGGAGTTATTAATGCCTTATAGCAATAAATCAAAATTTGATTTGCCAAGCGATGCGCCTGCATATATGATAGACTTGATGAATCAACTACGCAACGAGCTTAAAAGAATCTCAGCGGCAATGAGTTCTTCAAATGGTTCTACTGTTGTTATTGCCGGTGTAGGTGGAAATGGCACAACTGTAAGCACGGGAAGCACCGATACTGGCGGAGTAATAACGCCATCCTCAGACACAGTAAGAAGCGGGGTTTACAGTGTAACGGCAGGCACAGATGCTTATATTCCGTTCCCCAACATATTTACAAGCGCCCCAACGGTAGTGTTTTGCGCTGTTGCGGGTGAAGATGGTAGCTTCGGATTAATCAATACTTTAAACTTAACGACAACAATAGCTGGGTTTACTATACCCGGCGAAGATATACTTCAAGACGGAAATGTATTTTACATCGCACATGGTGTTTAATGAAAAAGCTATTATTTATACTTCTGTGTTTTATTTTTACCGAACTCGCGATAGCTCAAACTCCGGTTACTACGCGTAGAGTTAAAACAGATACCCTAACATCTCTCAGTGGTAACGGTATAGACCTTAAAGACAAGATTGTAAACAGCACGGGGAATATAGAGTTTGACGGTTGGTTGCAAGCTGATAGCGGTGTAACTATATACGGTTCGGTTCAAATTGGCATAACACCGCCTGATTCTTCCGTTACGATCACAGAGGGCGTTCATATTATAGGCGGACTAAAGGTTGATGGTCAGGTTGCATTAGAAGATTCGGTTATTACCTTGCCAGCAGACACTATCGCAACGAGAAAATATGCGAGAGAACACGGTGCAGACGGCTACTTTGATTCGACTTATGTCTATCAGGAAATTGAGAAACTTAATACGAGGGTTGATAGTGTAATAGTTGAGGTTGAAGATTTAAATGGCAGAGCAGACAGTCTGATTACGGCTATTAATTCTGTAAATGGGCGTGCGGATAGCCTAATAACGGCGGTAGAAAGTTTAAACACAAGAGCCGATAGTATTATAACGGCAGTTGAAGATGTAAACACGCGTGCGGATAGCCTAATAACGGCGGTTGAAACGCTCAACACTCGAATTGATAGTTTAATTACAGGGCTTGACAATCTCAATACTCGTGCCGATAGTATAATTACAGGACTCGGTAGTCTTAATGCTCGCGTGGACAGTATTCTTGTAACGGTTATACCAAGGTTAGACACAAGAATAGATAGCGTGATTGCTAATTTTATTGGCTTCGACTCCACCTATGTATATCAAGAGCTTGATAAGGTAAACGCCAGAATTGACAGTATTCTTGCTAACCCTCCAAGCGGTTCTGCTTTTGCGTGGAATGTAAGCGGAGAATCGCAGGTTGAAGATTCTATTAGGTTTATAGCTGGCTCAAATGTTACGCTAACACAATCAGGTAATACTATGACTATTGCGGCTACGGCGGCAGAAGAAGGGCTATTTGAATATAACGGTGATGGAGACTTACAGCCAACGGTAGCTGGAACTACCGACACTTATTTTGAATTA
>Ga0172380_10009981_pt1 | contig 10017 bp, 19 predicted proteins | sample Leawe162metaG_FD_119747 | JGI IMG/M metagenome (GOLD analysis project Ga0172380, IMG submission 119747) | Leachate microbial communities from a municipal landfill in Southern Ontario, Canada - Leachate well 162 metaG | ecosystem: Engineered > Solid waste > Landfill > Unclassified | place...
ATATCTTTGGGATTACGTGAAGATGGTAGAGTTGTTTGGAAAATACTCGGAGACAATTGGGAGGCAGATCCAAGCGATGCTTTCAAAAAAGAATTAATAAGAAAAAATCCATATAACAATAATCCGAAAGGCTCAATCAATAAATTTTATGAGGACACTCAAAATCCAATTCGAAAAGAATTAAGGATTTGGTTTCTGAAAGAATATGATGATTATGCGAAAGAGTGTTACGCTGATTCTACGCAAAAAAATATCCATCACCCAAATGCTAAAAATCAAATGTGTTCGTATGATTGGGATTGTATAGTCGAATCGCATTGGTGGAAAGAATGGATTCATAAAGAAACATCTTTCGAGGGTTTTATAGAGTACTTAAAGAAAATGGGAAATTAAAAACATCTTAAAATAAAAAAGAGATGCCTATGGAATAACAAAAGAAAATTATCTCATAAGGTGTGAAGCCGGGTTTTCGATGGAGATTCCCGGCTTTTTTATTCAAAAGATTTATATGGGAGTTTTACGCCATTACACCACGAAGTGCCATGAAACAGTAGTCTAATAGCGTGAAACCGATATTATGGGGATATCGTTCGGGTCATCTCCACTTTCTTAAATTATTATTAAATTTCGGACGTGGGGTTTGAATGACTTTCTTTAACTCAAAGTCTTTTTCATCAAATCCCGTTGCGTTAATCATTCGCCGCGCTTCCCTTTGATTGCGTGCGGTTTGTATTGTTTGAACATTGGGGCAGTCCTTTTGTTCAAATTTAAATTTTGATAGCAGCATAACGACTCCTTTTAATTTAGGCTTGTGATATTTATTTCTTGATTTAATATAGTTGACCAACAAAAAAAGTCATACCAAAAAACACGGTTAGGTTTCATAAATTTTGTTCCTTATAACAGTTGAAAATGGAATTTGGAAAGGGTTGTTCGCAATTCCATTCAGATTTTTGACAATACATTGGTGACCAATAAGGGTTCCCGTTTTAAGACTTATCACTTCATAAAAGTCAATCACTTCACAAACATTGGTTTTCCCTTGCATAAACTTATCGCCTAATTTAACGCCATTAATTTCCATTTTTTACCTCTTTATTTTGACAAATTTTTCGATCAAAGAAATAATTACTTCAAGCATTGTTTTGCCTTGCGTGGCGCACTTTACTTTGAAAGCGCGCCAGAGGGTGGAATCGATTTCGAGTTTATAAAAGGATTTCATATTGCTAACCTTTTGATTGCTTTGACAACTTTATTAAAATCAGCCGGTTCGCCAGCCGGTTCTTCAAAAACAAATTTGCCAACTTTCAATTGCCAGCAAGCATCAGACAATGAAAATTCATCATCTTTAGAATAATTTTTTCTCTCGATATAGATGCCATCTTTTAAGGAAGAATCTTTCGCATAGCCGACAGACTTGAAAAATGAAGCAACTTTTTTTACATCGGCAAATTTGTTTTTCTCGGTTCCGAACATAATATGAACTGGAATATCGTAACCTTTTTCCGTTAGGAGATAACCTTCAAGAACCAGCTGATTGTTGATTGATGATTGCATTGTGAACTCCTTTAATTGTTGTTTTTAATCTCACTGTTAATATAGCAAACACAGTGGACAAAGTCAAGAGAAATCGACAAGAAAATAAAAATAATTTTCATATTCGTTTTATGCTGTTTTTTGAGCTTTTTTTTGTAATGCCTTTTTTTCATATCATCCTTAAATATTAAATTGACGTAATCAAATATTTTGCTTATTTTCAGATAGATTATAAAAAATAGCATCTAAGAGAATCTCGATTAACGAGAACTCTATGATACATAACACAATGAAGGAGTCTTTGTCATGGCAAAAAGTAAGGGTGGTAAAAAAGGTAAGGGTGGTAAAGGCGGCGGTGGCGGTGGTTAGTCCGTTTGCAATCTGTAAAGAAATTTCAAAAATTACAGATTCCGTTATCGTTTCTTTTTCAGGTGGGAAGGATTCTTTAGTCCTTCTCCATTTATGCAAAAAGTATTTTAGAAATGTTCAGGTTTTTTTCTTATATGTTATAAGAGATTTATCGTTCAATGAATCAAAAATAAAATATGCTGAACAGAGATTTGATGTTTCAATTAAACAATAATTAAAAAAACTGCAAGATTGAAAATGAGAGACAATGATGAAACTAACTTTTTCATCGGGATTATTTTCGAGACATATCAAGCGAAAGAAAACTTTTGTGAAAAATACAAAGTAAATTCTCTGGAGCAATATATCAAAGCAGAAGATTTTCTAAAGTTATTGAGTGTTAAATGAAAAGTAAAATATTAATTCTCTCTTTATATCGGGGATGGTTTGATTTAATTCTATCTGGCGATAAGATAATCGAATATCGAGAGATAAAACCGTTTTGGGAAAAACGATTTGCTAAAAACACTTATGAATACATTAGATTTATAAATGGATATGGTAAATTAAGACCAAGTTTTTTAATTGAATTAAAAGGAATAACAAAAACAGACAAATTCGAACTACATTTGGGAAAGATTTTAGAGACTAATAATATGAGCAAGTCAGCGTGATGAAACAAACTAACAAGAAAGAAGGAAAGGGGAAGTCGGACTCTAAAAAAAGAACGGGTCAAAATATCTATATCGGCAAATTAGAGCATGTTTTTAATAAGAAATGGGAAATTGATGAGATCAAAGCACTTGCCGATGAATTGATGGATTGGTTCAATACAGCAGATGAAACCGGTAAAAACAAAATTTGGTTGAGGGATTTTTGCATATCGAAAGGGATCAATAGACAACGGCTTAGTGAATTTGAAAAGAACAATGAATATTTCAAATATATTTATTCATTATGCAACATGAAACAAGAAAGCATTTTATTTAAGTTGGGTCTAACCGTTAAGAGTTCGATGCCAATATTTGCGTTAAAAAACATAGCTGGTTGGAAAGATCAAAGCGAAGTAATAACTCACGAAGGCGTAAAACTTATTCACGATGATATTATATAATGACAGAAATTAAATTATCAGAAATAATTTTACCGGCGTTTCATGAGTTTTGGAAAGTTATCAAGACTGGGAAGTTTAATAACGAAGATAAAACTTTCTTCGTGGCGAAAGGAGGCCGTAACTCATCTAAGTCAACTACTATATCAATAGCTTGTATTTTGTTACTTGTTGAATTTCCTATTAATATTTTAGCCATGCGGAAAGTAGGGAACACAATTGAAAAATCTGCCTATGAACAACTTAAAAAAGCTACAATCTTTTTAGGGATACAAGACGAATTTATATTCAGAAAATCACCGCTTGAAATAATATACAAAAAACGCGGCAATAAGATAATTTTTCATGGGGCAGATGACACTGTAAAAATGAAGTCTATTGTTACGGCTGAATTCCCGATAACTATTTTATGGATTGAGGAACTTGCTGAATTTAAGACCGAAGAAGAAATCCAAACGATTATAGATTCTATTTTGAGAGAACAATTACCGGACGGAATGAAATATAGAATTCTTTACTCATACAATCCGCCAAAACGTAAACAAAATTGGGTGAATAAAAAATTTGAGACTCAGTTTATTCCTAAGAACATTTACATTCATCATTCAGATTATACTTGCAACAAATATTTATCAGAACAAACATTACAAGAAATTGAAATCTTAAAAGAAACAAATATTAAGAAATATAATTGGCTTTATTTAGGTCAACCAACAGGCGGCGGGATAGTACCATTTGAAAATTTAGTTTTTAGAACAATAACAGATGATGAAATAAAGGCATTTGATAATATTAGACAAGGTATTGATTGGGGATATGCAACCCATCCGTTTAGTTTTGGACGATTCCATTATGATAGGAAGAAAACAAAACTATATTTATTTGATGAAGTTTTTGGAGTGCAATTATCTAATCGAATAGCAGCCGAGAAAATAAAAGTTAAGAAATACGGGAATGATTCAATCATTGCTGATTGTGCGGAACCAAAATCTATTGCAGAGATGAAAGAACATGGACTAAATATAACAGGAGCGGTCAAAGGAGCTGGTTCAGTTGAATATGGTGAAAAATGGTTGAATGATTTATCTGAAATTATTATTGATCCGGTTAGATGCCCTGGTGCTGCTAAACAATTTGAGGATATAGATTATAAAGTTGATAGAGATGGTAATACAAAGGCGGAATTAGAAGATATTGAGAACGATGCAATTGACATGACGCGTTATGCTCTAGAGAGAGATATGAAAAAATCTGGTGTCCACTTTTAACAAAATTTTATAGAGAGAGAAAGTTATGTATTATAGCGCAACCGATCAGGCAAACTTAAAAATACTTGCCGGTAAAATTAGAAATGATTCTCAGATGTTTTCAAATCTGATTGATGACGATATAGCATCAAAGCGAAAACAAGATATGCGAACGGGAACAAGATACTATCAAGGTCAACATGATTATTTGAATCATTTGAATTACGATTACATTGAGGAAGGCAAGCCTCAAATAAACACGACACGAGCAAATAATTTAGTTCCTAATCCTTTTGATAGACTTCTTAAGATACAGAAACGTGATAACATTGTAGGCAAACCGATAAGCATAAGTATTGCAGAGGTTGACGTACAAGACGAAAAGAATCCTACACCGAATGAAAAAAAAGCAATGCAGCAAGCGAGCGATTTCCAAACGAAGTTACTTGCAGAACTTGGAGATAAATTCGATGATATTATAAGCGATGTTGTAATAGGTGCTAGTAATGCCGGAGTTGAATTTATTCATCCATACATAGATAATGAAGCAAAATTTCAATACGTGATTACTCCCGCCGTTGGAATAATTCCGTTCTTTGACATGCAATATCAAGATCAATTAATTTCTGTTATTCGTTATTACCAATATCAAGCAATGGATGAAAAAACAAATCAGTTAGTTGACAGATATAAAGTTGAATGGTGGGATGGAATGCAGATAACATATTGGGAGCAACAAGTTGATAATACTTGGTTAAGAGATACTGGATATACAGACAATCCTACGTTCCATTGGTACGATACAAATAAAACATTGGGGACAAAAGAACCTAACGGATGGGGCAAACCGCCATTTGTTTACATACCAAATAATTCCGAATGGTCGGGTGATCTTACCCCGATTAAACCTTTGATTGATGCTTATGATAAAGTATATTCCGGTTTGTGTAATGACTTAGAGGACTTTCAAGAGTTGATTTACATTGTTAAGAACATGAGTGGAATGAATGAAACGGAAAGACAAGGATTAAGCCAAGTTGGTTTCTTTCTAAAGAATATTAAAGCTAAAAAAGTTGCATTTGTAGAGGGTGATGGAGACGTAACAAACTTAAAAAATGAAATTCCTACAGATGCAATCGAAAAGTTTCTTGACATAACGAGCAAAGCAATTTATCGTTTCGGTCAAGGTGTCGACACTGAAAAAACAGATTACGGAAATTTGTCTGGTAGAGCTTTGCAGATACTTTACGCCGGACTTTATTCTAAATGTGATTCGTTGATTATCAAAATGAAAAAAGCACTATCTGAATTTATGTGGTTTGTTGTTAAGTTCATTAACGATAGAGATCATACAACCTATGATTATAAACAAGTTGTGTTCACGTTTAACAGAGCCTCAGTAGTAAACGAGCCGGAAATTATTGAAGGGCTTGCACAAACGACTTGGTTAAGCAAACAACGAATGCTAGAGCTTGATCCACGAGTTGATAATGTAAATGACGAATTAGCCCGTCAAGAAGCGGAGAAAGAAAGAGATATTGAAAACAATCGCATTAAACTAGATAGTGTATCAGACTCAAATGATTATGATGCTGAGGGTAATGTTGTGGGCAAAGATTATACGGGTGAGCGTTACAATAATTTAGGTGAACCAAAGAACAACATGATGAATAAAGACGGCGCAACCGCGTAAAATAATATTTGAACATTGAAAAACATTCTCATATATTTAGGATAACAAAATAACTAACTTAAAGAAGAGGTTATAAATTGGACAACTCAAATCTTTGGAAAGAATATAGAAGGGCACAACAACAAAGAAGAGAAAAACGCCTCCCTAAACGTCAAGATATTATCGAAAGTCTTACCAGAATTCACGGATTCCGAATAACAAAATTAACCGATTATCAATTTAGAATTAAACATGAACGATCCCCAAAAATAGTAGATATTTACCCCATTCATTTACGTTATCACATTATTAATACAAACGAAAGAGGCCAAGTTTTTGGTGAAAAGAAATTAATTAATTTTGTAAAAAGTGTATTTGGGAATTAATAAAGGAATAGATATGACTTCTAGAAAAGTTTTAATTCGTAATATAGCAAACGACATACTCAACGCGGATATGATTGGCAGTCTGGATAGTGTTTATGGGAGGACTAAAGTTGAATTTGTTGTTATTATGGACGAACAATTAATATTTAATGGCAGTCATCAATTATCCGATTCGCTTCGAAATGAGTTTTTTGCTTTACGTGAAAAGATAGAAAACGAGATTAAAGAATTCGCTACAGCAACAGAACTAATCCCAACACCCGACACAAAAGAAAAACTAATAAATGCCGGGATGAATTATTACCAAAATTATTATAGCAAGGGATAGTTATGTGGATAGGAAGAAAAGAGTTCGAAGAAAGAATAAATGAAATAGTTAATGCAATTAATCTTTTGAACGAAGTCACAGAGTTTCTAATCCCAATAATTAATAAGCGTCAAAATCTAATCGCAAAGTACAAACTAATTATGAGATATTAAAATGACAACAGAATTGTTTGCTAAGACCAAAGTTTTAAGATATGCGGATGGACGACTTATTGATCCAAAAGTTTCTTTAACTTGCGGTGTTATTGAAAAACATCAAACAAATAATCTTTTAGGTTATAATATTTTTGTTAGCGAATATATCCCACAAAATAAAATATTCTTTGGCAATAAAAACGATATGTATGTTTGTGAAATTAATTATCCACAATTAATTTATAGTATAGTCCCCGATTTTATGGAAGCGGTTCACACAATTGCACGTTATAACATTAACAAACTTTTTAGAAAAGCAGATTATTTATTTGGCAAAAAATTATGACAGACAACGAAGCTAACAAGAAACTAAATCAACTTCTCTTAAAAGCCGATGGATTATTTGACAAAAGATATTCCATTGCAGAAAATAATATAATCAATGGATATAAGAGATCATTAGAAGAAATCAAAGCAAAGTTATCCAAGATGTTTGAGGATTATAACGGGAAACCAACAATAACAGAACTTCGCAAATATAAACGATTAGATATTCTGGAAAAGCAAATTGTAGAAATAATCGCAAGCATGGAACATGTACAACTAAACACGATGAGTTCCAACATCAAAGGGAGTCTAATTCAGTCGTATGATTTAACAAGTGCGGCATTTAACACAGCAACCGGCCTAGATTTTGCGTTTGCAATGGTACCGAAAGAAAGCATAGATTTTGTACTAAGGTATAACCGATGGCCGGACTTGATTAAAAACGATAATGCAAAATTACTTACAAACATACTAAGCGAAAACGAAAAGTATCTTCGTGCTAATGCTAGTCAAGAAATCGCTGGGGGTTTGGCTCAAGGTAAATCTTATGCGAAAGTAATAAAATCTATTAGTGAAAGATTCGACATAACGAGAACAAGAGCGACCGCAATTACTTATGATCAAATGCACAGCGCACAAATGGCCGGCAGAAATGAAGGAATAAAAACTGCAAGTGCCGTCGCTGAAAGATTGGGTATAGAGTTTGAAAAGATTTGGGTACACAACGGCGGGCGTAAAGTACCACGTCCAGATCATATACTCATGGGCAAGGAAGGATATAAAGGACACGTTGCAGATAAGAACGGAATATTTACTTTACCGGACGGAACAAAAACAGAAGCTCCGGGATTAACTGGAAACCCAGCTCACGACTGTTTTTGCAACTGCTCAGCTATTTTTTCTATTAAGGGATTATAAATGTTATTAATAATTTATATCATTATTTATCTAGGCATGTATTTTGGATTGCCATTAATATTCACAACTCGAAAAACAATTTGACAAAGAACAAAAGAAAAACTAAATTACAGGTAAGACATGCAGCCTATTAACAATCAGTACATATTTAGGAAAGAGGATTCAAACGATATGCTTTTAGTGTCCTTGCAATTGAAAAATTTAATCCCTAAAACTGGTAACGGCAGAGTTGAAATAGTTTTTCAAGATGATGTATTGCTGCATACGATTTGTTCTGAAAGGGATAGTGTCAAACTAAAAGTTAAGGATGTTCTCAAAAAGTTTTTCAATGTAGATTAAATGAATAATCTCAATTTACAATCGGTGATATTTTCAAAGAAAGAATCTGATTTTTCGTATTTACTAAAAGGTCAATATTTGAGAAACGGAGAAGTTAAATATTTCGATATAGAATTTATCAATGAATCACGTGGTATTATCGGAGCATTGAGATCAATAACAAAAGCATTGCAGAAAGAAGAAGAACCAAACATTTTGAAAAGATTGTTAAAAAGAATATCCAGATTGATATAATAAATGTCAAAGGAAGAAGAAAAACAATTTGTTAATAAGATGACTGCAAAGATGTTAGTCGATAGTTATGCAAAAGCAGAAAAGATTCGTAAGATTATAAATGATAATGAAATTAAAAGAAATATTGACAAAGTGAAGATCAATGAGATTAAATGAATATAGCTTTTCTAAAATATAATCGAGATATGAAAAGAAAAGGAATATCAATTCTTTACTCAGAGATTCTAAAAAAAGAATGGTATTTTTTTAGTAATTAAATAAATTTAACATAGCAGTATAAATTCGCAACTTATAAAAGAGCGAGTTGGCTAAGAGATAACACTCTTACCGATTCGCTTTTTTTTGTTTATATAAGTTTCAACAAACAACCGCCTTTGGTATTTCGGCGGGTACAAATTGGAAGACAGTAACGGACGCAACCGGATTAAGCGAACTGAAAACAAAAAATAAGGAAGTAACAAGATGGCAACATTAAACGAAAAGTTAAAAGAAGTTTTAGGAGATTCATTCACTACTGAATTAGAAACTAAAATAGGCAATGTTGGAAAACACGTAGCCTATTTTTGGGATAAAGACAACAAGGAAGCAAAAGACCTTGAGCCTATACCAAAATTCAGAGTAAATGAAATGCTTGAAGTTTCTAAGAGTAAATCTGAAGAATTGTTAGCACAGGTTGCAACATTAGAATCTCAAGCAAAGGATTATGACAAGCAATTAAAAGAATTAAAAAAATCGGCTGAAGGTAACCCAGATTTAATAAAACAAATAGAGACTTTACAATTAAGCAATAAGGAACAAAAAGAAAGTTTCGAGCAAGAAAAATTAAATCTCTCCAAAAAAACTCTTGATAACCAGAAACATCTTGCAGTATTAGAAATGCTAATGGACAATGACGTTCTTAAACCAACTCACAGAACTATGTTAGCAAGGGAAATTGAATTAAGCATAGGGTTAGACAAAATCGAACTTGATGAAATCGGGAAAGTAAAAAAGTCCGATGAAATTATGAAACCCTACAAAGAGAATCCCGATTATTCTGGATTCATTGGCAAAACAGTTGCAAAAGGTCAAGCTCATGTTCAAGGCGAACTTGATATGAGTGGTGATCTTTTCACACATGAACAACTAAAATCATTAACAAAAGAACAATTGCTCGACCCGAAAGTTATGGCTAAAGCAGATAAATCATACGCGGCGATCGGCAAAGTTTAAGGAGAAAAATAAAGATGTCAATCCAAAATTTTAACAAAACATATTGGGAAGCAAAGTTACAAGTATCCCTTGAAAAAACACACGTAGCCGCTTCCGTAGCGAATAGAAGTTATCAAGGGACTTTGAAAAACCTTGATGACGAAGTAACAATCAATCAAATCGGTGATGTAACTATTAACGCATTTACCCGCCGGATGACTTTAGTACGTCAAGAAATGAGCGATG
>Ga0172380_10009982_pt1 | contig 10016 bp, 18 predicted proteins | sample Leawe162metaG_FD_119747 | JGI IMG/M metagenome (GOLD analysis project Ga0172380, IMG submission 119747) | Leachate microbial communities from a municipal landfill in Southern Ontario, Canada - Leachate well 162 metaG | ecosystem: Engineered > Solid waste > Landfill > Unclassified | place...
CTTGGTCAAGCAGAACCCGTTGCCGGTCGGGCGCTACTGGGTGGACATCCTCCAAAAGCACGTCCCCGACTTCAACGACTTTGCCCGCATCATGAACCGCGGGATTCACATCGAGCAGACCAAGGAACACCTTGACGCCAGTGGGGGTGGCGTGACGTCCTACTTGTTCGTCAACAAAAACCCGCTCGTGCCTTGGGACCACACCAAGTATGGGTGGCCGAATGACGCCACGGGGATCACGGACTTGGATCAGACCGGGCAGGTGCCAGACCCGGCCCCACTATTCGGCGACTTGGGGATCGGGGATCTGACCCTGCCCTTGTTCTTGCTAGCTGCCCTCTGGCTTCTCAGCCTTGGGTGACCGTTGCGTCTCGGGGCAATTGCGCGGCCACTGCCGTGACCAGCGCCAGAGACTATCTTTCATGAGTTCGCATTGGCGGGCGGGACGGTTCTGGAATATGTCGAGGATGACCGCGGCAAGGTCGAGCTGCTCGACGCCTGCCGGATCCTCGATGATGAGAGCGAGCTCGATGGTGAGGTGGTCGCGTTCGGTGAGGTGGTTGACGGGCATGGCGTGAGGGTCCTTTCGAGACGGTCCAACGCCCGTCTCAACTGGTTAGTTGAGTCACGTAGTGTCATGGTCCCCCCTGGTGTGGGTGGTTACGGTAGCGAGTCGATCACTCTGAGCAACAGGCTGATGACCTTGCGGAGGGCATCACTAACGGCGCCGATGGCCTTGCGGGTCTCGGGCTCGATAGACTCGATGGCTTCGAACTGGCAGACCGCTCGATAGACGTTGTCATCGATGGTGACCAGTTCGGTTCGCACGCGTTGGAAGCGTTCACGGATCATGAATTTGCCTTTCGCGGAACCCCGTGGCCCTGGCGACGTTCCTCGTCGAAGCCCCAGAGGAACAATTCTTTGGTGTCGTCATTCAGTACGGTTGCGAACGCCTCGTCGCGAGAGATGTCGGCAAAGCCTTCGCGCCCCAGCAATCGTCCCATCGCAATCACCAGGATGGCCATTGCTTCGTGTGGCGAGGGGGCACTGGCTTGCAACGCCTGGCCTATGATGGCCGACATGGCGAACAGCTCGGGTTCGGTCATCTTAGGCATTGTGCACCGCGATCGACTTTCGGTAAGTGAGATCTCGCTCGATGGCCGCGCCTTCGCTCTTCAGCACTAATGCGACCGCTTCCTTGGGCATCATCGACGCCGACCAATGGTAGTCTGCGCCAGGCCCCAGATTGATGACCACCACGACCGCGTCGTAGCCTAGATCGCGCAGGGCATCGACTGCGGCCGCGACGACCGCTTGCGCGGATTCCTCGTTCGGGTTCAGGGGAAGATCAGCCATGCGGTTCGGTCCTTCGAAGGTGAAATCCCAAGGCCGTCAGACTTTCAGCTTTAGCCCTATTGGCGATCCGTTCGTACTCGCACAGAAGCCAATTGCATGCCGGGCACAATGCAACTGGGGATCCGAAGGCGGCTTGCGCAAAGCACCGATTCGGACTCACTAGCTCACCGGCCAGATCTCCGACCAAGAAATTGTTGATCGTGCAGCTGACAAGCACGAGGTCTGGAAGCACTCGAACGCTAGGCATGAGGTATGCGCTCGCCACACTTTCCGCACCAACAGCCGGGTGCAATTCCGTTGTGCCCTTCGGGGCACTTTGAATCGAGCTGCGGAAGAAAACACTTGCTTGTAGTGAGGATCTGCAAATCGCCGACGCGGCTCTCGGGTTTCATCATCGCGACGATATCGAGCCGTTGGGCCATATTCAGGGCCGCCTGTTCGAGTTGCTCTCGAGAATTGCCGGCGATGATGTCACGGACGAGCTGCAGGTTCGTTGCCATGGTTGCTCCCTTGGCGATGACCCCGGGCTAGAATTCCTAAGCCGCCCGGGGCCAACGCGCCTGCTTAGTCAGGCCCATGCCGCCCGAAGGTCGGGCATGTCCCATTAGTATACTATCGGGACACGGGGGGTCTACCTCTTTTTTCCGCACTTTTTGAGCCCCTTTGAAGGGCTCGCAATCCTTGGGGTTTTCGGGACGGCGCCTTTGGCGCCTAGGAGCCTATGCACGATCGATTTCGGGCATTTCAGGGCCATTGCAATCTGGCGGATAGTCCGCCCCTGCTCCCGTAGCCGAAACACGTCGATGGCATCGACGACCCGGCGAGGGCGGCCCCATGGCCGTCCTGCTGACTCTGCCGAACGCCTTGCAGCGCCCACCCGCTCCCGAATCGCGATTAGCTCCCGCTCGGCCTGCCAGCCTAACACCGACAGGATGACATCGCGAGCCGGCCCGGCGATGTCGAAGCCATCCGCCAGGGTCACGAGCTCGACGCCTGCCCTTTCGAGCTCGTGAATGAGGTTCAGGGTCTCCCTAGCGCCGCCCCTCGTGAGACGGTCGAGCCGATAGAGGTAGAGGCGGGAGATCAGCCCCTTGCGGGCGTCTGCGAGCATGCGTCGCAGCTCGGGACGGGCCCGGCCGCCCCCCCCTTCAATTTCTGCATAGACACGTCCGATCCGGTCGCCACGAGCTCGTGCCGCTCGGACGACAGAGTCGTTTTGCGTCTCGACACTTTGGCCATCAGTCGAGACCCGCAGATACATCGCGGCGCAGCCAGGCATTGCTGTCCCGATAGCACCTTTCGGGACAGCCCGCCAACCCACCACGCCTTGCTGACTGCGAGGCAACGCCGAGCCAGGGGACTCCGTCTCCCCATGGGAGCCCGCAGGGCGACCGCCGCACGCGACCCGCAGGGGCGCAATTTCGACTTAAGAGGCTTCTAAAGGTGAACGTGGCTCTAACGTTGGCTCAGCTACAACATTTTGACTCAAGGACCGAGGGCAACGGCCTAGCGGCCGTTGTCGTTAGGTGTGTGGCGAGCGTTTACCTATCCCTACAGTTCGCACCATGCACCGACAGAAGCTTACTAGGACTTGGGCGCACCTGCGCATTCGACGCCGGGGGCTTCGTGCGCACTTGACAGCGTCATGGACGCCGTCACTCCGGCGGGTCTGGCCCCTGGCGGGGCACAGGCTTTTGCTCTTCGCCTGTGCCCCGCCTAGCTCGGGCTGACTGTTGAATCGACTCGAAGTCGCGCAACACTTGGGCCAGCTCCGCATCGGGCTTAGGGCTCCTCGGAGCCCGCCCGGTAGTCTCTGGATTGATAGCACCCGGCGCCACATGCCGGGGCTTGGCTAGGCGCTCATGGCGCTCGGCTGCTCGTGCCCGCTCGGCTGCCTTGCGCCGTTCTGACTTCGGCGGGCGGGTGACCCCTACGGCCTTCCAACGGATGCCCTTGGAGGTCGTACCATGGGCAGACGGATAGTCCGCCCCCTCGGGGACCTGCCCCGGAAATATCCTCTTGACATGCAGGAAACCCGCACGGGTGAGCATGCGTCGAGCCCTGCCGATGCTCTCGCGATGATAGCGACCCCCGGACCGGTCCTTCGGGATGTTCTCGGCTAGGGTCTTATCAATCTGCCAGTTGGTGTCCCCGAAGCTAGCGACATAACTAGCTATTTTGGCTTCTAGGTTCGTGGCGCCCTGCTCTAGAAGTGCGGCGGCTACTTTGCCGGCCAATTCTGAGCAAGAGCCCTGGCCGCTCATGTTTGGCCCCACGAATAGCCGACGAACCTACCACCCGACTTTTGGACCTGGTCCTGCACCATGGTCGAAGGCATTGCCAACCGCCGCCAGGCATGGTTTATGGGGGGTACGTGGTGCGCGTTTCTTCTCAGCATGACGCGTCTACTAGTCGACCTGTCCAGTGCAAGCGGACAGTTCGGCGACACAATGTCAGTCGATCGTTCGACCTCGGTCAAGTGATTTCGCCACCCCCCCCCTAGATCACTGGCCGAGGTCGATGTTTGTGCGCCTAGCTCCTACTGCTGGACGCGCAAATCGCTTGACATTACTAGGTTCGTTCTCGACGAACCGCGCTAGACTGCCTGGCATGGCAGCCAAACGCAAAACTTCGAGCTCTAGGACGGTCGTGGTGCAGCAGCCAAAGGCGGCTGCGCCAATTATCAGGGTCTCGGCGCCTCGTGCGCCGGCAGTTCACCGGCGCAAGCGCTCGGGAGGCCGTCGGGTCTCGGGCGGCGGCGGAACACCCAAGGACATGATCGGCGCTGGCATTGGCGGCGCGGTCTATGGCTTCGTGGAAAAGCAATGGGGCGCGAAGATACCGACCATTCCGATCCTCGGTCGTGCCGGCACCGTGGCAGTCGTCTGCTACTTCGCGCGCAAGCAGGGCGGCATGGGTCGATCGCCGCTCGTTCGAGACCTTGGCATGGCCGCCGCAGTGATCGCGGGATATCAGCTCGGCAGCACCGGCAAGATTTCAGGCGAGGATCTCGACGGCGACGTCGACGTTGTCGGCGGCAACCTCGCCCAACAGATTTGACCGACGCATTTCGCGCCGGCAAGACGGTTCGCTTTCGCGAGCCGGGAAAGGTGAGTATGGCAGGACGAATGTATACCGGGGATGACCTCGACGGCGACGAGCTCGACGGCGACGACATCGACGGCGACGTATTGGGAGACGTCCTAGGCGACGACCTCGACGGCGATTCGGAGGTCATCATCGGAGCCATTGCCGTGAATCCACGGACTGGCCGACGTCGCATCATCAAACCGAACCGAGCTGCAAGAGGTAGAGGCGTGGCACGACCGAGAAACGCGATGGCACTTCCGCCCAAACCCGGATGGCGCAAAAACCAAGTTGCTCCAGGCGTGCAAGCGCCGTCGGAAGGCATGGTCCCGCTGCCCCTCGTGGGCATTCCCGGAACCACGTTCACCAACTTGGTCACGCAAATCACGTTCCGCGGTCAGGTGCAAGAGCCTTTCCGCCCCGAGCGTCTGTTGTGCTCGGTCACTCGCACGGGCGCTAGTGCTGCCGCCCCGCGCGTCATGGGTCAGTTGTTCGTTGGAACGAAGTTGCAGCAAGCACAAATCGCAGCGTTCGACATCGAGCTAGTCGGGACGGCAAACGCCTTTGGCGTGCGCCTCACCTGCCAGCAAGTCGAGCCCGGCGTGTTTGTGGATCTGCAGTGCTTCTTGAGTGCTGCACTCGTCGCGGGGGACACGATCCTCGTGTCGCCGATGTTCCTAGGTCGCGTGATTCAGTAGGAGAATTTGCCATGAGGATCAATGTCGCAGTGCCCGAGGCTCAGGTTACGAAGCCCGTACTCGACGCAGCGCTCGAAAGTGTCACCAGACTCAACGAGCAGCTATTGCAAAACGGTAGTGTCCCGACGTTCCGTCGCGCACTCAACAAGCAGGGCATCCGATGGCGTCCCGAGCCCCCCGGCGAAGAACACTTCGACCATGCGGGAGTTGTTCAGCGACGCAATTGGGGCGACTGCGATGACCTCGCACCGTGGCACGCGGCCAGCCTGCGAGCGACAGGCGAGGACCCCGAAGCTACCGCTGTTGTGCGTCGCAGCGGTCCAACCCGCTGGCACGCGTATGTTGAACGCTCCGACGGAAGCACGGACGATCCATCGCGAGAGGCAGGCATGGGCAGGCGTCCTGAGGGCGTTGTCGGTGCGGTCCTTCCGCTCATGTACTCGCCCGTCGAATTGCAGGGCGTTGGCGGCGAGGCAGACACGGTCATCGTCCGGCCATCGATCGCGGCCCGACCGACCGAGCGTGGATGGCAGGCCCGCGTTGACGTTCCGTGGCATGAGCGTTCCCGAGGCCTCCGGATCCCCTCCGACCTATCCTTGACGACCCTTGCGGGTGACATCGATGGCGCCGTCGCAGTGGTCGGAGCCTTGGAAGGAGCGTGCAAGCTCGCCATTGCCGGCGGCTACGCGCACCCGGACCATATCCGGCGCATGGCTGCAATCTGCGACCACATCGAAGGCGTGCCGCTCGATGAAATCGCCGCTTGTTACGGCGACGAGCATGCCGCTGCAGCCGAACAATTTGTCGTTGGCTCATTCTTCAAGAAGTTGAAGAGGGGCCTTAAGAAGGGCGCGCGCTTCGCCTTGAAGCATGCCCCCATGGCGGGCAAGCTCGTGCAGTTCATCCCGGGCATTGGCCCGGTCATTCGTGAGGGCATCGACCTCACGACGAAACTCGCGAGCAGGATCCCGGGCGCACAGAAGCTGGCTCCGTTCATCGGGCCCGGCGGCTTCCCGGTCATGTGATGTGGCGTTGCCTGCTCTTGTGCTTGGCGTTGGCTGCCTGCGGACGGACTGAACCAGAGGACTCTATGCCACCAACCGGAATCCCGCCCTGGCACATGTGGGGCAACGAGCTGCCAGTCGACCTCGTCGCGACTGGCGCGCCCTTCGACATCATCTCACCCCAGATCGTCAACATCAACTATGGCCGTCCCGAGACCTGGTCATGGATCATGTGGGCGCGCATCGTTGCGGACAATGCTATCGGTGCAGCCGGCGTGGTCCAAGTCCGATTCAATCTGACTATCGGCGTCGGTCGCACAAAGTTGACGATGGACGATTTCGTGACGTTCATTTTCTCGCCAGTACTCCCGACGCTCGGCCTGCACTACACGACGACGACCCTCGACGATACGCCCGACGCGGATCGTGTGCTCGCGGACTTCCCCGCGCAGGACATCATCCTAAACGCCAACTGCATCATTACCGGCGGCGCCGCTCCTGGTAGTGCCGTCAGTCTCTACGTCGGCGCGATGTTTGCTCCGAAGTCCCACATCCGTCCCGAGTGGTACGAGGGGCGCTTCCCAGGTGGCGAGGACAACGGCAAATGACGACCGCACGCGACCTCAGGTCCTGGCTCATGTCCGCACCGCGGCCGACTCTGGTACGCGTGCAAGTGGCAGACGGGCAAGTGCATGAGGTCGACTGCAATCAGCCATGGGCTCGGTTGGGCGAGACCTGCGCAGCAATGGACGCTGTCACCATCTGGGCGATTGATGCGCACGGCAAGACGTTGCGCGTGGCCAAGGTGGCCGACATCGGCGAGGACCTCGAACCAGACGAACCGCCGTGCTCGAGCACGGGAACAGGACCCGGTCCGGCGGTTCTGCAAAAGTCCGACGATCGGGCAATGCTCGCAGTGCTGGACAAGTTCGGCACCCTGCTTGCGAGTGCATACGCGCACTCGAATGACGTCGCATTCGGCAAAATGGTCGAAGTCGTCAACCTCTTCGCAGCTGCCACCGTGCAGATCCAAAAGGAGGCCATCCAAGCGCGCTACGAGATCCGACGGCTCGAACGCGACATGGTAGACGAGGCTCTCGAGAAAGCCGACGCAGCCGGCGAGGGCGACGTCCTGAGGCAGTTCGTCGGGAGCTACTTCGCTGGCCAGGCCGAGCGCTTCGCTGGGCAGGCTGCCGACGCGGTCACTGGCGTCGCATCGAAGCCGAACGGCAAACCCCAACCCCAACCACAGGCGCGCCCGCCGGCGCCGGCGGCGAAAGGATCATAGTCGTGGGAATCGTGGAATTGATGCTGTTCCTGATGTTGCTCGCGAAGAAGGGCGCCGGGCACGTCTTCACACCGGCGGCAACGCCAGCGGCTACGCCACCGCCAAGCCCCGGGCCATGGCCAACGCCTACGCCGACCCCCACCCCAGCCAAGCCGCCTGCGGCGGCGCCTGCGGCGGCAGCCGTCAAACCCGCGGCTTCCCCTGCGGCGGCGGTGAAACCGTCTGCGCCGGTCGTTCCGTGGCCCGTAGCGAGCTTTGCGAAGGCTCCCGGCGGCAAGGTCGTGCCCGTTCCGACGTTCGAGGTCGGTCCGTTGCCGCCGTTCCCAGCCGGCTGGGAAGCCGACACACCGCCAGGCAAGGCTGTGATCGCGAGAGCCGGCCAGCTCCTAAAAGAGCTTTGGAAAGGCGGCAAGGCCGGCGTCAAGCAGCAAGAGCAGACCGAGGGCCGTTGGATCACTTACATGGGCGTCATGCACGGCAAGAAAAAGGCCGTCGTGGCGTACCGCATCAAAGGTCAGAAGCGTGCGGCGTGAGTCTTCAATCAATTGGCCCTTGTTGGTGTTGGTGGGCCTCGTCGTATTCGGCGCAAGCAAGCGTTTGCCGTTGCCGACTGGCAAAACCGGTGCGAAGCGGCGGCCCCGCGTTGACGTGCAATGGTCCGACGAGGATGCGCGAGCGTTCGTTGCGCACGTCCAGGCATTGGGCGTACCACTCGAAGCCGCGTTGCAGGTCTATGCCTCGGAATCCGGACTCGACCCCCAGGCGAGTAGCGGTATCGCGTGGGGCCTCGCCCAATTCACTGGCAAGACCCTCAAAGGGTTGGGGTGGCAACGCAGTGCAGCCGAATTCGGCGGGCTCAGTGTGGCCGAGCAAGCGCCATGGATCGGCAAGTTGCTCAAAGCGCAAATGGCAATGCTGGGGCGGGTGCCGAGCTCGGCGCTGGATCTATACGTCTTGAATTTCTGGCCCAAGGCTGCGCGCGCCAAGTACGACGTCATTCTAGTGCGCGACTCGCGCGAAGCACTCGAGCGCCAGGCGTACGAGAAGAACAAGGGTCTCGACCGCACCGGCAAGGGCTACATAACGCGCGGGGATCTGCAGACCGCGCTTGACCGCGTCGTTCACCTACCCGCGCTCGGCCGAGTCCAAGCGCAGATTCGGAGGCTAGCAGCATGAGCAACATTCTCGTGACCGATATTCCAGCCGGGCAAACGCTGGATATGCCGTGCAACAATTTGCTTGCCGCAAGGTTCCAGACCGCGACGGCGGCCAGTCTCACGGGCAACGGCGGCAAGATCTATCAGACCTTGTTTGTCGATGCGATGAACGCTCCAGCGTCGGGAGCCGATGGATCGCTCCTACGGCCCTTCCAGACGTTGCAAGCGGCCATCAACTACGCCGTCGCGCAAGCCTGGACAGCCGTAGAGCTGCTCATTGCTCCAGCGACCTACGCCGCAGCAGTGGCTGTGCCAGACGCGCTAGCCGTGACGTTCCAAGGATGGGACAATTGCCAACAGGCGGGACAGGTCATCCTAGGCGGAGACATCACGGTGGTCGGTGGCGTCGGTTCCAATGGCATCGTCGGGTTTTCGAACGTCGTCATCACCGCGGCTACGATCGCCACCGTGAATCCCGCGACGCAAGACCTGTGGGTTTCGCTGCACAATACGTTCTGCTCGGCGCAGATCATTGGATTCAACGTCACGACCGAGTCGAAGCAATCCACGATAGGTGCAGACGTCACCGCCAACGGTGGCCTGACCATGCGTTGGGACGGGGCTTCGTGGGCATACACGCTGCAAGTAGCTCCGGCTCTGATAAGCGCTGGCGCGTTGAACCATCTCTATTTCGACGCTGGGCACGACACCTACCGCGCCAACGTTGCAGTCAATACCGCAATTGGCACCACGGCATTTGTCGACGTGAACTTGACCCCTTGGCTCTCTTCCGTGCAGGACCGCGTCACCCTGCAAATGGGGAACCCTGCGGTAATGGATCTGCTGATTGGCGTGCATGGGGTAACGAACCCCGGCATCGTCAAGTGCTGGGTGACGAACCTTTCGCGCGTCTCGGGCATCTTCGATGAAGACTGCCTCTTTCTCATTCACCATGAGCAAATGGTGGCAGAGCCTGCACCCTAACCGACGAGGTCCCTCATGCTCGCACGATATCGCAACCGCACCATTTCAGAAGCCGACGCCGATCAACTGCACCCGGGCCTGCGCAAATTCGCCAAGCTGCACGGTTGGAAGGTCGTGCCGGAAGTCGCAGAAGACGACCCGACCCGAATCACCTTGCGCGACCTCGCCCAAGGTGCAGGCGACGACCTCGACGACGGCGACGACGAGCTCGACGACGAGCTCGACGACGAGCTCGACGACGACGACGACGACGACGACGACGACGACGGCGACGACGACGGCGACGACGACGGCGACGGCGAGCCCGAATAGCCATGGCCTTGGTCAAGCAGAACCCGTTGCCGGTCGGGCGCTACTGGGTGGACATCCTCCAAAAGCACGTCCCCGACTTCAACGACTTTGCCCGCATCATGAACCGCGGGATTCACATCGAGCAGACCAA
>Ga0172380_10009983_pt1 | contig 10015 bp, 8 predicted proteins | sample Leawe162metaG_FD_119747 | JGI IMG/M metagenome (GOLD analysis project Ga0172380, IMG submission 119747) | Leachate microbial communities from a municipal landfill in Southern Ontario, Canada - Leachate well 162 metaG | ecosystem: Engineered > Solid waste > Landfill > Unclassified | place...
CCACCGAATGCAATAAGTTAATCTCTGTATCTAAGCTAAATAAATGTTAGATAAAAAATAATTATAACATTTGCTATTTTAGCCAAAAAATCGCGGTCGCGAAATAATGGCTAATTTTGTATTACTTTTACTTTAATTTAAATTTATCTCTTAACCATTTATCATTTTCAATTGAATCTACTGTCATATAAATTACCTCCTCATTCAGTTCTAGATATTTTTTCAATAACTCAACTATCTCCTGACAATGGTATGGGTAAACCCACACACTGTCTTGCATACATACAAAACCAAAATTTACTAAAATTTTTCTTAAATGATCGCGGGTTTTCTTTTTATGCTCTGAGATATCAAATATAACTACTCTATATTTATGGTCCCACATTTTCGGTTTTTCTTTGGAGAGCCCTTCTAATTCATATTTCAATAGTAAATTCCTGCCTTTTGGAGTTATTTCCAGATACTTGCAATCTTCATCTTCCTTCTCTATCACCAAACCTCTATTAATCAATAATTTTATATTTTTGTTTATTTCATATATTTTTAACTTTTGTCTTTTGCCACCCAATGGAGTGTGTTTCAGTAACTGAACAGCATTACCGGCTACAACTGCGACAGCTACAAATCCCAATATTCCTACAGATAGTAGTATTGCTTTGCTAACAGAAATCAAATTTTCTTTTGTTTTTTCTTTCATGTTACTATAATTATTAATCAGTATGACATTACATTTTCGCCATAAAATCGCGGTCGCGAAATTATGGCTAAAATAATTTATAATAATTATTTAGAGTGTTCAGGGTGTTGGTAGTAGTTATCTCGGAGTGCCGAACATTTGGACGACGAAGATTGCGGTGCGGCCTTTGTAGATACCAGTAGAAGTGGCGATGCCGATTTCAGTATATTTGGGATTTACAATATTTAAAAAGTGACCACGCGAATTCATCCAGGCGGTTTCTACATCGGCACTATTTTCAAAGTTGACGGCCAAGTTTTCACCAGCATATTTGTATTTATAGCCAGCTTGTTCAAACCAATACCATGGCGTGTTTCCTTCGGGTGTATTGTGAGCGAAATAGCTTTTGGCAGCCATATCATCGGCCTTCATTTGAGCCGCCTTTTCCAAAACTGGGTTAATAGTAAGTTCAGCCACATTAGCCGCTACCCTGTCCTTGTTGGTCAAATTTACGAGCACAGAGGCATAAATTGCCGAAAGCGAGTCCATGACAGGTGCCCTAAAAGACGGCACCGTACCTACCGAAATCATCAAAACCAACAAAACTGCTATCAATATTTTTAGTCTCATAATTTCTTTTATTTTAATGCTCATTTAAATTATTATACCACTAAATAAAAAACACGCCAATTGGTTGACGTGTTTTTTATACTATTAATTTTATTAAGGAAGTTGAGGGATTGGAGTGCTTGCTAGCATTTCTGGACACTTCAAGATGTTAATCCACCTCTTTGTCGTCTTGTAGACATATCCTGTTGGACCATCTGTTGGTACACCAGCTGATGCCCATGGAGCGAGAGTCCCCGCTTCTTGATGAGCTTGAAACTTCTTGACCATTCCATAAGTGATTGGTCCATATACTCCAGTAACTGGATTGTTCAATTCAAAGAATTGATTGAGGAATATTTGCAATTTCTTTACTTCCTCTGAATTATTATTTCCACCAAGTTTTATGTATTCCTTCAAATACGGTTCACACATCAAACCTTCGTCTTCAGTTGAAGCTCCTAAAACCGATCCACCACCAGTACCAAACAAACCACTTACATCATGTCTTCTACCGCCTGGGGTTGGAGTTGGTGTTGGAGCAACTGCTGCGATAGTTGGTTGCTGTTCATTATCCTCATCATAATCACAGGATTCATTATCTTTTGTTGCTTCTGAATCATAATTGTCTGCCTCGGGATCAGTACAACCTAATATTTCTTCATCAGGAGTTTCAACACGACATGTTTCGTTTTCTACAATTATGTACTTATCAGCGCTAAGACTCAAAAAATCAGGATATGCAGGAAGAAGTGGAGCCAATTGAGCCGCATTCAAGGAATCCCCTGTTCTATAACCCTTTAACCTATATTTGCCTTCAGTACATACTCCGCCGATTGGTAATACATTACTTTCGCCAGTTGTCACCTCATATGTCTGGAAAATCGTTGGTGCGTTTAAGTTAATAGTAAAGTACTGATATGGTTCAGAATCATTATCTCCATCATCATTATTTGGCCCCAAAGGATAAGTACCATTACCATTAGTAAACTGAACATTATTACCCTCTGGCCAGCTTCCAGTCCAATACATTGGGAAAGCGTAATTATCTGCCGAATTAGCAGTCGCCTGAACTCCATCAAGATACTTATAAATTTTAACTTTCAACATATTTGGCTCATCTGGATCATCTGGTTCATCCCCAGGGCAATTTCTTGTACTAACATAGAGAGCATAAATAACTCCAGCTGGATTTGTTTCTGCAGTAGCACCTTCTAGAGCCCAATTATGGACTGTTATTTGAATTGTATTTGAGCCATAAACAAGAGCAGACGCGGGAACAACATAATCAGTAAATGAAGCATAGTTTGATTCATTTGTGGTTGACGCAATTTCATTACCATTTACCACCACCTTATAGGTGTTGTCAGAAGCGATAGAAAGCAAGGCGTCACCCGTTGGATTACCATTTAATGTAAATGTCTTGGTAAATGTTTTCACTTCGTCCTCAGTTGGATTTTGCACAGTCGAATCACTCCAAATCCATTTGGCTGAAGTTGATGTTGAAACCCAGAGCTCGTGTGTCCATGCCAATTGTGCGTTTACATCTCCGACCATATTGGTCACATCGGAAACAATAACTTCGTCACTGTATCTGCAAGGATCAGTTTGTTCATTCTGACAAGTCAAACTGACATTATCTAGAAATGTTCCTTCAGAGTTGGAAATACCCAAATCTTTAAACATCAAGGTTGTGAGAGATGTTGTAGCTGTAAAGTTAAATGTATAAGGTGTCCAGTTTGTTTGAGCACCACCCACTGCAGAAATAGGGCTTTCATTTACACCACCCCATGAGATTCCTAACACATTCTCAGTATCACCCTTATTTGGTCGTGGTGAGAAATCAAAAGTTAGTTTGTAGTTTTTGCCAGGGATTGTTGGTATATCTTGAGAAATCATGGTGGAAGCAGATTCACCATTTGTTGAACCGCTTGGGCCTTCAGTATCGCTGTCTAGCTCGGCATATTGAGTGCCCTCGCTTGGGAGCCATCCATTTACTCCTCCATGAAGTTCAAGACTTGGTGTTGCCACAACTAATGGGTCCAACCAGCCAACCATCCAGTCAATTCCCGAGCTAAATGTCTCCCATTTTGCCCCGTCAGTAACTTCTGGTTCTTCAAAACCACCATTTGACACAAGATTTACACCTGGTTCACAAACAAGAGGTTTTTCTGGAGCAATATTGTAGGCGACACAATTTGCTGTATCACCCGCAGAAACAAAGGTTAACTCTTGATTATCATTATTATCTGACGTGTCACCATCTCCTTCACAATATAGTCCTAAAATATCTCCATCTGGAATTTTTGTATTATCACCATCTGTTTCTATTACCAAATATCTCCCATCTGCTGGTAGATCAGTAATATTTAATATTCCGTTTTCATCAGTTGTGCCACCAGCAGTAAGAGGTGTAGTTAATTCTGGATATGGCCCGTTTGCGTCTGTTTGTGTACCATGAACAAATCCAAAGGTTACTCCTGATTGAGGCTCACATGCTGGAGGAACTATCCCATCAACGCCATTTACAGATCGAACAACATAAGTATCTGCGGGACAAGCATATTTTGTAATTTTAATTGTCCCAGTAGTAGGAGCTGGATCTTCCTTCAAAACATTGAAGGCAACACAATAATATGTTTGCCCAGCTTCAACATTATCAATCCAATCATAGTTGTCATAATTTAAACTGTCAGTATTACAATACATTTCTGCTGATACATCATTCCATCCACCTTCCGAGCTTAAATCACCTGAAAATGGAATATACTTATCATCTACTTGTTCTCTTAACCAAATTCTATCTGCCGGAGCAACTTCTACACTTCCTGAAAATGGAGCCCAAGCGCCACCAGCTACAGCAATGTTATCACCAGGATTAGGCGTGTTATTTGGAGCCCATTCAAATTCCCATTCAGCTAAACGACAAGATGAGTGAGCATTGATAAATCTTTGAGCAGTATTTGCAGTCAAAGTAAATTCAGGACTGCCATCACCCCAGTTTGGTAGCAAATCTTCACTTGGGCAAATAATTTTTGTCGCTACTATTGTTGCAGTATCTGGACCATCAGGTGCCTGACAAATATTACCTATACCATTTTGATCACTATCAGCTTGATCTGGATTACCGTTTATTGGGCAATTATCACACGCATCACCTACACCATCTGCATCAGCATCTAACTGATCTTGATTTGCCACTAACGGACAATTATCTGAATCATCTGGTATACCATCTTGATCAGTATCAACTATAATTGCTAATCCTGTAAGTAAAACGTCATCAATCCAAACAGTATCATTATCAGAATTTAAATCGCCATCAAATTTCACAGCAAAATTTGAGTTATTGTTAGCCCCAGAAGGAAAACCAGAAAAAGAAAACTGATGCCAATTTTCATCATCGTCATTATCATCAATTTGAGCACTTGTGATTTCGGTCCAATTTGAACCATCAATAGTGTAAAAAACCTCGACTTTATCAAAATGACCACTAGTATCTAAGTCATCTGCTTTATACCAAAAACTTAAGCCTAGATTATCATATCCTAAGGTGGAAATTATCTTTCTCATTGTCTGAGAATTATTTGCGCCAACCAACTTAGCAGACTTTCCTGTTCCGTGTCCATCATTACTTGAACCCCAGCCAGTTTCAATCCAATTATTTAAATTTGTAAAATTATCAGAAAATAATGTTGTAGCTGACACAGCACCAGCGACTGATGGCACAAGTGTCATTGGCACTGCCATCATCAAAACCAAAATTAACGAAACGAGCTTGGGAAATTTTGTCCCAAATTGTGTTTTTTTCATAAAAATTAAAATTATAAACTTTTAAAACTAAATTTATTAATAATGGAGAACGACAAAACAAAATGGTTTGTCTTGGACCTAAAAAAATATTACTCCTCGTGATGTATCATGTCAAGCCTTGTGTATAAAGAATAATAGTGGAAATTTTGATAAATATTGACATATTTTTGTAATAGTGTAGGATATCTGGAGTTCTGCAGACAGCCAAAAAAAAGGAAGCCTGCAGACTAAATCTTTGAGTTGGAGGAAAAATGTCAAAGAATTTCAGCCACATTATCATGGTGGCTATCTTGTTTGTTCTTGCGTTGGCCATTCCGGCCGGTGCCACCCCCGTCGTCTTGGTGGACTTCACCAACCCTATGTACTCACTTGCTTCCGGGCAAGTGAACTATTCGGTGATGGATCAGGGCATCACCAACAATATGACGGCTGTTGGAGGCACACTCCAGTGGTCTTCGTCTGGATTCGGGGTCAACGGCCCAACCAGAATTGACGACCCAAACGAAATCGGCATCCTTGAACTGTTTTCGGGCGGCATCACACCACCGGTTACAATTCTCAACATTTATCTGAAGGATCTCTACATGAACGAGTTCCTGACTGGGAATGAGGAAGCTCGATATCGCATCAACGGCGGGAGTTGGCAGTCAGTCGTCGCCAACTCGCTAACCGGTGATAGAACGGTCGCCGTGAACATGTGGGGAGTCACATCTCTCGAGTTCACATCGACGAGACTGGGCAGCGACTACGCGGTCGCTGGATACAGCGCCATGATTCCGGAACCGGCGACATTCGCATTCATGGCCGTGGGCCTTCTTGGCCTCGGCATCCTCCGAAAACGACTAACGACCTAGACAACAGTCGAGGTCAACAACACAACGGGCATTCGAAAGAGTGCCCGTTTTCATATATAAATTTATAATAAGAAATCCGCGGAGAGCATTGAAGCTCCTCGCGGATGGTTGTGGGAAATGACTTCCCGTTACTTGTGTCGCGACAGTTCTCGTCGCCGTTTGGCAATGACGAGAATGAACCCGAGAAGTGCACCACCCATCGTTGCGTAGGTGGAGGGCTCAGGAATAGATGATGCCGTCCCAGACCAGATGGCACCAGAAACATCGAGCCCGCGTTGGTAAACGTCCATGGTCAGAGTGTTTGCTCCCTGAACCAAGTAGGGTGACAGAGTCAGAGTCAAAAATTCGCCCTGCTCACACGCAATCGGCCCATCGGCGCATGCACCATCCTGGACCCAGTTGGCCTGCTTGAGCATATTGCCATTGAGCCAGACTGCCATCGTGTCATCCGCTCCGACGGTCAAACTGCCAGAATTGATTGCGTATGGCAGCGAGAACGCCTGAACAAATGTCATAGTTGGATTCGCCAAGCCCGTTGAATTGGGCAAGACCACGCCTCCCCCATAGCCTGTTCCAGCGTACGCCGAGACCCACGAAGCACCGGAGATGGTGTCCCACACCGGATGTGGGGTAATCAGGTAGGTATTCCCGGTGCTACTAGTTGCCGACATGTCACCGGACACGAAGTCAATGACAACCGGTGCCGCTTGCACCGATGTCATAAACATCGCAAAAATTAACAACATAACCACATAGAGTGGCTTTTTCATTTTTCATCCTCCTATTCCCTCTCGGTTCACTCATGTGATATGAAAGGGAATGAACTATTCTTGAAAATGTATAACATAAACAAAATTAAAAAGCAAGCAAAAAGGGGCCCGCACTGATTGCCGTTAAAGCAAATATTTGCTAAATTTAGGCAGACAAATTCAGGGCGGTTAGCTCAGTTGGTAGAGCGCGTCATTGACGTTGACGATGTCAGAGGTTCGAATCCTCTACCGCCCACAGACAGTATTTTATTTTTCCGTTATAATAATAATGTGAAAAGAGAGTCTTCCAAAAACAACAGAGTCTATATAAATGGATTGATGGTTTTCGCATTTGTTATGGTTTTAGCTTTTGTTTTTGATTATTACGATAGCTCAATACCCCACCGCAACAGCGTTGATACCAAAATTTCACTTTACTCAAGTAGGGACATCACTCCAAATGCGCAGGCAACAAATCCAGAATTTGAGAGCTTAACATTTGATACCAATATTCCAAAGCAATCAATTTTTTCCAGTGGAATGGCGGCGGTCATAAGGACCGTAAAATCATTAACTACTAAACCCGCAACAAATGACGGCCCCAAGGAATACGGTAGTTGGATCTGGACACCGACCAAATATCTAACACCCGAATATACTGAATCAGTCCTTTCGGGTGCCAAGGCAAGTGGTATAGACACCATATATCTTTCGATTGATTCATATTTAGATATATTTGTAATGCCAAAAGGTGAGGAAAGGGAAAGAGAAAAGGAAATATTTTCTGAAAAGCTGGATTACTTTATTGAAAGAGCCAATTATTATGATATCGCAGTTGACGCTGAAGCCGGTTGGCAAAATTGGGCTGAAGAAGGTAATACCTACAAAGCTTTTGCAATCGCAAACTTCGTCAAAAATTTCAACGAGACTCATGAAAATAAATTTAGAGGATTTCAATATGATGTTGAGCCTTACATGTTAGATTATTATGAGGAAAACAAAACTGCTGTTTTGAAAAATTTTGTAAAACTAATTGACGAGAGTGAACGCTTTTTGTCTTCAAGCTCACTTCGATTTAGCGTCGTGGTGCCAGATTTTTTTGATGGTGATGATGATTTCACACCCAAATTTTCATACAACGGCAAACGAGATTATGTTTTTAAACATTTGTTAAATATTTTGGACCGAAAGCCTGACAGTTCAATAATAGTAATGTCTTATCGAAATTTTGCTGACGGCAAAGATGGATCAATTGAAGTTTCAAAAAATGAAATAAGGACGGCTGACAAAGGGGCTTACAAAACTAAAATAATTATTGCTCAAGAGACGAGCGAAGTCCCTCCGCCATATATAACATTCCACGATACTCCCAAAAAATATTTTGATTGGCAGGTGGCGAGGATAAATAATGAATTTGGTTCTCACCCCAACTTCGGTGGCATCGCCATCCACTACATCAACGCCTTCTTAGCGATGGAATAGCTTAAAATCTATTATCTGTGCTTTAATGTACCGATGAGAAACTATTTTGATAGACAGCTCGGATATCGGCTTGCGGCGGAATTTATATTCATTATTCACCTGATTTTGGTGTGTATCGTCGCTGTTGGCTGGCTTGTGCCTCAACTTTTTTACTTACACCTCACCCTCCTTCTCGCCACCATATTTTCAGAAATATTTCTCGGTTACTGTCCTCTTACTCGTATGGAGTATACACTTCGGCGTAAACTCGACCCGACGCTTACCTTTGATAAATCTTGTATGGTTCACTATATTCGAAAGTGGCGAGGACTTGCACCAAGACCCGCCATCACAGAACCCGTTTCATTTTTCAAAAAAAATAGTTTTCTTTTTATTTTGTCCGCCCTCGCAATTTTAAGTTTCGTTTATAGAAGCTGGATTGGCTAAAACTTGTCTGGCGGAGGGTAAGGGATTTGAACCCTTGATGCCTTTCGACATACCACGTTTCCAACGTGGCGCACTAGACCGCTATGCGAACCCTCCATGCACTATCCAATTTAACACTTAATTCTAATTTTAGAAACACAAATGAAAAGGGGTGGCAGAGAACCTACCACCCCTTTTGGTGAATTCAGTATCCATCAGAGTCCTCCTTCTCGGGATGTGTTTCAATCCAGCAAAGTTCACAAACGATTCTGTCCTCGTCACTCGCATTCAGCGACAAGATATGTTTGGTCATGCCATGGATTGGACACCTCTTCAGGGGGTGTCCTATTACAAATCCTAAATGAGTATCTAGTCCTAAATCCACAAAAACACCTCTCTAAACAAAGTATACGCTATTAAATATTTTATTTGGGAAACTTATCCCCAACTTTAGTGAGTCATGCCACGCAAGATTTTGATGCGCTCGGTTGCTGGTGGATGTGTGCTGAATAAATTGGAGACGGACTTACCAGAAAATGGATTAGAAATAAAAAGATGGGCGGTAGCGGTATGAGGTTCATTCATTGGTAAGTTGTAACTTGAAATTTTTTCTAGCGCGCTTGCCAAACCTTCTGGGTAGCGAGTAAGGAGCGCTCCCGATGCATCAGCCAAATATTCGCGCCTGCGAGAAATAGCGAGTTTTATGAGTGTTGCAATAACAGGTGAAAGTATTATTAAAACGATTCCCGCGATTGCCAAAACTCCGCCTACATTACTTTTATTATTGTCACGACTGCCCCCACCAAAAATCATACCTCGGAGAAACATATCAGAAATTATAGAAACGAAACCGACAAGCACCACCACCGCACTCATAAGCAAAATATCTCGGTTGCCGATGTGAGAAAGCTCGTGAGCAATCACCCCCTCAAGCTCGGCTTTATCTAATTTTTGCAAAAGGCCGGTAGTGACCGCGACCACTGCATGATTTTTGTCTCTACCAGTGGCAAAAGCGTTTGGCGCCAGGTCTTCAATAATAAAAAGTTTGGGCATCGGTAATCCCGCAGTAATAGACAAATTTTCAGTAGATGTATACAAGTCAAAAAATTCTTGGCGACTTGCAGGTCGAGCCTTTGACATACTGAGGACGATTTTGTCAGACCACCAGTAACTTGCCACATTCATTAACACACTAAAAATAATGGCGATATAAAACAAAAATGGGTTGCCGTAATAAGCTGAAACGAAATAGCCAAGTCCGGCGATAATAGCCAAAAACACAGCCATCAAAAGATAGGTTTTGGCGATATTTGAGCTTTGGTGTGTGTACATTCATTTATTATAACGCCCCCTTGAAAATACTCCAAGCATTCGTATTTTCAACCTCTTACAACAAGAGGGGGTTTCGGATTCCCCTCTCTTGATCATAA
>Ga0172380_10009985_pt1 | contig 10014 bp, 10 predicted proteins | sample Leawe162metaG_FD_119747 | JGI IMG/M metagenome (GOLD analysis project Ga0172380, IMG submission 119747) | Leachate microbial communities from a municipal landfill in Southern Ontario, Canada - Leachate well 162 metaG | ecosystem: Engineered > Solid waste > Landfill > Unclassified | place...
ATACATTCCTCAGATAAGCCCTTAGACACAAGTGTAAACTTTAAGGAGGTGGCAGAAAGAACCCCGGGATTTTCGGGAGCAGACTTGGCCAATGTGGCAAATGAGGCAGCTTTATTGGCGGCCAGAGAAAACAAAACTAAAATCTTTCAAAAAGAGTTTCTAGATGCTATTGAGAAAGTGCTGCTTGGCCCCGAAAGAAAATCTCACATTTTATCTGTAAAAGAAAAAGAAATTGCGGCTTTCCATGAAGCAGGCCACGCCCTGGTTTCCAGCTTTTCACCCGACACAGAGCCTGTAAGAAAAATTTCCATTATTGCCAGGGGTATGGCAGCCGGATTTACATTGCAAGTGCCCTCTGAAGAAAGAAAAATGAAAACAAAAACCCACTTTTTATCTGAAATAGCCACGCTTCTGGGCGGTTACACGGCAGAAAAAATAAAATTTGGAGAAATGACAACCGGTGCGTCAAATGATTTGATTAGAGCTTCAGAAATGGCCAGGCGCCTGGTAAAAGAGTATGGCATGTCTTCTTTGGGGCCCATTGCGTTTGGAGAAAAAGAAGAAATGATATTCTTGGGCAAAGACTTAGGAGAACAAAGAAATTATTCTGAAAAAGTGGCAGAAAGGATTGATGAGGAAGTGGACATAATTATCAAAGAAGCCCAAAAAAATGCCGAAGTTATTTTATCTAAAAATAAGCCCTTACTAGATAAAGTTGCAAAAAGGCTTATAGAAAAAGAAACCATAGAAAGGGAAGAATTTGAAAAACTGACAAACATAAAAACCAACAAAAAATGATGGAGAGTTTCTCCATTATGGGCGCGTAGCTCAGCGGTAGAGCCGTCGTCTTATACACGACTGGTCCCAGGTTCGAATCCTGGCGCGCCCACCTAAAAGGGGCGGTTAGCTCAGTTGGTAGAGCATTTACTTGACGTGTAAAGGGTCATAGGTTCGAGTCCTATACCGCCCACCAAAAACTAAGTATGGAGATAAAAGTCATTTATGAAGACAGCGATTTATTGGTGGCAGATAAGCCGGCTGGGATTGTGGTTTTTTGCGAAGCACCCGCCGAAGCTTCAGCGAAAGCGGGCCAAATCTATCTAATCGATGAACTAATCCAAAAATATCCCGAGTTAAAAAACGCCGGAGAAGCTCCAAGATACGGAATTGTGCATAGGCTGGACAAAGACACATCTGGAATAGTATTGGTCGCAAAGAGCACGGAGGCCTTGATTTTTTTGCAAAAACAGTTTAAAAATAGAGGAGTAGAAAAGAAATACATTTGTTTGGTTGAAGGCGAGATAAAAGATGATTTTGGAGAGATAAAGACACTGATTGCAAGGTCTAAAAAGGATTTTAGAAAGCAAATAGTACCTCCCGAAGGCCAGAAAGGCCTGCCTGCCGGCAGGCAGGCTGTAACAGAGTATAAAGTTTTAGAAAGGCTTAAGGATTACACGCTTTTGGAGGTTAACATAAAAACAGGCAGACGCCACCAAATACGGTGTCATTTTTCTTATTTAAAACATCCTGTTGCAGGAGACAGATTGTACGCATTCAAAAATTCAAAAATACCTGAAGGGCTAACAAGACAGTTTCTGCACGCAAGTTATCTCAAAATCAAATTATTAAACGGGAAAACACACGAATTTTATTCTGAGTTACCCGAAGATTTAAAACATGTCAAAATTACTAGAACAATTTAATAAAACACAAATTAAGACTTTACCTGAAATAAGGCCTGGTGATACTATTAAAGTACACCAAAAGATAAAAGAGGGGAATAAAGAAAGGATCCAGGTTTTTGAGGGCGTAGTCATAGCCAAAAAACACGGCAAAGGTATTTCCGCAACAATGACTGTAAGGAAGGTTGTCGACGGAGTGGGGGTAGAGAGAATATTCCCGATACATTCACCTGCCATTGAAAAAATAGAAATTGAAAAGCATGGCAAAGTAAGAAGAGCCAAGCTTTATTATTTAAGAACTGCAAAAGGCAAAAAGGCCAAGCTTAAGAGAAAAGAATTTGCCAGTATAGCAGCCCCAGAGGAGCCCGAAGAAGAAACAACTGAAGTTTCTGAGCAGCCAGCAACAGAAGAAAAGCCCGCAAAAGATACAGCGAAAGAATAATTCAGGCGCGGGTGGTGAAATGGTATACACGCTACCTTGAGGTGGTAGTGCCGAAAGGCGTGCAGGTTCGACTCCTGTCCCGCGCACCCTTGTCAAATTAAGGGTAAAGCCCGAGGACGATTAGCTCAGTTGGTAGAGCATCTCATTTACACTGAGAGGGTCGCAGGTTCGAGTCCTGCATCGTCCACACAAAACTATGCCTGGATAGCTCAGGTAGTTAGAGCACAGCTCTGAAAAAGCTGGGGTGGTCAGTGCAAGTCTGACTCCAGGCACACCTTCGCTAAAGCTTCGGTGTGCAAAGCACCAAACCAAAATTATAACCTTCAAATGCAAAGTAGAAGCGGGGCCTGCCCGCCGAAGCTAGCAAGCGTAGGCGGGTGTCGTATAGTGGCTATTATGTAACCTTGCCAAGGTTAAGACGGCAGTTCGATTCTGCTCACCCGCTCCAAAAAAGATCGCCTAAATGGCGATTTTTTGTGCAAAAATACTCTTCTTGACATGATTAGGATTTTATTGTATAACTATTGACAAGGACCCTTTTTTATGATAAGATATATGTATACTCTTGAGGGAGTATTTTTTATTATGAAAACAATAAACTTCGCTATAAATAGAGCTATTTGGAGCGAAAAACACTCCTTATTTAGCTCTATAATCGCAGGTACTATTGTTGGCTTTTGTCTCTTGGGCGTAATCATGCCCCAGACTACTCAAGCCGACTTTGCTAATAATACCTACGCTTCCTATGTTGCTAAAAAAAGCAACGAGACAACAAACAAAATTGCAAAAACAATTAAAGTTGTCCTTACCGCTTACTCAAGCACTCCTGACCAAACTGACGATGATCCGTTTGTCACAGCTTCAGGTAAGTATGTGGAAGACGGAATTGTCGCCAACAACATGTTGCCCATGGGAACAAAAATCAGAATCCCTGAGCTATATGGCGATAAAGTCTTCACAGTTGAAGACAGAATGAACAGGAGAAAAAGCGACTACCACGTAGATATATGGTTTCCAGACAGACAGCTAGCATTGAACTTCGGAGTTAAAACTGCCGATATAGAAGTCTTGGAAAACTAATTAGCAAAACAAAAAGCCTCCGGAAACGGAGGCTTTTTAGTGTCTGCACTAAGTTATTAAAATGTGCCCGAAGTGGGAGTCGAACCCACATGAGCTTTCGCTCAAAGGATTTTAAGTCCTTCGTGTATACCATTCCACCATTCGGGCCTATTTAAGAATGTGAGGCACGGGTGGGAATTGAACCCACGTATAAGGGTTTTGCAGACCCTTGCCTTACCACTTGGCTACCGTGCCTTGCCCCGCCGTAGCTTCACGCGAAGGCGGGCCGTTACCAATATATTACTTTATTTTTCTTCGTTTTTCAATTGGGCCAGTAGCTCCTCAACCCTCCCTGCCTTGGAGATGGTTTTGTCTGCAGTAAAAATAATCTTAGGTATTGGTCTCATTTTCAGCCTCTTATTAACCTTTTGCTGAATGCCATAAATAAGCTTGTTTAAAATCCGCATTATCTTTTCGGTATTTTCTTCAGGAAAAACAGAAATATAGACTTTTGCCTCAATTAAGTTAGCAGTACAATCAACATGAGTTAAAGTAACCAAAATACCATCTGGGAAGTTTAAATCCTTTAAAAATATATTGTTTATTTCGTGCTGTAGTAATGAATTAACCTTGTCTACTCTATTGCTCATACTATAATTCGCCTTTTTTACGTTCTTCAGTAAAAGCCACTATTATATCTCCTTTTTCTATTTTTACGTTTCCCTCAAACAAAATTCCTGCTTCCGACCCTTTTTTTAATAAATCTATGTCTTTTTTGTCTCTTTGCAGGTTTACAATCTTGCCTGACCCAACTTTTTTATCATCACGGAAAACCTCCAGCCTCAAGCCCTTTTTAAACTCTCCGTCTGTTATTTTGCCTCCCACAATTTGCCTGTTTTTCTCACCCCAAAAAACCAATATGGTTTTTAGTTTTCCAACATCTGTTCTCACAACCTCGGGCTCTAGGGTTTTTTCCAAGCCCTGCCTTACATCCTGGATAAGCTCGTAAATAACATCAAAGGTTCTAATCCTCAATTTTTTATCCAAATCATTCTTCATAAACTTCATCACAGAGGGGCTTATTTTCACGCGAAATCCTATTATAGAGGCCTTGGACATTTCAGCCAGCTTTGCGTCTGTTTCATTTATTTCTCCAACTTCTGATTTTAAAATCCTCAAAACAACTTTGTCTTGAGGCAAATTTTTTAACATTGCCTCCACCGCTTCCAGGGATCCAAAGACATCTCCTTTCAAAATTATGTTCAAAACTTTTCTATCACCGGTCAAATCAAGAACAGTGTTTCCTATTTCTCTTTTCTGTATCTCTTTTTTCATTTCCTCTTGGGCCTCTTCGACTGTTTTGTATGTTTTAAATTTTTCTCCAACTGCAGGAACTTTTTCAAACCCCAAAATTATCACGGGCTGAGAGGGGAGTGCTTGTTCAATTTCCTTGCCATGGAAAGCTTTAAGCGACCTTACTTTTGCCATGGCTAAATCTGTGGCAATAATATCTTTCTTCCTCAAAATTCCCCTTTTTACTATGGCTGTGGCAACCGGTCCTTTGTTGCCATCCATAAAAGATTCTATTATAAGGCCTTCTGCGGGCACGTTTGTTTCAGATTTTAAATCTTCCACATCAGCCACAAGTAAAATTACTTCCAGCAATTCATCTATACCGGTTTTTTCTTTTGCAGATACATTTACAGAAGGTATTGTGCCTCCGTAAGACTCTACAGAAACATCTATTTTAGCCAATTCTCCTTTTATTTTTTCAGGATTTGCATTGGGCAGGTCAATCTTGTTTAACACAACAATCATGGGTATTTCAGCCCTTTTTATGGCCATTATGGCCTCTTTTGTCTGAGGTTGCACAGATTGTGCGGCATCCACCACCAATAGGGCAATATCTGCCACTTCTGCTCCTCTGGCCCTCATTGCAGAAAACGCCTCGTGCCCGGGCGTATCTATAAATGTGATTTTGCGATTTTTATCAGCAAAATCATCCTGAGTTTGCCGAAGGATCCCTCGATTCGCTTCACTCTCTCGGGATGACTCCTCTTCGAGGGTCACCTCGTAAGCTCCAATATGCTGGGTGATGCCTCCGGACTCTTTTGAAGTAATTTTAAAGTCTCTTATGGCTTCCAACAGCGAAGATTTTCCATGGTCAACGTGCCCCAAAACCACCACCACAGGGGGCCTTGTTGCTGTTTTTTCCTTTTTAATTTCTTTTTTTGCTTTAGCCATAATTTATTTTGAGCCTATTGCTTTATTTATTGCTTCCTGCTCTTCGTTTGATAACAAATGATCTGATTTTCCTCCTTTTACAGACTTTGCGTAAACCCGGTTCCCTTCTTTCACAAATAAGCTGGAAATTACAAACCCGTTGTCTTTTTCATCTAACAAGGCTATTGTAAAGCTTTGATTTCCCCCCATTTCATTAAATGGGTTAAACCTCACCACTCCTGTTTTTTGTATGGTTTTTTCTGCCGTATTTTGAAGCCCTCTAATTTGCAAAAATGCTTTCTTAATTTGCTCTTCCAGCTCCTCGTGCCTTTCTTTCTGTTTTAACAGCACATCTTTTAAACTTTTTATTTTCCCTTGGTCCAAAAGCTCATCTATTTTTTTATGGGTTTTTTTTAGTTTAAAAAATAAAATAGCGTTAACAACGGCCAGCAAGACTGCTAACAAAACAGATACTAACAAAAGAATAATAATCGTATCCATATTTTATATCAATATAAATACAATACCTTAATTTTTATAAAAAATCAAGCTAATAAAAAAGCACGGTGCACATTCCGCGCTTTCAAATTTTTTGGCTTGGCTTATTAAAATTCGGAAACAACACCAGATATCCCGGCCGTAAGAACATTCCATATGTCAGGATCTTCTTGCCCTAGAACCCAGGCAGAAAAACCCCTCAGTTTATTATTTTTTACTATACCCAACTTGAGTTCAAAACTTCTTTTGTTTTCATACCAAATTTTATAAGCTTTGTTTCCTGCCACATAAGTAAGCCAGGGCACCCCCAAAGCCTCATCAAACCCGTGTTTGCAAACAAAATTTTGCGCGGTAAAAGCCACCAAGCCATAGCTCCCGCTAGACACTCTTTTAAGCGGAGCCAAGCTCCACCCCCAATAATAAAATGGTATTCCCATAGATAGCTTTTCAGGCGGGATTTTGTCTTTTACGTAAGCTAACACCCAGTTAATATATATTGTTGAAGATGTGGGGCCATAAGATTTTGAGTCGTCATAAGTCATAAGGCTTATAAAGTCCACTGCATTAGCCAGTCTTTTATAATCAAAAGCGCCTCCCCAATTCCTATAAGCTAAAGTATCTTCATAATCAACACTCCTTGAAACGGCGGCAACACTTAAGATTAATCCGTTTTGATGAAAGACAGTAGCGGCTTTTTCTACAAATGCAGAATACAAGTCTCTGTCCAAATAGCTTATGTTTTCAAAATCAAATTGCCAGCCAATGTAGTCATCCTTCTCCGCTAGATACACAAGCCCATTTATTACTTTATCCTGAGCAGAGCTTGAAACCAAAAAATTATGTATCACCTTTTGGTTAAACCCTGAGTTTACGACAAGAGGCATGACTTTTACGCCACTTTTCCCGATGGCGCTTTTTAATGCCGAGCTCAATGACCCATAAAGATTCAAATCATATCCAACCGCATATGCCTGGGGAGCTAATATGTCTATTTTATCTGCGTGCTCACTAACATCTAAAATTGCCTGTTTTTCATTTGAGGTAGATAAATAAAATATTTTTTCCATACTAAAATCAGCGCCCATAGCAAAACCGGGCGCTAAAATTAGGAGCAAACTAAAAAATAGTAAAAAGCCTTTCTTCATCATTAGTTCATCATAACAGACAAACAGATATGGTAAAGACCCTTTATCCACATAGAAAACCGACTTTGGGCGGTTGAATCTCTCCTTCGCGACTCGCTCTGGCGGACTGCGTCCGCCGAAGCTCGTCGCTTCGGCGAGCGAAGGCGGAGGGGGTGAGATTCGAACTCACGAGGCCCTTTCGGGCCGCGGTTTTCGAGACCGCTCCGTTAAACCACTTCGGTACCCCTCCAATAAACTCATAATACTTAAAAGAACGAGGCTTTTCAACCCTGCCTGCCGGCAGGCAGGTAAAAACAGGCTCACACGCCGTGTGAGCCAAGTTTTAATAGCTTTTATTTAGCTTCGTTTTTGACCAATACTTTGTGCCAGTCGTTGTAGTCGTAAATGTCGTGGGCAATAATGCCTATCACAGCTCCCACAAAAAAACTTGGCAAATAAAAGTAGTCTATAAACCACACTATCAGCAGGAAAATAGCTCCAAGAATCCAGTGATGCATGTGTATTTTCCAGTTTTCTGTAAAATCTATATATATAGAATCCACCCTGCCTTTGTCAATAAATAGCTTAGCATAAAGCTTGGCTCCCAAATAGCCCAATGCCAAACCCAGTCCTAAAAAGAACGAGTAATACATTGAGGCTACCAGCACAGCTGCTGGCAAAAATTTTCTTACTTTTGAATTGTTGTCGCTTTTTGCTAACTCTATATCTATTAATTTCTCGTGTAAATTTTCGTTATTTCCCATAGATTAAATACCCGATTCCTACTAAAAATCGACTTAATTCTATTCCCAATAACTTCTGTTATTTTATCACTGAGACGCCCCTATGTCCATAGCAAGGGGCCATTTTTATCCCCACCTAAAAAGGGTCTAAAAGGCCCTTTTTTTGCAAAAAAAAGCGTCCGTGCCGTAAGCCGTACGCTGTGCTTATTGACCATCCATGGCCCAGGTGTGTCTCTGTTTAGCTTCTGCTTCCTTTTTTTGTTTCTTCAAGGAAACGATTGCGCGCTCAATCCAGCAGTCTCGATCTTCACCGGCTTGACGCCCTAGGGCCTCCTCTAACGCCATGATTATTCTGTCATGATTTGCAGAAATTTTTGTCTTAGCCACAAGGCTAGCTAGATACATCATGCCCACATCAGAGGCATCTTCTATCTCGTCCACCACGGTCTCATGAAAGGGTCGATACTCGTCCATGGTTTTTTCCTTAAAAGAGCTGTGCCACAAAAACCTATGGCTGGTTATTGGGGTTTCCAATGTGCCCCCGACAGGAGTCGAACCTGTATTTAAGGTTTAGGAAACCTCCGTCCTATCCATTGAACGACGAGGGCAATGTTACTTTATACTTTAACACGCTTTTTATGTTTCTTCAAGTTGATATTTAATGTTGTAATCTGATATAATTAGCTAAAATTAATCAAATAAAATTTATGAAATCACCAGTTGTAGCCATTGCAAAAAAGGTCTGCCCGGCTGTAATAACAGTAATTGTTTCAAAAGATCTGCCGAAAGCAGAAAACTTCTATTCATTTCCCGTGGGAGGGAAGGAGTTTATAATGCCCAGCCAACCATCCGGCAAGGAAAAGGGCAAAAAAATGCAAATGCAAAAAACCCAAATTGGAGGGGGCTCGGGATTTATAGTTTCAAAAGACGGCTATGTCATAACTTCAAACCACGTTGTTTCAGATACAACTGCTGATTACACTGTAATTTTAGATCCCAGACACAAGTATCCTGTAAAGGTGCTGTCCCGCAACCCCATAAACGACCTTGCTGTTCTTAAAATTCAAGGCACAGATTTCCCGTATATTGAAATGGCAGACTCAAATAAAATAGAGCTAGGCGAAGAAGTAATTGCTGTGGGAAATGCGCTGGGAGAATTCACAGATACGCTTTCCACCGGCATTGTTTCGGGGCTTTCCCGCTTTATTACGGCTTTTGGAGGAATAGACCAACAAATGCAAAATTTACGAGGCTTAATTCAAACAGATGCTGCCATTAACCCTGGGAACTCTGGCGGACCATTGTTAAATATGGAAGCAGAAGTTATTGGTGTAAACACCGCCATGATTGCAGGAGCCCAAAACATTGGTTTTGCCATCCCTATAAATTATGCCAAAAAAGACTTGGAAGAAGTCAAAACCTACGGAAAAATAAAAATGCCTTTTTTGGGAGTAAAATATGTTTTAATATCCAAAGAGCTGGCAGAGGCCAACAAGCTTCCTGTGCCCGATGGAGCTATTGTAGTCAGAGAACAACTGGGTGAATCACCTGTTATAAAAGGGTCTTCTGCTGACAAAGCTGGCATAAAAGAATGGGACATTATTACAGAATGCAACGGCCAAAAAATAACAACAAAAAATCCTCTGGCAAACATTTTACAAAAATGCAAAATTGGAGAGGCGACCGTATTTACTGTCTTGCGAGATGGCAAAAAACTAAACCTCAAAGCCACCCTGGAAGAAAAGGGAGCGTAGCAAACACCAAAAACAGCGGAGGGAGACCCGTTCTCCGCTGTTTTTTTAGGCTTGGACGCGGTTGAACAAAAATGTTCCTGCGCCTATAAAAAGCACCGCAATAATCGCTAACACAATAAAATCCAAACTCAATCCATAATGGGCTCCCCCGATAAGGGCACCCCTTATGCCGTCTACCCCATAAGACAGCGGGTCAAGCGAGGCAACAATATCAACTGCTTTGGGCAAATTATCCAGAGGGAATAATGCTCCCGACAAAAAGAATATCGGCATTATAATAAAGTTCATTATTATGGGAAAAGCCTGCATGTCTTCCAGTTGCGAGGCTATAGAAATTCCCAGCGCGGTAAATGCCATAGCCAATATAAACATAAAAATCAAGGCCAAAGGAAGCAAAAGCCAATTGAGGTGAAACCCAAAAAACAGAGTTATAAAAAATACTACCAGCGCCTGTATCACTGCAATAGTTGCCCCCCCGATAGTTTTACC
>Ga0172380_10009986_pt1 | contig 10014 bp, 9 predicted proteins | sample Leawe162metaG_FD_119747 | JGI IMG/M metagenome (GOLD analysis project Ga0172380, IMG submission 119747) | Leachate microbial communities from a municipal landfill in Southern Ontario, Canada - Leachate well 162 metaG | ecosystem: Engineered > Solid waste > Landfill > Unclassified | place...
CGGTCATCGCGGTCAACACATTCCTCGCCGGCATCATGGGCGGCTTGATCGCGTACTACATTCAGTTCGCGCGGACGGGCAAGGTCGACATCAGTGCGACCTGCAGCGGAATCATCGCCGGCCTGATGGCCATCACGGCACCCTGCGCCTACGTGGACTCCTGGGCCGCGGTCGTCATCGGCCTCATTGCGGGCGTCCTGGTGGTTGCCTCCGCCGAGTTCATGGAGAAGGCGCTGAAGCTGGATGACCCGGTGTGGGCCGTCGCCTGCCACGGCGTCAACGGCATCTGGGGCCTGATCGCCGTCGGCATCTTCGCGAATGGCGAGTACGGCGATGTTGGTGGCCTCATCGTCGGCAACAGCGGGCAGATCATCGCCCAGCTGATCAGCGTCGTCGCGGTGGTTGCGTGGACGAGCGTCGCATCGTTCGTCATCTTCGGGGTCATCCGCGCCACCATGGGTCTCCGCGTCGACAACGCGGACGAGGTGGCCGGTCTGGACGCGAGCGAGTTCACGCAGGCTGGCTACGTGTTCGAGGCGACCGCCGTCGGGACGCCCGTGCGCTAGCGGGGCTTCGACAGCGCGTGGGGGCAGAGGAGCTCGCCGGAAACGGGGCTCCTCTGCTCTCCGCACACCTGGACGGCACGCTGCGCGGAGGGCGACGCCGACGCGGCTCCGCCGGGCTGTTGCCTTCAGTTCGTGTCGAACAATGACCCCGGCGCCCTCACGGGGCGTCTCGCGGGACCTGTCAGCAGCCGGGCTCGCCGTGGTTGCCGCAGCAGGCGCGGGCGTACCTCAGGCGAATCCAGTAGTTCCGGAACGCGAGTCGCAGCCTGGTCGAGAACGGCGCGTCGTACTCGTTCCAGTTCGAGAAGATCGCCCGTATCGATGGCCGGCGATCCCCCTCGGAGTCACACATCGTGTGCGCCTCTCAGTGTTCTCCGGCGCCAGCAGGTGGCGGGTCCCAGCCCGTCCCGGCGCCTGGTGGCTCCCGGCCGACTTCCGCCGGCACGTCATCTGGCGTCCAGCATAACGAGCGCGGCCGTGGGCGAGCGGAGCGGAACGGCGCGCCGCAGGCGCCGTCAGCGCGACCGCATGGGGAGGTGCCTCACCGTCACCACGGGCGCACCGGGCTCACGCGCGGTCGTACTGCGCCCCGCGCGAGCGCAGGCCGCGAGTCCGGGCTCCGGGGTCGTCGGCCCGCGTTTACGACCGGCCGGGATCGGCGTCCAGGGTCTCGATCACCCAGTCCCCGAAGAAGTTGATCGTGTGCCCGCCATGCCGCTGCAGGATCTGGCGGATCCCATCCCGGGACGCCGGCTCGGGTGCCAGCACACCGATCACGCAGGCGCCCGTCCGCGCAGCCTCCTCGTACCGTTCGAGGAGGTGGTCGTCATCCGCAACCAGCGCCTGCACGCGCTTCTTCAGCGCAGCGAACGGGCCGTGGAGTTGCCCGTGCGCGTCGATCGCCTCGGGCGCGATGCAGAGCAGGATCTCGGGCTGCGAGACGCCGCTCGCGGCGATCTCGCCGGTAGCAGCCTCGGCAGCGCCACTGTCGTCGAAGATGCCGATCATGTAGCGACGCGGCGAAAGCGCCTGCGGTACTGCGCCCTCATCGCCGCCGGCCTGACGCCCGGTGTTCATCTCGTCCTCCGTGAGTCGCCTCCATGCGGCAGCAGGTAGCCGCTCCTGTAACGTACGCAGCCGGTCCGCGACACCCGCATCTCGCACGACTCGATGAACATCGCGCCGACCTCGCGATCCTCCGGGCAGCGTTCGCACGATCGTCCGCACCGGCCGGCGCGCGTGGCGGACGACGCGGTGCTACAGGCGGTGCAACAGCTTCGCAACGCGCCGCGGAGCGCGCCGTCACATGAGCGCAACGACACCCGGACTAGTCTCCGTCCACGGTTGGCCGGACTCTGCGGCCCCCCGAGAGTCAACGGTGTTCGGGTGGGGGGCGCACGATGCATGCCGATCGACTCGCATTGCCGGAAGAACGCCCCGAGGCGTTCCGCATCGCGCTTGTCTCCACGTGCCCCCCGCGCCAGTGCGGCATCGCCACATTCGCGTCCGATCTCGCAGGCGCGATCGAGGGCGCCGACCCGGCCGCACGCGTCTCATGGGCCGCGATCGATGACACGAGGGACGAGCGAGCCCGGCGATATGGCGATCAGGTGCGCTGGCGCATACGCCAGCGAGACGCCCGGAGCTACGCAGAGGTCGCCGCCCAGATCAACGCCTCCCCGGTCGACGTCGTGTCGATACAGCACGAGTTCGGGCTGTACGGCATCTGGGGCGAGACCTTCGAGGATCATCTCGCCCCGTTCCTGGATGTGCTGCGCAAACCGCTGGTCACCGGCTTCCACACGGTGCTGCCGAACCCCTCCCGGTCGGTGCGCGACGCGGTGCGGCGGATCGGACGGCGTAGCGAAGCGCTCATCGTCATGGCGCATCGCGCCCGGAACATCCTCGAGTTGGAGTACGGGATCGACCCGGCGACGGTGCACGTCATCCCGCACGGAGCCCCGCCGGTCGCGGTGGCGGGACGGGAGCGGATCAGGGCGCGGCTCGGCCTCGAGGGGCGCAGCGTCATCTCCACGTTTGGGCTCCTCGATCCCCGCAAGGGCATCGAGTACATGGTGCGCGCGATGCCGCAGATCGTCAGGCGGCGCCCGGATGCGCTCTACCTGATCCTCGGGAAGACGCACCCCGAGCTCGTGCACCGCGCGGGTGAGGCGTACCGTGCCGGGCTGATCGAATTGGTGCGCGCGTGCGGTGTGGAGCGACACGTCGCGTTCATCGACGAGTACCTGACCCAGGCCGAGGTCGTCGATTACCTCGTGGCGAGCGACGTGTACGTGACGCCGTATCTCGATCTCAACCAGATCACGAGCGGGACGCTCGCCTACGCTCTCGCAGCGGGAAAGGCGATCGTGTCGACGCCCTACGCGCATGCGGTGGAGGTGCTCGCCGATCATCGTGGGCTGCTGGTGCCGGCGCGCAGCGAGCAGGGGCTCGCGGATGCGGTATCTCGAGTCCTGGCGGAGGACGAACTCAGGAGCCGCCTGGAGCGGAACGCGTACCACTTCGGGCGGCTGACGGCCTGGCCGCACATCGGACGCCAGGTACTCGGCGTACTCCGTGCCGCAGCGCGCAACGCGACGAGCGGACCGGCCGAGGCGCCCCCCCGGCCGTCGCAGGCGCTCGTGGAGGAACGTCATCCCGCGCTCACATGAGGCGGCGGCGGCGGGCCCGCGCGGGCGGGCGCGGACTCCGGGCGGTCGACCCCCGTGACGCGGTCGTCGCGATCGCGCGCGGTGTTGTCCGCCCGCATCTGCAGGAGGCCGGGTGACGACGGATCTCACCGGGGCGAACTGGTGGCGCGAAGGCGTCATCTACCACATCTACCCGCGCAGCTTCGCTGACGCCGACGGCGATGGTGTGGGCGATCTGCTCGGCATCCTCGAACACCTTGACCACCTGAACGACGGCAGCGACCGATCGCTCGGCATCGACGCCATCTGGCTATCGCCGATCTACCCCTCGCCGATGGCTGACTTCGGCTACGACGTGGCCGACTACTGCGACATCGATCCGGTGTTCGGTGACCTCGCCACCTTCGACCGCCTCGTGCGCGCCTGCCACGGACGCGGCGTCCGTGTGGTGCTCGATCTCGTGCTGAATCACACCTCCGACCGGCACCCCTGGTTCCGTGAGTCACGCGCATCGCGCGCATCGGCGAGGCGAGCGTGGTACCACTGGCGCGATCCCGCGCCCGGCGGCGGGCCGCCGAACGGCTGGACGTCCGTCTTTGGCGGCAGCGCGTGGACGCTCGATGCGGCCACCGGCCAGTACTACCTCCACTCCTTCCTCCCCGAGCAGCCGGATCTGAACTGGGCGCACCCTGAGGTCGTTGCAGCGATCGGGGAGGTGCTGCGCTTCTGGGTGCGGCGGGGGGTGGACGGGTTCCGCGTGGACGCCGTGCAGCAACTCGCCAAGCCGGTGGAGTCGGATCCCGGCGCGTCATCTGCAGCGCTGATCGGCGAGGGCCGCATCGATCCGCGGATCATGGATCACCTGCGCATCGTCCGGCGCGTGCTGGACGAGTTCCACGGGCGCATCGCCATCGCCGAGGCGTACGTGCCGCCCGAGGAGGCGGCCACGCTCTACGGAACACCGGCTCTCGAGGGCGCTGCAGCCGGCGTCCACCTGGCCTTCCTGTTCGCGTTCATCCGCCTCGTTGCGGACGGACCGTACACGCCATGGGAAGCGCCGGCGATCGCCGACCTGCTCGAACGCGTGGAGCAGTCGCTCCCTGCTGGAGCCCTGCCGTGCTACGCGCTCTCGAATCACGACGTCCCGCGCCTGCGATCGCGGCACGATGCCGACGATCTCGGCCTCGAGCGGGCGCGTGCCGCGGCGTTGCTGCTGCTCGGCGTGCGCGGCGTTCCGTGCCTGTACTACGGCGAGGAGATCGGCATGCCAGATGTTCCGATCCCACCTGCGCACCAGCGCGACCCGGTGGGCCGCGATTCCTCGCGCACACCCATGCAGTGGGATCGCGCTCCCGGGCGCGGCTTCACGAACGCGGTGCCGTGGCTGCCTTTCGGCCCGCTCGACGTCGACGTGGCCTCCCAGCGGGGCGACGACCGATCGCTGCTCTCGCTCTACCGCCGCGCGATCTTCATCCGCAAGCGCGAACCCGCGCTCCGCCGCGGCGAGATGACGATCGAGCGCCGCGGCGAGGCGGTCCTGGCGCTCCGGCGGAGCGCGCAGGACGCGCGTCCGGTGCTCGTCGTGGTGAACACGGCGCGTGCCCCATCGCGCGTGCCGCTGGGCCGGGAGTTCGAGCACATCCTCCTCGCGAGCCACGAATCGGCCGCGCTCGACGGTCCCCCCGGATCGCGCGAGCTCGTGCTGCCCGCCCTCGCCGCCGCGTGGCTGGTGCCGTGATGGCGCACGGCGCGGCGTCTAGGCGCTGGGACGGTCGAGCCAGAGGGCGTAGCCGCCGAACAGCCCCGCATCGTCGTCTCGCTGAGCCAGGACGACGTCCGCCGGGCCGATCGGACATGACGGGCCGCCCTGCGAGATGCGGTCACGGACCGGGTCCAGCAACAGCGAACGGGAAGCGGCCATGCCCCCGCCAATCACGACCCGCTGCGGCATGAAGCAGTACACGAGGTTGAGCACGCCGACCGCGAATGCGTCCGCCACGCGCCTGAACTGCGCGATCGCCTCGCGATCGCCGGCCCGCGCGCGAGCCTCGACGTCCTGCCCCGCCGCTCCGGCGAGTCGCGCGAGGGCCGTGCCGGATCCCAGGTCCTCGACGGTGTCGCCGGTGCGCCAGTCGATCAACGTGCGGCCGATCTCGGCGAGCGACCATTCCCCGCGCAGCAGCCGGCCACCGAGGATGATCCCCGCGCCGACGCCGGTGCTGCAGGTCACGTACACCATGTCCGTCACACCGGCGCCTGCCCCGAATCGATGCTCCCCGAGGGCGGCGAGGTCCGCGTCGTTCGCGATCAGCACGGGCAGCGCCAGCGAGCGCTCCAGGTCTGTCGCCGACACGCCGCCAGCCCAGCCCGGGAGATTCGGCAGCTGGGGCGCGCTGCGGGTGGCATGGTGCACCGGACCGGCAATGCCCACGGCGACGCCCATCACCGTTCGCCCTGCGGCCGCCGCTGCGGCGACCGCCTCGTGTGCTGCCTCGGTCAGGGCCGCCGGGCTGGCGGGGGGAGTACTGCGCGACGCCCGGGAGAGCAACACGCCCCCCGCGCCGAACACGGCGGTGCGCAGGCGCGTAGCGCCGAGGTCAATGGAGACGACGGCCTCGGCCGGCATCAGGTTGCGGTCCGCCATCGGCGCCCTCCACATGCTCGGCGTCCATCATGCTTCGTGCGCGGGATTCGGCGAGCGGCCGGGGAGGGAACATGACTGCGAATGATGCCCCCGCCGGCAGCAGCGGCAGGCGACTCCGCGTCGGCATGCTCGCGCCCATCGCGTGGCGGACGCCGCCGCGGCACTACGGACCGTGGGAGCGGGTCGTGTCGCTGCTGACCGAGGGCCTGGTGGCGCGGGGCGTGGAGGTGACGCTCTTCGCCACCGCGGACTCCGAGACGCGGGCGCGCCTGCACGCCGTCAGCCCCACCGGCTACGAGGAAGATCGGACGCTGGACGCGAAGGTCTGGGAAGGCCTCCACATCGCGGCGGCCTTCGAGCGGGCCGGGGAGTTCGACCTGATCCACAACCACTTCGACTTCCTGCCGTTGACCTACTCCGGGCTGGTCAACACGCCCGTGATCACAACCATCCACGGGTTCTCATCGCCGCGCATCCTGCCGGTGTTCCGCAGGTACAACGGGCGCGTGGCCTACGTCGCCATCAGCAACGCGGATCGGAGCCCGGAGCTGGACTACGCCGCCACCGTGTATCACGGCATCGACATCGAGCGATTCACGTTTCGCGAGGGGCCTAGCGACACGCTGCTGTACTTCGGGCGCATCCACCCCGACAAGGGAACACGCGACGCGATCGAGATCGCGGAGCGCGCCGGAAAGCGTCTCATCATCGCGGGCCCCGTGCAGGATGCCGCGTACTTTCACGCTGAGGTGGAGCCCGCCGTCGATGGCGATCGCGTGCGGTACGTGGGCAGCGTGGGGCCGGAGCAGCGCGACCGGCTGCTCGGCGGGGCGCTGGCGCTGCTGCATCCGATCCACTTCGAGGAGCCGTTCGGCCTCTCGGTCGTCGAGGCGATGGCATGCGGCACTCCGGTGATCGCGTTCCCCCGGGGGAGCATGCCGGAACTGATCCGTGACGGCGAGCACGGCTTCCTTGTGCACACCATCGACGAGGCCGCCGCGGCGGTTGGCCGGGTCGGGTCGCTGGATCGGGGCGCGAGCCGGCGCCGGGTCGAGGAGCGCTTCACCGTGCAGAGGATGGTGGACGATTACCTGCAGGTGTACGCCGATGTCCTCCGGGGAACATCGGGCGTGAGCGCGCGAGAGTGACCCGCGACCCGGGCCGCCAGACCCCGGATGTGCGCGGGGCGCTAGTGGTGGACCGGGACGATGCCATCCTCGAGGGCGTACGAGGCCGTGTCCAGGGTGTCCGTCTGGCGCAGCCAGTCAAGCACCTGCGCCACGTCCGCGGTCGCCACGCAGATCCGGGAATCCGCCGCACCGTAATACATGCGCATCTCGCCCGAGTCGCGATCGATCACGGTGCCGCAGGGGAAGACAACGTTCGGCACATCGCCCGTGAGTTCGTACGGCTCCGCAGGCCCGAACACCCAGTCGGAGCTGCGACGGACCACGCGGCGCGGATCCTCGAGGTCGAGCAGCGCCGCGCCCATCCGGTAGATCGCTCCCGAGGGCGTGTGTCGCACGCCGTGGTACAGGACGAGCCAGCCCTCCGGAGTCTCGATCGGAGGCGGCGACAGCCCGATCTTGCCGGCGTCCCAGTGCGATCCCTCGCGCGCCTCCATCAGGATCATGTGGTCGCCCCAGTGCTTGAGATCGGGCGAGAACGACAGCCAGATGTTCGCCTTCGAGCCCGGCATGTGCGCGACCGGCCGGTGGATGAGCACCCAGCGCCCGTCGATGCGACGCGGGAAGAGCGCGGCGTCCTTGTCCTCGGGCGGCGTGATCGGCCCGAGCCGATCGAACGTCACGAAGTCCGCGGTCAGCGCCAGCGCGACCAGCGGGCCGTTGCGCGAGTATGCCGTGTACGTGATCGCGTAGCGCTCCAGCTCTGCAAGCCACACGATCCGCGCATCCTCGATGCCCCAGAGCTCCTCCGGGTGCTGCCCTGGAAGTGGGAGCATGGTCGGCTGCGGATCGATGCGCCAGTCACTCACACCGTCGGCGCTGCGGGCCACCGTGAGGTGCGACGCGCCGCTTCGATCCTCGACGCGTGCGAGCAGCAGCGTCTCGCCGCTGGGAAGCTGCACAGCGCCCGGATTGAAGACGGTGTTGGCCGGGTACGGCCAGTGCGCGGCGGTCAGAATGGGATTGGCCGGGTGGCGGCGAAAGAGCTCGCGGAACCCCCCTGCAGTCGTGATCGCGGTGGCCTGCTGATCAATCTTGGTCGCCAACGCGCTTCCCCCCAGGCGAGCGCTAGCCGGATGGCCTCATTGTAGGGGAGATGATCAATCGCCTATTCGCTCGATCGCTTCGGCGAGGATGTCATCCTCCTGCATCGGCCTGCGTGCGGCCGATATCTCTCGCGCAACGTTCTCTCATTAGGATAGAGCGCCGCGCGTGTAGGAGTAGCAGAGACTCTCCCCTGTTGCCGGAAATTGCGGGGGCTGCTGCATGTTTCGGCATCACACGTACGGGTGAGCGGGGTCATGTGATACGTCAGCTTCATCGCCTGCAACGGCACGTCCCGGCGTTCGGACCGAACGCGCTCGCGCTCGCGGTGTATGCGGAACCCGACGGCGACGGTTTCGTGCTGCGCTCCGCCGCCGAGCAGGGGTACGAGGGCGTCGCATGCGTGGACGACGCGGCTCGCGCAGCGGTGCTGTACAGCGAGATCTGGCGGAGGCACGCGTTCCCCTGGGCGCGCGAGCGCGCGGAAGGGCTGCTCGCCTTCGTGTGCGCCATGCAGAACGAGGACGGGGCATTCGTCAATTTCATCGCGGACTGGAGCGGACGCCGGCAACTCCAGACGCCGACCTCGTGGCCCGGCGGCGTCTCATGGCAGGCCCGCGCCCTGCACGCGCTTGCCTCGGGCGTGTCCGCATTCGGCGATGACGGCTACGCCGGCGCGTTCGAGCGCGGTCTACGCGCATTCGACGCGGCGACGCCCCAGCTCGACGTGCTCGCCCTCGCCACGCTGGCAACACACGAGTACTGGCGCGCGAGCGGCGAGCGTCACGCGGCCACGCGCTCGCTCGGCTGGGCGGAGGCGATCGCCGCGGCCCGCATCGGAGACGTGCTTCCCGATCGCGAGGGAGACACCGGCGTTCACCTGTGGGGCCACCTCCAGGAGGCCGCGGTTGCTCGTGTGGGCGCGGCGTTCGGCCGGGACGACCTCGTCGAGATCGCGGCGAACAGCGCCGACGCGATCCTCGCGCCGGCCGTGCGCGCGGCGTTCCCCGGGACGGGCACGCTCCCGTTCGACGTGAGCAGCACGGTGTGTGACCTCGATGGTGTCGCGGCAGCCACGGGGCGCGAGCGCTATGCGCACCTCGCCTCACTCGCCCGCGCCTGGTTCGATGGGCGCAATGCGGCGAGAACACCCATCTACGATCGGGAGCGTGGGCTGGTGCGGGACGGCATCGACGGGGACCGCGCGAGCAACAACTCCGGCGCCGAGTCGAACATCGAGGGCGCACTCGCCCTCCTGGATACACTCCCGCGGGAGGCGTACTCATTCGGTAGCCCGGGCGCGATCAACTAGCACGGGCCGGATCAGCGCGGCGCCGGCCGCCGCGTGCTGCGCCGAAGTTCGCGCTCGAACGCCCTACCTGCCCGCCACGCCACTCGCGTGCATGTCGGCGATCGCCGCGTCGGTGTAGCCGAGTTCACGCAGCACTTCGTCGGTGTGCTCGCCGAGGAGCGGCGCGTGGCGGCAGAACCACGGGGTGTCGGCCGTCGACGCCATGCGGAACGCGATCGTCGGCTCGGACTGCGCGAGCACGATCATTGCATGAGCTTCCGGCTGGCCCAGGAACTCGCCGCCCAGGGGACGCCTGTGGCGGTGGCCTGTCGGAGGTAACGGGTTGGTAAGCCGCAGGAGCTGCGGGGCGATCGTGGATGCTGGGTTGGAGACCGAGGTACATCAGCCCCACGTATTTGCGCGAGGATCTCGAACTAGAACGTACACAGGTGCGCGCCGACTGGTCCTTCGCGATGTTCTGCCGCATTCCATGTCATGAACGACCGCGGGGGCTTCAGGGTTACTGAAGATCCACAGATCGCGGCGCGCAGCGATCTCGTCCGTCTGCCACACCTCGGCGAGCTCGGTCGTCCACGACGTGCAACCAGCGTCCTTGAGCAAGGCCGTGACG
>Ga0172380_10009987_pt1 | contig 10014 bp, 9 predicted proteins | sample Leawe162metaG_FD_119747 | JGI IMG/M metagenome (GOLD analysis project Ga0172380, IMG submission 119747) | Leachate microbial communities from a municipal landfill in Southern Ontario, Canada - Leachate well 162 metaG | ecosystem: Engineered > Solid waste > Landfill > Unclassified | place...
CAACGCCTACGTCGCGGCGGCAAAGCGCCGGGTCTTCGGCGTCGTAGGCATCGACATGGTGGCCGGTCCCTCGGAAGTGCTGGTGATCGCCGACGGTTCAGCCTACCCAGACTGGGCGGCGACGGACCGCTCCGCCAAGGCCGAGCACGACGAACTGGCGCAGTCCATCCTGCTCAGCCCGGATGGCGATTTCATCGGCGAGGTCGAGCAGAGCATCGTTCGCCTGCTGCCGCAAATGCCGCGGCGCGCGGTGATCGAGGCCTCGCTCGCCGGTCGTGGCGCCCTGATCAAGGTGCGCGACCTGGACGAAGCCTGCGCCCTGGCCAACCGCATTGCCCCGGAGCACCTGGAGTTGGCGGTGGACGACGCGCGGCGCTTGGTGGAAAAGATCCGCCACGCCGGCGCCATCTTCATCGGCCACTACGCCAGCGAATCGCTGGGCGACTATTGCGCCGGTCCCAACCACGTGCTGCCGACCTCGCGCAGCGCACGCTTTTCCAGCCCGCTCGGGGTCTACGATTTCCAGAAGCGCTCGAGCCTGATCGAGGTCACCGCGGCCGGGGCCATGGCCCTCGGCCCGATCGCCTCGACCCTGGCGCGCGGCGAGGGCTTGGTCGCCCACGCGCGCGCCGCGGAATTGCGGCTGAAGAAGTAGGCGTCCGCTATTCGTCACCGAAGTTGTGGCCGGCCGGCGCTTTCAGCCGCCGCGCTGCCATGGTCTGGACGAAGCCTGCAATGGTGCCGACGACGCCGCGGCGGAACATTTGGCGTATTCGCCTCGGCCAGTATTCCACCGGCGATTCTGGCCGGCAAGGGGCATCGTGTGGCCCCTTCGCCGCTCAGGCCGCCGCGGGTGTCAGCATGATCTTGCCGATGTGCTGGCCGGAATCGATGCGGCGGTGTGCATCGGCGGCGTGCTCCAGCGCAAACGTCTTGTCGATGACGGGACGGATCCGCCCCGATTCGAGCAAGGGCCACACCTGCGCTTCCAGCGCACGGGCGACCGCGGCCTTCTCGGCGATGGAGCGCGGGCGCAGCGACGAACCCATGTAGTGCAGGCGCTTGAACATGATCTTGAGGACGTTGATTTCAGCGTTGGGGCCGTGCATCAAGCCGACCTGCACGATGCGGCCGTGCTCGGCGGCAGCGTCGAAATTGCGATTGACATAGTCGGCGGCGACGATGTCGATCACCAGGCCGGCACCTCTGCCGGCGGTTGCATCGATGGTTGCCGCGACGAAATCCTGCGTCTTGTAGTTGATGGCGACATCCGCACCGAGTTCGCGGCAGACCCGGCACTTGTCGTCGGAGCCCGCGGTGACGATGACCCTGGCGCCGAATGCCTTGGCCAGCTGGATCGCTGTCGTGCCGATGCCGCTGGCCCCGCCGTGGATCAGTACCGTTTCGCCGGCGACGAGGCGGCCGCAGTCGAACATGCTCATCCACACCGTGAAGAAGGTCTCAGGCAGGCCGCCGGCCTGCTCGAGCGACAAGCCGCGCGGCACGGGGAGCGCGTTGCTCTCGTCCACGACGGCGTATTGCGCATAGCCGCCGCCGCCCACCAGCGCGCAGACGCGATCGCCTGCGCGGAAGCGCGAGGTATCCGCGCCCGTGGCGACGACCTCGCCGGCGAATTCGAGACCAGGAATGTCCGACGCGCCCGGCGGTGGCGGATAGCCACCGCCGCGCTGCAACACGTCGACCCGATTGACGCCGGCCGCCGCGATACGCACCAGCAGTTCGCGCGGGGCTGGTTGGGGGCAGGCGCGTTGCTCCGGGACGAGAACTTCGGGACCGCCATATCCGTCGAAGCGGATTGCGGTCATCGTGGCGGGTAGGGTAGGCATGCGCAAATGTAGCATGCTTGAGCAACAGGCATCAATGGCTCGTCGCCGCGCTGTCGCGGGCCAACAGCGCTGGCCGATCTGCAGGCGATCTGTTCCTGCCGCGTCTCACACGCCGAGGTAGGCGCGGCGCACTTCTTCGCTGCGCGCGAGTGCGCTTGCCGCACCCTGCATGATGATCCTGCCGCGCTCGATGATGAAAGCCTGAGCGGAAATTTCCAGCGCCATCTCCGCGTTCTGCTCGACCAGCAAGACATCGACACCGCTCTTGGCGATCGCCCGGATGATATCGGCGATGGTGTCGACGATAGAGGGCGCCAGGCCTATGGTCGGCTCGTCGAGCAGCAGCAGTCTGGGTGCGGCCATCAAGGCGCGCGCGACGGCGAGCATCTGCTGCTGGCCACCGCTCAAGCTTCCCGCCATAACCTTGAGCCGCTCGCGCAGTACCGGAAAGTATTCGAGCACCCGCTCCCGGTCGCGGGCCGTGGCGCTGGCGTCCTCGCGCCGATAAGCGCCCATCTCCAGATTCTCGGCCACGCTCATGGTCGTAAACAGTCGGCGGCCTTCGGGAACCAGCGCCAGACCACGGGCCACCAGATCGTCTGGCTCGGCACCGGCGATATCCTGCCCGAACAAGCGTATCCGGCCCGCAGCCGGCTTCACCAAACCGGTCAGCGCCTTCATGATCGTTGACTTGCCGGCGCCGTTGGAGCCGACGATGGTCGTGATCGCGCCGTGTTCGATCGCGAACGAGACATCGCTGACCGCCGGGACGATCCCGTAGCTCACCGCCAGACCGGTGACCTCCAGGGCCAGGCGCTCCGTCACTTGCGCTTCCCCAGGTAGGCCGAGATCACCGCTTCGTTCTGGGCGATCTCCGCGGGCTTGCCCTCAGCGAGAAACTCGCCGTGCTCCAGGACGACGATTCTGTCGCAGATCTCCATGACGGCCTTCATGTTGTGTTCGACCAACAGGATGGTGCAGCCGAACTCGTCGCGGATGCGCCGGAAGGTGGCCAGCGCGTGTGCCACCTCGCTCTGGTTGAGGCCGGTCAGGGGCTCGTCCAGACACAGCAGCCTGGCTCGTCTGGCAAAGGCGATCGCAATGCTCACCATGCGCTGCAGCCCGTGCGGCAGGTTCCCGGCAAGTTCCTGCAGATGCTCGGACAAGTGCAGCATTTGCGCCGTTTCCACAACCCGCTGGTCGCGCTCGGACCCGGTGCGAAACAGGCTCACCGTGGCGACGCGTATGTTGTCATATACCGTCATTTCCCGCAGCAGGCTGCCGTGCTGGAAGGTGCGCACCAGCCCTTTGCGGCTGATCTGTTGCGGACTGCGGCCGCCGATATCCTCCCCGGCAAACTTGAGCCTGCCCGTGGTCGGCTTGTAGAAGCCGCTGATGACGTTGAAGGTCGTGCTCTTGCCGGCGCCGTTGGGGCCTATCAGGCCGAGAATCTCGCCCCGCCGCACCTCGAAGCTGAGGTCGGATACGGCGGCCAAGCCACCGAAGTGGCGACTCATGCCTTCGACGCTGAGCAGGACCTCGGTTGCCATGGCCGGCCTCTAGTCCCGGGAATCCGGTCGCCGCCGGGCGAGTGCCAGGCGCTGTCCCAGGCCGAACAGGCCCTGCGGCAGCAGAATAACGCTGATGACGATCGCTGCGCCGTAGAAGATGTGTTCGTAGGCACCGAAGCCCAGGGCGTACTGGGCCAGCAGCGTCAGCACGATGGCCCCGGCCACGGCGCCGAGTATGTGCGCCTCGCCGCCCACCTTGAGGTAGGCCAGGGTGTAGACGGCCAGGAGAAAGCTGAAATCACCCGGACTGATGACATTGTTGCCATGCGCCAGCAGGGCGCCGCAGACGCCGGCAACGAACGAGGCGACGCCTAGGCACCAGACCTTGGTCAAATGGACGTTGATGCCCACCGTCTGCACCAGCTGATCGTTGTTGCGGATCGCGACCAGAATCTTGCCGAAGTCGGAGCGCTCGACGCGATAGAGGATGAACAGGAAGAGGAGAACGAGGAGCACGACCAGCGTCGGATAGTAGCGCGCCAGATAGGCCGGCGGAAAGATGCCGACCATCCCCGAGTTGCCTCCTATCAGGTCGATCCGCGTATAGATCAGGCGCAGCACTTCGGTGAAGGCGAAGCTGATCAGCATGAAATACGGTCCCTTCGCCCTCAGCGTGATGAAGCCGACGACGAGGCTGATCAATCCGGCCGCCGCTGCCCCGAGCAGCAGCGCGAGCGCCAGAGGCAGGTCATACAGCGTCGTGGCGATTCCGGCGGCGTAGGCGCCGATGCCGACAAAACCCGCCATGGCGAAGTTGAGCTCCCCCATCAGCAGCACGAAGCGGAAACTCGCCGTCATGAGCACGTTGAGCGCGACCCAGATGATCAGGCTGGAGACGAAATCACTGCCGCTGAAAAAGCTGCCCGCCACGGCGCAAGCGCCGGCTGCAGCCAGGAGCGCCCGGGACCGGCTAGCCATTGCCCATGAGTCCGGTTGGACGAATCAGCAAAACCAGCATCACTATGACGAACATGGCGATCGTCGCCAGAGAGGGATCGAAATAGTAGCCGCCGACGCTCTCGATTACGGCGATCAGTATGCTGCCGATGATTGCGCCGGGTATGCTGCCCAATCCGCCTATGACCACGGCGATGAAGCCCTTGATCAGGTAGGAGCTGCCGATGACCGGGCTGATCACCACGACGGGTGCCAGCAGTGCCCCGGCGACGGCGGCGAGCAAGGTGCCGATCAGGAAACCGATGCGCGCGATGCGCCGATAGGGAACGCCCTGCAGCATCGCCGCCTCGTGGTCCTCCGCCACCGCGCGCAGGGCCTTGCCCAGCCGCGTCGAGACGATCGCCCAGCACATCGCGACGGCCACCAGGAGCGCGATTAGGCACAGGATCAGGCGCTGCACGGTGATCGCGCCACCGAGGATTCGCACCGTGCCTTCGATCAGCGTCGGCAGCTTGCGCGCGGCGCCGGTGAACATCTCGATGAACACTCCCTGCAACAAGAGCGCGAGCCCGACAGACAACACGAACGAGCCTATCATGTCGCGCTGGAAACGGCGGAAGGCAAACTCATAGAGCAGCTTGCCCAGGACCAGAACCGCACCCAGCGCACCCAGAAAGGCCAGCGCAAAGGCGACCGGCAGAGGCGCTCCGATACCGACCAGCCAGGGCACGGCAACGGCGAGCAAGAGCGCCGCCAGCGCGAAAAACTCGCCATGGGCGAAATTGACGATGCGCATCACACCGAAGATGAGCGTCAGGCCCAGCGAAAAGAGCACATAGACCGCGCTGATCTGCAGGCTATTGATCAACAGCTGGACGTAGATATCCATCTTCGGCAGCGGCGCTCTGGGTCTCTACTTCTTGGCGGCAGCCAGGCGTTTCGTCAGTTCTTCCGGGATGACGCGTTCGAGTTCGGACAACTTGCCGTTCTTGATCTGGCCGACCACGATTGGCAACAGCAGCTGTTGCGGGGAACCGTAGACATCCTTGCCGCCGAAGGCTGTCTTGCCCCAGGAAGTTTCAAAGATGATATTCGGCAACACGGCCGCAATCGCCTTCGGGTCCAGACTATTGGCGGCTTCTATCCCCGCCTTCAGCGCCATCACCGCATCGTAGCCCATTACTTGAACGATGTTCATCGGCTCACCGATCGCCGCCCTCATGCCTTTTGTCAGCCGGCGCTGAACGTCGGTCGACTGGGGCCCATCGAAATCGGCAGCCAATGCCGTATACATGCCGTCGATGGCATCGCCGCCTACCTTCATCATGGACTCGGCGCTGGTCCCTGCTGGGATGACCTTGATGCCGCTCCAGCCCAGGACCTTGACTTCCTTGAACAAGGCGCCGGTGTCCCCGGGCGGCGCCGCGCCAAGGTCAATGGCGTCGGGCTTTTGTCCGACGATTTTTGCCGCGATCGGCTGGAACTCCGTCGTGCCGCGCTCGTACCAGTCGCTCAAGACGACCTTGACGCCGAGCGATTCCCAGACCTTGCGCGACACCAGTTCCGTCTCCTTGCCGGTCGCATCGTTGGCACTCAGGATGGCCACCGTCTTGAGACCCGGATTGTGCTTTTTTACGTAGGAGTAGAGCGGTGGAATCACTTCGTTGGGCGTATTGATCACGGTGTATGAAAGGGGGAACTTCGGCCCCTTCGAGCTCGCGCCCCAGGCGCCATTGAGCAGCAGCGCCCCCTTGCGCTCGGACAGGGATTGCAGTGCCAGGGTGGGCGCGGTGCCTATGGTGCCGGCGATGTAGTTGACGTTGTCGCGGTTGAGCAGCGTCTGCGCCACCTTCGTGCCTTCCGCGGCGTTGTACTTGTTGTCGTAGGAAAGAATTTCGACTTTGTAGGTCTTGCCGCCGGCCTTGATGCCACCCCCCTCGTTGATCGCCTGCGCCGCCTGCTTGGCTGTCCACTCCAGGCCGAGGCCCCACGGTGCCGCGGCGCCGGACAAGGGCGCCGACGTACCTATCTTCAGCGTTTCCTGAGCCCCGACCCCCGTCGTGGTGCACAGCGCGAGTGCCCCGATGGCTGCAACCAATATCTTCCTAAAGCTCCGCATCATCATCTCCCTTGGTTATGTCCATGAAAATTGAAATCAGGCCGCAGGCTGCGCGCGGCCTTCCTTGATCCAGGAACGCAATTCCCGCTTGAGTATCTTGCCCGTGGGTCCGGTCGGCATTGCGTCGAGGAAATACACCTGGCGCGGCGCCTTGAAGGCGGCGACGTGCTGGCGGCAGTAGTCGATGATCTCGGCGGGCGTAGTCTGGCTGCCGGGCTTCAGCACGATCACTGCCGCGGGGATCTCGCCTTTGACCGCGTCGGCCACCCCGACCAGGGAACAGACCGCGACCGCCGGATGCTTGTAGAGCAGGTCCTCCACTTCCAATGGATAGATGTTGTAGCCGCCGGAGATGATCACGTCCTTCTTGCGGTCGACGATATAGAGATAGCCGTCTGCGTCCACGTAGCCGATGTCGCCGGAGAGCCAGCCCTTGGCCGTGAATATCTTCGCCGTCGTCTCGGCATCGCGCCAATAGCCCTTGCCCACGCAGTCGCCGCTGACCCTGACTTCGCCTCTCTCGCCGGCCGCTACTGGCGTGCCGTCGTCATCGACGATTTCTATGGTCGAACTGCCGATCGGCAGCCCGGCGGAGCCGGGGCGGCGTATGCCTACCAGTGGTTCTCCGGTGTTGGTGCCGGTCGTCTCGGTCGCCCCGTAGCACTGGACCAGGCGAACCCCGAACGCTCCTTCGAACTGCTTGATGATTTCCGGTGGCACGGCTGCCCCGCCGGTCAGCGCCAGGCGCAACGACGACAGGTCATCGCGTGTCGCGTCGAACTCGTTGCACAGATAGATGAACATCGTCGGCGTACCGGCGAAGAAGCTCACCTTGTGGCGCTTTATCGCATCGAGTACGTTGCGGGTGTCCCAGCGCTCGTGCATGACCATGGTGGCGCCGGAGAACACGCTCAGATTCATGAGCACGGTCGCGCCGAAGTTGTTGAACAGCGGCAGGACATCGAGGAACACTTCGCTGCCGAAGCGTAAGCGCAGATAGACCATCATGTTCATCAGCATCGAATACTGATTGAGCTGGGACTGCATCGCCCCCTTGGGCAGTCCGGTGGTTCCCGAGGTGAAGAACAGGTTGGCGGTATCGGCGGGTCCGCAGCGCACGTCGGCAAACTGCGCCGAGGCGCCCGCCAGCAGAGGCTCGAGCGCGGTGCCTCCGTCCAGGGCGCCGCCGAAGAGCAGGACGTGCTTGAGGCTGTCGATCTGCGCGCGCGCAGCGTTGGCGTAGGAGAATGTGCTCTGATCGGTGATGATCACTTTCATCTCGGTGCGCGCGACGATTCCCTGTACTTCGGTGTCACGGTACATCACGCTCATCGGCGTCGGGATGGCGCCGATCTTCTGGCAGGCCCAGTAGCCGGCGACGAGCCGCGCATTGCTCGGCAGAAAGAGACCGACCGGATCTCCCTTCGTGACTCCCAAGCCTGCCAGCACATTGGCGAGTCTGGCCGCCCTCTGATTCAACTCGGCGTAGGTGATGGTCTCGCTATCGGTGACGAGGAATGGCTTGTCGCCGTATAACTTTACCGCTTGCGCCAACAACTCGTTCAGACATTGCATACTTGCCGTCCCCCCATCTCTCTGGTGCGCGCGGCGATCGCACAGCTTGAGCGAGTGTATTCAATCCCGCTTGCGGCATTATAAGCACGATGGCCATGACCAATGGAAGCGGCGCGATCAGGCATTGACGCAAGGCCATTCAAGGGTATCATCGAATTCCTATTTTTCAGTTCGTGGATCTTTTGGGGAGGAGACTATGAGATATCTGAGAACAGCCATGGCCGCTGCGCTGTGCGCCGCTTGCGTTGCTGCACCCGGGGCGTGGGCGCAGGCTGGCAAGGTTTCCGATGGCGTGGTGAAGGTCGGGGTGATGACCGATCTGAGCGGCGTCTATTCCGACCTGGCCGGTCCCGGTTCGGTGATCGCGGCGAAGATGGCGGTGGAAGACTTCGGCGGCAAGGTACTGGGGATGCCCATCGAGGTGGTTGCCGGCGACAGCCAGAACAAGCCGGATATCGCCTCTGCCATGGCGCGCCGCTGGATCGATCAGGAGAAGGTGGACATGATCGTCGATATTCCCGGCTCGGCCGCGGCTCTGGCGGTGGCGAAGGTGGCCAAGGAAAAGGACCGCATCGCCATCGTATCCTCGGGGGTCACGACACGTCTCACCAACGAGGAGTGCACCGATCGGACCATACACTGGAGCATAGACACCTACGCCTTGTCCAACGGCACGGCCCGCACCCTGACCGAGCAGGGGTTCAAGACCTGGTTCTTCATCACGCCCGACTACGCCTTCGGCCACCAGATGGAGAAGGACGCCACCGAAGCCATCGTGGCGGCGGGCGGCAAGGTGCTGGGTTCGGTCCGCCATCCCTTCCCCGGCAGCGACTTCTCCTCCTATCTCTTGCAAGCCCAGGCCTCGGGGGCCCAGGTCATAGGCCTGAACAACGCCGGCAGCGACCTGGTCGGTACCTTGAAACAGGCGGCGGAGTTTGGCATTGCGCCCAAGCAGCGTCTGGCGGCGATCATCTTGCTGCTCACCGACATCCATAGCATGGGGCTCAAGGCAACCCAAGGCATGGTGTACACCGAGGCCTTCTATTGGGATCTGAACGACAAGACGCGCGCCTGGAGCAGGCGCTTCTTCGAGCGCCACAAGCGCATGCCCACCGTGATGCAGGCGGGGGTGTATTCCTCGGTGGCGCACTACCTGAAGGCGATCAAGGCGGCGGGTACCGATGGCGCCGGTACGGTGATAGCGAAGATGAAGGCCACGCCGGTGAACGATTTCTTCGCCACCAACGGCAAGATACGCGAAGACGGCCGCATGGTGCACGAAATGTATCTGATGCAGGTCAAGGCGCCGGAAGAATCGAAGCAGCCCTGGGACTATGTGAAGTTGCTCAAGGTCATTCCGGCCGAAAATGCTGCCATACCGCTTTCCAAGAGCATCTGCCCGCTGGTGAAGAAGTAGGCAAGCGCAGCAACTCGCCAGGGGCCGCCGGCTCCTGGCGCTTACAGCCCCGCTAGACGATTTCCTTCAGGGCGGCCACCAGCGCCGCGCATTGTTCGTCGCTGCCGACGGTGATGCGCAGGAACTGTTCGATGCGGGCGGCGTTGAAATGCCTGACGATGATGCCGCGGCTGCGCAACGCCGCCGCCAGAGCGGCACCTTCGTGGCGCGGATGGCGGGCGAAGATGAAGTTCGCCTGCGAGGGCAGCACGACGAAGCCGATCTCGGTGAGCGAGCGCACCAGGGCCTCGCGGCTGGCGACGATGGCGCGGCAGCTCTGCTCGAAATAGGCCTGGTCCTCGATCGCCGCCACGGCGCCGGCGATCGCCAGGCGACCCAGGGGGTAGGAATTGAAGCTGTTCTTGACCCGCTCCAGGGCTTCGATCAACTCGTTCTGGCCTAGCGCGAAGCCGACGCGCAGCCCGGCCAGGGCGCGGGACTTGGACAGGGTCTGCACCACCAGGAGGTTGGGATAGCGGGCGATCAGGGGCACCGCCGTGGGGATGGGCGGCCCGCCGAAATCGACGTAGGCTTCATCGACGACCACGA
>Ga0172380_10009988_pt1 | contig 10014 bp, 10 predicted proteins | sample Leawe162metaG_FD_119747 | JGI IMG/M metagenome (GOLD analysis project Ga0172380, IMG submission 119747) | Leachate microbial communities from a municipal landfill in Southern Ontario, Canada - Leachate well 162 metaG | ecosystem: Engineered > Solid waste > Landfill > Unclassified | place...
CAACACGATCATTGTCATGACCAGCAACATCGGAGCTGAGCTGATAAGACGCGATTCCACCATGGGATTCTCTACAAAAGCGGACGAGTCCAAAACCCAGGCGCAATCATATAAGCGGATGAAGGATAAAGTACTGGAGGAAATGAAACGATTCTTCCGGCCCGAGTTCCTCAACCGCATCGACGGAGCCATAGTTTTCCATGCCCTGAACAAGGATCATATAAATAAGATCGTCGACCTTATGCTCAAAGATGTGCAGAAAGAGCTTACCGACAAGTCCATGAAGCTTGAAACCACAGATGCGGCCAGGAGCCTCCTCGGCGAAAAAGGGTTCGATCCCGTATTCGGCGCGCGTCCACTGCGCCGTATAATCCAGGATCTTGTGGAAGACCCGCTATCAGAGCAGCTTCTGCGCGGTGAGTTCTGTCCGGGAGACACTATCGTCCTCGACGCCGAGGATGGCAGGATCGTTACACATATACGACAGCCTGCAAAGTCAATAAAATAAAATACGATACACTTACGATCAATCAGCTTTGGAGGCGTTGCTTTCAAAGCTGATTTTATTTTCGCGTTGAGACAGGCCGACGGCTAATGTATAATGGGCCCATGGATAAAGGACGCAAGATCTTCGTCTGCGAGCAATGCGGGAAAGAAAGCGCAAAGTGGCTGGGGCATTGCCCCGCCTGCGAGGGCTGGAACACCTACGTCGAGACCCTGCACGTCTCCTCCAAGCGCTCCGGCAGCGCCTGCTCCGCGAACGCCCCCCAGGAATTATGTAATGTATCCAAGGAAGAGAAACCGCGGTTCTCGCTGAAGATCGCGGAATTCGACAGAGTGCTTGGCGGAGGCATCGTCCCCGGATCGCTGGTTCTCATCGGCGGAGACCCCGGCATCGGCAAGTCGACGCTCCTCCTGCAAATCTCCGCAAACGCCGCAAAATCGGGCAAGAAGGTGCTCTATGTCACCGGGGAGGAATCACTCAGCCAGATACGCCTGAGAGCCAACCGTTTGAGCACACCGGGCGAACGCATATTCACGCTCGCCGAGACTAACCTCTCTGTGATACTGGAACACCTGACCCAAGAGCCGCCGGACATCGCCATAGTCGATTCGATACAAACCGTATATCTGGACGGGATCGATTCATCGGCGGGCAGCATCGCGCAGATACGCGAATGCACCGTAAGGCTCATGCAGTGGGCCAAGGATAACAATATACCGCTGCTCATATCCGGACACGTCACCAAGGACGGCTTCATCGCCGGTCCCAAGGCGCTGGAGCATATAGTCGACGCAGTCCTCTACCTGGAGGGCGAACAGTTCAGCTCCTACCGCCTGCTGCGCAGCGTAAAGAACCGCTTCGGCTCCGCCAACGAGGTCGGAGTATTTGAGATGACGGGGAAAGGCTTGATGGAGGTTACGAACCCGTCGGAGGCCTTCCTGTCCCAGCGTTCCAAAGAAACGATAGGCTCAATCGTGGTGCCGACGCTGGAGGGCACCAGGCCGCTGCTCGTGGAGATTCAGGCGCTGACGACAAATGCCAGCTTCGGACCATCGCGGCGCACGACCAACGGCATCGATTTTAACCGTCTGCTTCTCGTGACCGCCGTGCTGACCAAGCGCGCCGGCCTGGGGCTCGGCAACCAGGATATCATAGTCAACGTCGCCGGCGGCCTCAAGGTAGGCGAGCCTGCCGCCGACCTGGGCATTGCCATCGCCATCGCCTCCAGCCTGCGCAGCGCCCCCGTCGACCGCAACCTGGCGGCCGTGGGCGAGATAGGTCTGTCGGGCGAGCTGCGGGCCGTGCCGCAAATGGATAGAAGGATCGGCGAAGCCGCCAAGCTGGGCTTCAAGCGCTTTATATTGCCGGAAACCAAAGATGTAAAATCCCCCAGAGGCATAGAGCTGCTTCAGGCGTCATCGCTCAAAGACGCCCTAAGGATGGCGATACCCAGGGTCGAACGCAAATCCGACGAAGGAAATCCCGAATAAAGAGGTGCAGGAGATTTCTCTCCTGCCAGGGTTTTAGGGGTGTCCCCTATTTTTTGTTCCCCCATGAGTGGGGGATACAGGGGGTTGATGCACTTGACCCCAGAAGTTGAACAAGAGGTAATCATATGAACGAAATCAAACTGCCGGCACCAAAACTTAAAGGCGACACATCCATTGAGGAAGCCCTTTTCAAACGCAGGTCGGTGCGCGACTACAAGAGCGATGCGATTACCCTTGAACAATTGTCTCAGCTATTATGGTCAGGGCAGGGCATCACCGCCATGGACTTCTTCCGCGCCGCCCCCAGTGCCGGGGCCAGCTACCCCCTGGAGCTATTCGTTATAGCGGGCAACGTCAAAGGACTCGATGCCGGCGTATATCGTTACAACGTCAAGGAGCACTCGCTGAGCCTGCATATTAAAGGCGACATCAAAGAGAAGCTCGGAACCACCGCCGCCTTCAATCAGAAGTGCATCTCGGAGGCCCCTGCCTGCATCTCGATATGCGCTGTTTACGAACGCACAATGAAGACCTACGGCAAGCGGGGCGAGAGATACGTTCACATCGATACCGGCCATGCCGCGGAGAACATAGCGCTTCAGGCTGTGGCGCTTGGGCTGGCGACCGTGATGGTCGGAGCCTTCGAGGATAAGAAAGTCGGCGAGATACTGAATCTCGGCGAAGAGTTGAAGCCTCTTTATATCATACCAGTAGGAAAGCAGGGGCAATCTCTCTAACTTCTCCTCTCGATCGAATATTCTCCGATTTCTCAGCAATTCAAGTCAAGAAGATACCGCTTATAACATGTATCCTTCATGCAAGAGGTTGAAGCGTGGAACACTGGGAAAAGATTGCTGCGGTCCAGCATATGCAGGATTATATCGAGGCTCATCTGACCGAGCCGATCACCCTTCATATGCTTGCACACGCAGCGGAGTATTCGCCCTGGCACTCCGCGAGGCTTTTCAAAGAGCTGACAGGCAAGACGCCGTTCGAATACATCCGGGCTCTCCGGCTGTCCCGGGCAGCCGCAAAACTGAGGGACGCGGATGTGAAGATAATCGACGTGGCGTTCGACTTTGTCTTCGACTCACACGAGGGCTTCACGCGGGCATTCTCCAGACAATTCGGCATGACCCCAAATAGCTACCGCAAGAATACGCCGCCGCTGAAACTCTTTATGCCCGCCCAGATCCGCGATTACTACCTCAAAATGCAAAAAGGAGATGACAATATGCCTAAAAGCACAAAACCCAATACTATTTTCGTTCAGGTGGTCGACCGACCGGCGCGTAAGCTGATTCTGAAAAGAGGGGAGACGGCGAAAGATTACTTCGCCTACTGCGAGGAGCTGGGCTGCGATGTCTACCAGGAGCTTAAGGATGTGAAGGAAGCCCTTTACGAGCCTATCGGGATGTGGCTGCCGAAGAACCTGCGTAAGCCGGGAACATCGGAATACGCCATGGGCGTGGAAATGCCCGCCGGCTATAAAGGACCAGCGCCGGAAGGCTACGAAATCATCGGCCTCAAGCCGTGCAAGATGATGGTCTTCCAGGGCCAGCCTTACGATGACGCCAAGTTCGAGCAGGCCATCGGCGACCTCTGGGCGGTGATGAAGACCTACAATCCGGAGCTGTACGGCTTTATGTGGGCGGATGAAGACGGCCCCCGCTTCCAGCTCGAGCCCCAGGGCTACCGCGGCTACATTGAGGCTAGACCGGTAAGGCAGATCGGCACACGCTAAAAACAGATTTTAGGTACAATCCTTCGCTCGGCGAAGTGAAGAACACCTCGCCGAAAACGAAGTACATTGTTAAAATACCTGTGGGGAAACCTACTTAGTTACCGATACCTTCTTAACTATCGAATCGCCCATCTCATGCGTGCCTACCTTGGTCATGCCTTCGCTCATGATATCGTAGGTGCGGTAGCCGTCTTCGAGAACGCGCAGCACGGACTTTTCCACCAGATCGGCCGCCGCAACCATGCCCAGCGAGTAGCGCAGCATCATGGCCACGCTCATTATTGTGGCGATGGGGTTGGCCATATTCAGCCCGGCGCGGCTCGGCGCGCTGCCGTGTATCGGCTCGTACAGTCCGTAGACCTTGGTTCCAACGCGGGGAATATCGGCGAGGCTCGCCGAGGGCAGCATGCCCATCGAGCCGGCAAGCATCGAAGCCTCTTCGGTGATGATATCGCCGAAGGTGTTCTCGGTGACCAGCACATCGTATGAGGACGGCTTCTGTATCAGCCGCATGGTGCAGGCATCCACCAGATGATGTTCAAGCTCCACATCGGGATACTCCCTGGACATCTCGATGGCCATCTCGCGCCACAGCCGTGAGGTCATCAGCACGTTCTGTTTATCGACGGAGGCCAGCTTCTTGCGGCGGCTGCGCGCCATCTCGAAGCCCACGCGCAGTATGCGCTCGATCTCCTGCTCGGTATAGACCATCGAATCGATAGCCTTGCGCCCCTTCTCCGTCTTCCAGCGCTTCTTCGGCTTGCCGAAATACAGCCCGCCCGTAAGCTCGCGCACCACGATGAGATCGACGCCGCGTACGACCTCAGGTTTAAGATTCGTATGGTCTACCAGCATGGGAAATACCTTAACCGGGCGCAGATTGGCGAACAGCTTGAGCCCCTTACGCAGAGCGAGAAGGCCGTCCTCCGGCCGCACGTCCGAACCGGGGATGTCCCACTTGGGCCCGCCCACCGCGCCGAGCAGCACCGCGTCGCTCTTGCGGCACATCTTCAGCGTCTCGGGCGTCAGCGCCGTGCCGTGCCTGTCGATGGATATCCCGCCGACATCGCCGTACTCCATTATGGCCTTGTGCCCGAACTTCTCGCAGACCGTCTGCAGCACCCTGGAGGCCTCTGAAGCCACCTCAGGGCCTATGCCGTCGCCCGGTATATAAGCAATATTGAATTTCACTTGGCACCCCTTGTCTTGATTCTCTTTTTAGTATACTCGATGAGCCCGCCCGCGGAGACCAGTTCCATCATGAAATCGGGATACGGCTCAGCCTTATAAGTCTTCCCTTTAGTAATATTCTTTATCTCGCCCGTCTCCAGCGTCACCTCAAGCTCGTCCCCCGCATCGATGCGATCCGCCATGGCACACTCCAGCAGCGGCAGTCCGATGTTGATCGCGTTGCGAAAGAAGATGCGCGCGAAGCTCTGCGCGATGACGCACGATATGCCCGCAGCCTTCAGCGCTATCGGAGCATGCTCCCGCGACGAGCCGCAGCCGTAGTTAGTGGTGGCCACGACCATGTCCCCCTTCTTCACGCGCTTGAGGAACTCCTCGTCTATATCCTCCATGCAGTGCGCCGCCAGCTCCGCCGGCTCCCATACGTTCAGATAGCGCGCCGGGATGATGGCATCCGTATCCACGTTCGCACCGTATTTATGTGCTTTACCTTTCAGTTTCATGCGATAGTCTCCTGTTTTTCCTGCTTCCCAATCCGCTCCTTTATCACAGCCATTACCGCATCCGGATCATTAGTCGAGAACACGAACTCGTTGAACCTGCCTTTCTTCAACCCCAGCACCACGCACGAGCTGCCGAGCACATTGTACACCAGCCGCGACTTGCCGTTGACCTGCGATATACGTATGCCGTAGCCGCCGTATGTGCCCAGGGACGAAGATTCGTCCGGATAGCAGTCAGCGATATCCTCCCAGGGCATGACCCGCTTGAATATGCCATAGCTCACGGTCAGGGATTTAGAAGTAGCCTTTACCATAAGCTTGGTGAAGTTGCCCATGATAAACGTCATGAATACAAAGAACAGGCACATAGCCGCATAGAACCAGTCAGGCGCCGGCTTATCGCCCAGCGGCTCCGCCACGATTTGCTGAACGAACATAGCGAGGAAAAAGACGGCTAAAACGACAAACACAGCGATGATCGCTCTGCCCAGTGTGAACACTATAAATTCGCTATATATCTCAGGCTCGATTGCCTGCGCTATCATTTTCCGCATATCATCTTTAGTCATTACACAACCTAGATATTACTCGCCCCACATTATCATACCGATTGCTGCGACTGAATCCGACTCTTTATCACATCAATAACCGCATCCGGATTCTTGGTTGAGAAGACGACTGATTTCCTGCCCCTCTTCATCTCCAGCTCGACACGCGGATAGCCCATAACATTGTACATCCGCCTCCACCGCCCCCCGACGAATCCCATGCTGACACCCCAGTTGGCAGAGGACAGAAATGGGCTGAGCTTATCCAGATCGCACCCGCGAACGTCCTCCCACCTTACCCGTATCCGGAAAATACCGAATGCCACAACCGCGAACTCTTCCGTCATCTTAATTGAAAGCGTAGTAAGATTCGCCAGAAAGGCTGTGAATAGAGCCAGAGCTGACAAAATGGTCACGGCAAACCACAGCGGCACCGGGTTCAGGCCCAGTTGCCCGGTTATTCTCTGATATAAATACATTACCAGGAAAATTATCGTCAGAACGGCAAACAATGCCACAACCCCCCTGATCAGAGGGAATCTCACCTTCTCCTCATAGATTATCTTACTATCGACGTTACTCATCGCAATCAACATTCGGCGAGAGGCTATCTCTGCCGCAGCCTGTTATCATTAGTCTCCACAGTGCTCATGAAAACCCGCAGCGCGATCTCGGACAACTCCGGTGAGCAATCGGCCAGGCGGAAATCCTGCCGCTCAGCCAGCTCCCTCCACTCGGAAGGCATGTAGGCCAGCCTGTTAGCCATGCCGCCTTCCTGATCGATCGCGGCATAGTAAACCTTCCTGACCCCCGATGTGATCAGCCGCCCCAGGCACATGGGGCACGGCTCAAGCGAGGAGAACAGCGTGTATACATTCATACGCTCGATCTTCTTGTGGCGCTCCTCGAACTTTGTCATCACATCCATCTCAGCATGCATGTCGCTGCGGAAATGCGGAGAGAACACACGATTGCGGCCCCTCTGCACGATCTCCTTGCGATTGCGCACAAGTACGGCGCCCACGCCGAAATTCCCCTCCAGCGCAGCCGCTATCGCCTCCTGAAGTGTGATTATCACGAACGGGTCGTGAGGATAAGTCTTATCGGGAACCAGCTTATCGATTCTCGATTTGAGTTGCTCTAAAGATTTCTGTACAGGTTTAGCCACTGCAATAATCCTTTAATTGTCATTCTGAGCGAAGCGAAGAATCTCGTCGATATACTTCAGTCGCTCTAGTTCCCTCACGATGACATGCTATAAACTTATCAACCCCCTATATCCCCCAATCTTGGGGGAAGGAAAAAATAGGGGACACCCCTAATACCCTGGCAGGAGATTATTCTCCTGCACCTCTTCTACTTTATCTCCTCCGGACTCGCTATCCTTCCTGCTATCGCGCTGGCGGCAGCTATAGCCGGGCTCGCCAGATATACCTCAGACTTGTTGCTGCCCATGCGGCCGACGAAATTGCGATTGGTAGTAGATATACATTTCTCGCCGGCAGCCAGCACCCCCATGTAACCGCCAAGGCACGGGCCGCACGTAGGCGTGCTCACCGCCGCGCCCGCGTTGATGAAGGTTTCGATCAACCCCCGGTGCATGGCTTCAAGATAGACATCCTGCGTGCCGGGGATGACAATGAGCCTGACGTCGCGATGAACCTTGCGCTTCTTTATGATATCGGCAGCCACCTGCAGATCCTCGATGCGGCCGTTGGTGCAGCTCCCGATAACCGACTGATCGATCTTAACGTTGCCGACCTTGCTTATCGGCTTGGTCTTCGAAGGCAGGTGTGGGAAGGCCACCTGCGGCTCGATTTTGGACGCATCGTATTCGATAACGCGTTCATAGTCCGCGTCCTCATCGGGCTCATATGTGCGATATTTACGTTTTGTACGCCCTTTCAGATAAGCCTTCGTTTTATCATCAACACGGAACAGGCCCGCCTTGCCGCCGGCCTCGATGGCCATGTTGGCCATAGTGAGACGGCCCTCGACAGACAGCGAATCAATGGCCTCGCCGCAGAACTCCATAGCGCTGTAGCGCGCGCCGTCAACGCCGATCTTGCCGATGGTGTACAGTATCAAATCCTTGCCGCCGACCCACTTCTGAAGCCGGCCGCTGAAAACGAACTTGATCGTCGGCGGGACCTTCATCCACACCTCGCCCGTAGCCATGGCGCATGCTATGTCGGTCGAGCCCATGCCAGTAGCCAGCGCGCCCAGCGCGCCGTATGTGCAGGTGTGCGAATCGGCACCCACCACGACATCGCCGGGAAGCACCAGCCCCTGCTCCGGCAGCAGCACGTGCTCGATGCCTCCGCACCCAACCTCGAAATAGACCACCCCCTGCGCGCGGGCGAACTCCTTCATCATCTTGGCCTGCTCGGCGGAGGCAATGTCCTTGTTGGGTACAAAGTGATCAGCCACCATCACAATTTTTTTAGGATCGAAAACCTTGGATACGCCGATGCGCCCGAACTCCTTGATGGCAATAGGCGCAGTGATATCATTAGCCAGCACGAGATCGACCCTGACGTTCAGAAACTCGCCCGGGGCAACCTTCTTCCTGCCGCTGTGTGCCGCCAGTATTTTTTCTGCTATATTTGATCCGCTCATCTCTTTACACTCTCTACCCTTATCGACTCCGACCATAAAAACCAAATATGTAACAGTAGTCTAGAACAAAAATATAGTTCGCACAATACTAAATTTTCTAATCGGGATAGTTCTAATAAAAGAAACAACCATCGAGGAGTTCAGATGCAGTCTCTAACAGACTATCTGCCTATCGCTTGAAAGCGGCTACTATTTTGTAAGCAGAACAACAAAGGTTATCGCCAGAGCGGCGAAGCTGATAGTCATGTTTACGACTACTAATATCATAGCTAATTTGAGAGTATGTTCCAAGGCTTGGATTCGACTCTCCGTCTTCTGTTCGTCCATCTTTTCCCCCTGCTATATGCCCTTCGCTGTTATGAGGCGATTCAAAGCGTTAACGTAAGCCTTGGCGGAGGCCACTATTATATCAGTGTCGGCGCCGCGGCCGGTATAAACCATACCGTCGCTCTCTATCCTGATGGTTACCTCACCCATAGCATCAATGCCCTCGGTAACCGAGTTGACACTGAACTCGATCAGCTTGTTGGGCACGCCAACAAGGCGGTTGATCGCCTTGTAGATGGCATCAACCGGACCGGTGCCTAGCGCGGCGTCGGCCACTATCTTCCCGTCCGGGGCCACGAGCTTAACCGTAGCCGTAGGGATATTGCGGTCGCCGCATGAGACCTGCACCTGCTCCAGACGATATGTCTCCGATATGGCGCGCTTCTCCTCAGCCAGCAGGGATTCCAGATCCCTGTTGGTAATTTCCTTCTTCTTGTCGGCAAGCTGTTTGAAGACGATAAAGGCGCGGGCCAGCTCCTCATCGCTTAAGATGTAGCCCAGCTCCTCAAGCCTCTTTTTGAGTGCATGGCGGCCGCTGTGCTTGCCCAGCACCAGCTTGCTCGACGGCCAGCCCACCGTCTGCGGGTCCATGATCTCATAAGTTATAGCCTTCTTTATCACTCCGTCCTGATGTATGCCCGACTCATGACGGAAGGCGTTCCCACCGACTATCGCCTTGTTCGGCGGAACCAGGAAGCCGGTGATCTCGCTCACCAGCCGGCTGGTCTTATATATCTGTTTAGTATCGATATTTGTCGCCGTATTGAAGAAATCGTACCGCGTCTTGATGGCCATAACGATCTCTTCCATGGAGGCGTTACCGGCGCGCTCGCCGATGCCGTTGACGGTGCACTCCACCTGCCTCGCCCCGGCTTTAACCGCAGCCAGGCTGTTGGCCACCGCCATCCCCAGATCATCGTGGCAGTGCACGCTTATCACCGCCTTACCGACATTGGAAACATTCTTTAATATGCCGCCGATAAGCCCGCCGAACTCCTCCGGCGTGGTGTAGCCGACCGTATCCGGGATATTCACCGTCGTAGCGCCGGCAGCGATCGTCGCCTCCACAACTTTATAGAGGAAGGACGGC
>Ga0172380_10009989_pt1 | contig 10013 bp, 8 predicted proteins | sample Leawe162metaG_FD_119747 | JGI IMG/M metagenome (GOLD analysis project Ga0172380, IMG submission 119747) | Leachate microbial communities from a municipal landfill in Southern Ontario, Canada - Leachate well 162 metaG | ecosystem: Engineered > Solid waste > Landfill > Unclassified | place...
CGACCCCGCGATCTTCCGCGAAATGGGCGAACTCGGTTTGCTGGGCACCACCATTCCCGAAGAATACGGCGGCGCCGGCATGAACTACGTCTGCTACGGGCTGGCCGCGCGCGAAGTCGAGCGTGTCGATTCCGGCTACCGCTCCATGATGAGCGTGCAAAGCTCGCTGGTCATGGTGCCGATCTACGAATTCGGCAACGAAGCCACCCGCAAGAAGTACCTGCCGAAGCTCGCCACCGGCGAACTCATCGGCTGCTTCGGCCTCACCGAACCCAATCACGGCTCCGACCCCGGCAGCATGGTCACCCGCGCCCGCGCCGTCGATGGCGGCTACAGCATCTCCGGTTCCAAGATGTGGATCACCAACAGCCCGATCGCCGACGTTTTCGTCGTCTGGGCCAAGGACGACGGCGGCCAGATCCGCGGCTTCGTCCTCGAAAAGGGCTGGAAGGGCCTCAGCGCCCCTGCCATCCACGGCAAGGTCGGCCTCAGAGCCTCGATCACGGGAGAGATCGTCATGGACGAAGTCTTCTGTCCCGAAGAGAACGCCTTCCCCGAGGTGCGCGGCCTCAAGGGCCCCTTCACCTGCCTCAACTCCGCGCGCTTCGGCATCGCCTGGGGGGCATTGGGCGCCGCCGAGTACTGCTGGCATGCCGCCCGCCAATACACCCTGGACCGCAAGCAGTTCGGCCGCCCGCTGGCCGCCAATCAGCTGATCCAGTTGAAGCTGGCCAACATGCAGACCGAGATCACCATGGCGCTGCAAGGCTGCCTGCGCCTGGGACGGATGAAGGACGAAGGCATCGCCGCCGTGGAGATCACCTCGATCATGAAGCGCAACTCCTGCGGCAAGTCGCTCGAAATTGCCCGCATGGCGCGCGACATGCTGGGCGGCAACGGTATCTCCGACGAGTTCGGCGTGATCCGCCATGTGGTCAATCTGGAAGTGGTCAATACCTACGAAGGCACGCACGACATTCATGCGCTGATCCTGGGCAGGGCACAGACGGGGATACAGGCGTTCAGCTGATCGCAGCATTTGCAGCACGCAAGAACGAAAGTTCAGAAACCAGAAGACCAGCCGCCATGGAGCGGAGGAGGAGATTGAGATGCCGGAACTGAGCTCAGCCGATCACAGGACATCGCCGCCGCAGGTGAAGATCCCGCGCCAGTACAACGCGGCCTACGACCTGATCCAGAGAAATCTGAAAGCCGGACGCGCGCAGAAGATCGCCTACATAGACGACCAAGGGCGCTATACTTTCGGCGACCTTGCCGAGCGGGTCAATCGCTTCGGCAATGTGCTGGCCGGCATCGGTCTCGAAGCCGAGAACCGGGTGATGCTCTGCCTGCTCGATACCATCGATTTTCCAACCGCATTTCTCGGCAGCATTCAGGCCGGTATCGTGCCGATCGCCGCCAATACGCTGCTGACCACGGCTGACTACGACTTCATGCTCGGCGATTCGCGGGCCAAGGCTCTGGTCGTTTCGGAAGTCCTGTGGCCACAGTTCGCACCGATCGTCGCGAAGCACAAGACGCTGCGCCACATCATCGTTTCAGGCAGCGATGGCAAGGGACATCAATGTCTGAGCGACCTGATGAAAGGTGTCAGCCCGAACTTCGATCCGGCGCCGACCACCTGCGACGACTTTTGCTTCTGGCTGTATTCCTCGGGCTCGACGGGGACGCCGAAGGGAACCGTGCATCTGCATTCACATCTGATCCAGACCGCTGAGCTCTACGGCAAGCCGGTACTCGGCATTCGCGAGGACGATCTGGTGTTCTCGGCGGCCAAGCTGTTTTTCGCCTATGGCTTGGGCAACGGGCTTACGTTTCCGCTCTCGGTAGGCGCCACGACGGTGCTGATGGCCGAGCGGCCGACGCCCGAGGCGGTTTTCAAAAGGCTGCGCGAGCATAAACCGACGATTTTCTATGGCGTGCCGACGCTCTATGCCGGTCTGCTCGCCAGTCCCGACCTGCCGGGGCCGAAAGAACTGCGCATGCGCGTCTGCACCTCGGCCGGCGAGGCCCTGCCGGCCGACATCGGCAAGCGGTGGACCGAGCATTTCGGTGTCGAAATTCTCGACGGCATCGGCTCCACCGAGATGCTGCACATCTTTCTGTCCAACCGTCCCGGCGAGGTGCGTTACGGCACCACCGGCAAGCCTGTTCCAGGCTATGCGGTGCGCCTGATCGGCGAGGACGGCAACCCGGTGGCGCCGGGAGAGATCGGCGAACTGCAGATCAACGGTCCCAGCGCGGCGGTCATGTACTGGAACAGCCGCGAGAAGTCGCGACACACCTTCATGGGCGACTGGACGCGCAGCGGCGACAAGTACATCGAATCGAATGATGGCTATTTCCAGTATTGCGGGCGCTCCGACGACATGCTCAAAGTCGGCGGCATCTATGTTTCGCCCTTCGAGGTCGAGGGCGCGCTGATGACCCACGAGGCCATCCTCGAAGCCGCCGTGGTGGCGCACGCCGATACCGATGAACTGGTCAAGCCCAAGGCCTACGTCGTGCTCAAGGCCGGCATCGAACCATCGGACGCTCTCGATGCGGCGCTCAAACAGCATGTCAAGAATCAATTGGCACCCTACAAGTACCCCCGCTGGATCGAGTTCGTGGCCGAGTTGCCGAAGACGGCGACCGGCAAGATTCAGCGCTTCAAACTGCGTTGAGTCGCCGGAGGCAATCCATGACGTATCAATTGGCTTGACGCACCAACGCGGAAGTGTTGTGATTGAAGTTTTAAAACACATCGGGCGCAAATGCCTTTGTGCCCTGTCAGAAAAACGTAAAGTGAGGAGAAGGACAATGAACAAGAATGAGAAGGCCGGTTACGATCGTCGCGAGTTTCTGCTGGGCAGCACCGCCATCGCAGGTGTTGCAGCGGCGGGCACCCTGCTGCCGACCGGGACGGCATTGGCCCAGCAGGGCAAGCTGAAAGTCGGCCTGATGCTTCCCTATACAGGCACTTTCGCGCAGCTTGGCGTCGCCATCACCAACGGCTTCAAGCTGGCCATCGAGGAACGCGGCGGCAAGCTCGGCGGACGCGAGATCGAGTACGTCACGGTCGATGATGAGTCCAACCCGGCCAAGGCGCCGGAGAACGTCAACAAGCTGGTGCAGCGCGACAAGGTCGATGTCGTCATCGGCACCGTCCATTCGGGCGTCGTGATGGGCATGGCCAAGGTACTGAAGGAGTCCGGCACCCTTTGGATCAACCCCAACGGCGGTGCCGGCGCCATGACCGGTGCGATGTGCGCGCCGAACTTCTTCCGTACGTCCTTCTCCAACTGGCAGACCACGCATGCGCTGGGCAAGGTGCTCAAGGCCAAGGGCCACAAGAATGCCGTGTTCATCACCTGGAAATACGCGGCGGGCGAGGAGATGATGGAGGGCTTCAAGGAGGGCTTCGAGAAGGAAGGCGGCAAGCTGACCAAGGAGCTGTATGTTCCGTTCCCGCAAGTCGAGTTCCAGGCCTTGCTGACCGAGATCGCCAGCATCAAGCCGGATGCGGTCGTTGCCTTCTTTGCCGGCGGCGGTGCAGCCAAATTCCTCAAGGATTATCAGGCAGCCGGCCTCAAGGGCAAGATTCCTCTGTATGGCTCGGGCTTCCTCACCGATGGCGTGCTCGAAGCGGTGGGCGATGCCGGCGAAGGCGTCGAAACCACGCTGCACTATGCCGATGGCCTCGACACCAAGAAAGACAAGGCATTCCGCCTCGCCTATGCCAAGACCTTCAAGCTGCAACCCGACGTCTACGCCGTTCAGGGCTACGACGCCGGCCAGTTGCTGGCTGCGGGCCTCGATGCCGTCAAGGGCAATGTCAGTGACAAGGTGGGCGTGATCAAGGCCATGGAAGCGGCCAAGATCGACAGCCCGCGCGGCGTCTGGACCCTGTCCAAGGCGCACAACCCGGTGCAGGACATGTATCTGCGCAAGGTGGTCGGCAAGGAGAACAAGGTGCAGGGCGTGGCCTGGAAGGCCTTGGCCGACCCGGCACGCGGTTGCAAGGCCTAGTCTTCGTTCCGCAAAAGGGCGGCCGGCCAAGCCGCCCTTTTTTTGTCCTCTGATCGCCGTATTGCCAGCGCCGACTTCTAGACACTCAAGCTGATGGATTTCGCTTTCTTTCTCATTCAGTTGCTCAACGGCCTGCAATACGGCTTGCTGCTGTTTCTGGTGGCCAGCGGCCTGACGCTGGTGTTCGGCATCATGGGCATCATCAATCTGGCGCACGGCAGCTTCTACATGGTCGGCGCCTATCTGGCCTGGTCGCTCTCCAGCCTGACCGGAAGCCTGACGGTTGCCATCCTGCTCGCCATTCCGCTCACCGTGATCCTCGGCATGGCGCTGGAACGCCTGTTGTTCCGCCATCTCTATCAGCGCGATCACCTCTATCAGGTCTTGCTCACCTACGGGCTGATTCTGGTTTTCGAGGAATTGCGCAGCCTGATCTGGGGCGATGACGTGCATGGCGTCGCGGTGCCGGCGCTGCTCAATGCGTCGATTCCGCTGACCGAAAACCTGTCCTATCCCGTCTATCGCCTGGCGATTTCCGGCGTCTGCCTGCTGCTGGCGGCCGGACTCTATTTCCTGATCCAGAAGACGCGGCTGGGCATGATGATTCGCGCCGGCGCCAGCAACCGCGACATGGTGCAGTCGCTGGGGATCGACATCAAGCTGATCTACACGCTGGTGTTCGCGCTCGGCATCGCCCTGGCCGCTTTCGCCGGCATGATCAATGCGCCGCTGTCCTCGGTGTTTCCCAACATGGGCGGCCAGGTGCTGATCATCTGCTTCGTGGTCGTCGTCATCGGCGGCATCGGCTCGGTGAAGGGCGCCATGGCGGCCTCGCTGATCATCGGTCTGGCCGAGACCTTCGGCCAGGTGCTGGTGCCCGAGGTCGCGGGCATGATCGTCTATGTGCTGATGGCCATCGTCCTTGTCTGGCGGCCCGAAGGCCTGTTCGGGCGAAGCTGAAAGCATGAGAGATTCCCGCCTGACACAGTATCTGCCGTATCTGGTGGTCGGCCTGCTGGCGCTGTTTCCGCTGGTCGAGAGCACCTTCTACATGCAACTGCTGACCAAGGTCCTGATCATGGCCATTTTTGCCATGAGCCTCGACCTGCTGGTCGGCTATACCGGGCTGGTCAGCTTCGGCCATGCCGCCTACTTCGGCCTTGCCGGCTATGCGTTGGCGCTGATGGCCCCGAAGTACGAGACGGTCAGCCTGTGGTGGTCCCTGCCTGCCTCGATAGGGGTCTGCGCGCTGTTCGCGCTGATCACCGGCATGCTGGTGCTGCGCACGCGCGGCATCTACTTCATCATGGTCACGCTGGCGTTTGCCCAGATGCTGTTCTTCATCTTCCACGACACCAAGCTCGGCGGCGGTTCGGACGGCATCTACATCTATGCCAAGCCTCTGATGAAACTGGGCGAGATCGAAGTCGCCAACCTGGAGAAGCTGGAGCATTTCTACTGGCTGGTGCTGATCCTGACGGGAGCGACTTACCTGCTGCTGCATCGCATACTCGGATCGACCTTCGGCCGCGCTCTGCTGGGAATCAAGGTGAACGAGCATCGCATGCGCGCGCTCGGATTTCCGGTCTTCAAGTACCAGTTGGCCAGCTTCACGCTGTCGGGCGCGCTGGCGGGCCTCGCGGGCTACATGGCGGCCGTGCAGTACGGCTTCGTCAATCCGGAGATCCTCTCTTGGCACCAGTCGGGCGCGGTGCTCATGATGGTCATCCTCGGCGGCATGGGCACGCTGTACGGGTCGGTGATCGGCGCCTTCGCCTTCGTCCTGCTGCAGGAGGTGCTGTCCAACCAGGCCTGGTTCGGCATTGCGGCAAAGCATTGGCAACTCGCCATGGGCATTTTCATCATGCTGGTCGCCCTCTACATGCCGCAGGGCCTCGCCGGCCTGGCGCAGAAGTTCCGCCGCAAGCCGGCGGAGGAGGCCCCGGATGAATGAGCCCATCCTGCGCACGAAAGCCCTGACCAAGCACTTCGGCGGCCTGGTTGCGGTGAGCGACGTTTCGCTTGACCTTCATGTCGGCGAAGTCCATGTCGTGATCGGCCCAAACGGCGCCGGCAAGTCGACGTTGACCAACCTGCTGTCCGGCGATCTGCCGCCGACCTCGGGCGAGGTGATTTTCGAGGGGCGCGACATAGCGGGCTGCACCTCCGACCATATCTCGCGTCTCGGCATCGGCCGCAGTTATCAGAAGACCAACATCTTCCTGCCCTTCACGGTATTCGAGAACTGCCGCCTCGCAGCTCAATCGCGTACGCCGCATGCCCTGAGCGTCTTTCAGCGGGTGGAGGGATACGCCGAAATCAACCGGCTGGCGGAGGAGGCGATGGCGGCAGCGGGCCTCACTCATCGCGCCGGGCGCATCGCGGCCACGCTCTCGCATGGCGAGCAGCGCCAGCTGGAAATCGCCATGTGCCTGGCCACGCAGCCGCGCCTGCTGCTGTTGGACGAACCGCTCGCCGGCATGGGGCCGCACGAGTCGCAGCGCATGGTGGAACTGATCAAGAAGCTGACCGCGGATCACGCCATCATGCTGATCGAACACGATATGGATGCGGTATTCGCGCTGGCGCACCGGCTCACGGTCATGGTCAACGGCGAAGTGCTGGAATCCGGCACGCCGGAGGAGGTGCGGTCCAGCCCGGCCGTGCAGTTGGCCTATCTCGGCGGCGAGGAGCTTCTCCATGACTGAGATGCTGATCGAGGCCAGCGGCCTGCACACTTTTTATGGCGTCAGCCACATCCTGCACGGCGTGGATTTTTCCGTGCGCAAGGGCGAGACAATCGGCCTGATGGGGCGCAACGGCATGGGCAAGACGACGCTGCTCAAGACTCTGCTCGGCCTGGTGCGTCCGCGCGAGGGATCGGTCAAGGTTTGCGGCATCGACATGACCCAAGCGGCGACACATGCCATCGCCCGTCGCGGCATTGCCTACGTGCCGGAAGGCCGCGGCATATTCCCCAACCTTTCGGTGCGCGAGAACCTGGTGATGGCGGCGCGCGCCGGTGTCGACGGTCGCCGCGAGTGGACCTTCGACCGTGTCATCCATACCTTCCCGCGGCTTGGCGAACGTTTGACCAACGGCGGCGCCCAGCTGTCCGGCGGCGAGCAGCAGATGCTGACCATCGGCCGCGCGCTGATGACCAACCCGGATCTGCTGATTCTCGACGAAGCCACCGAAGGCCTGGCGCCACTGATCGCCCGGGAAATCTGGAGCATCATCAAGACCATCCGCGCTTCCGGCATTGCGACGGTGATCGTGGACAAGAATTACGCTGCCGTCATGGCGCTGGCGAATCGCAGCACGGTGCTGGTGAAGGGCAGGGTGGTATTTTCCGGAGACTCCAGCGATCTCTCGGACAATCAAGAACTTATGCACCGTTTCCTCGGAGTCTGAGAGCCCGTGAATAAATCTACTGCGCGCGCCGGATCGGGGCTTGGGCGGTGCTCGCTATCCTCACGTATAGATACATACGTTCCGGTAGCTGCGCTCCGGCCGCACCCCGCTGCGGCCCGCTCGCTACGATTTCTTCACGGGCTCTGAGGCATGCATAAAGGTTTCGTCCGGGTCTGCGAGCGGAATCTCGAGTACCTGCTGATCCCCGCTCACCAGATCAACCGGCCGACGCTGGTGCTGCTGCACGAGGGCCTGGGCTCGGTGGCGATGTGGCGCGACTTTCCGGAACGGCTTGCCGCTGCCACAGGTTGCCGGACGCTGGTCTATTCGCGCTATGGCTATGGCCAGTCCGATATCCTCGAGGAAGCCTTCGGCACCGACTTCATGCACGGCGAGGGACGCGAGGCGCTCCCCGAACTGCTGGCGGCACTGGAAATCGAGAACCCGGTTCTGGTCGGCCATTCCGACGGCGCCTCCATCGCGCTGCTGCATGCCGGAGACAGCCGCAGCAATGTCGCCGGCCTCGTGGTCATGGCGCCGCACTGCTTCGTCGAAGACATTTCGATCCGCAGCATTCAAGCGGCGAAGGTCGCCTTCGAAACCACCGACCTGCCGGCCAGGCTCGCCAAGTACCACCGCGACGTCAGGCGCACTTTCTACGGCTGGAACGACATCTGGCTGCATCCTGATTTTCGCTCATGGAACATCGAGGACTGCCTGCCGCAGATCCGCTGTCCGATCCTGGCGATCCAGGGCGAAGACGACGAGTACGGAACCATGGCGCAGATCGAAGCGATCGCGTCGCAGGCAACGGCCTCGCCGGACGTCGAACTGCTGAAACTTGCAGACTGCCGCCACTCGCCGCACCGCGATCAGACGCTTGCGGTGATCGAGGCGATAGGACGCTTTGCCGACCGCGTCGATATCGCCGTCGCACCAGCGCCGACTTTCTGATTCGAAAGCCCGCCGCTGCGCAGCGCCGGGCGGCCGCCTTGCGGCCGCGCATGAACGGCTAGACCGCGAACAGTTCCGCGAATTGCTCTCGCAGCCAGCGGTTTCCTTCGTCGCCATGAAAACGTTCGTGCCAGCATTGCTTGACGTCGAAGGCGGGGATGGAAATCGGCACCGGCAGCAGCTTGATGTCGTTGCTGCGCGAGAGCTGGCTGCCGACACTGTGGGGCACGAGGGCGATCAGCTTGGTCGTGGCGACTATGCTGGGCAGCACCAGAAAATTCTGCACCCGCAGCACGATGCGGTTCTCCAGGCCGTGCTCCATCAGTTTCCGCTCGATCACGCCGTGACCGGTTCCGGCCGGCGTGACGATGGCGTGGGAGGCGGCGGCGAACTGGCGGGATGTGATGCGTTCGCCGATCGCAGGGTGGTCGCGGCGCACGGCGCAGACGTAATGCTCGCGGAAGAGTCGCTGCTGATAGAAGCCGGTACGGAAGTCCGGCAGATTGCCGACGGCCAGATCCACTTCGCCGTTCTTCAGCGCTTCCTGGGCCGCCTCGGGCGGCATGGGCAGGGTGCGAATGCGCACGCCCGGCGCGACCTGGCTCAGGCGGGCGAGCAGGCGCGGCAGAAAAAAGGCCTCGCCGAGGTCGGTCAGATAGAGACTGAAGCTCCGCTCAGCGGTGGCGGCGTCGAAGCCCTGGCTATCCGACAGGGAGTCACGGATGGTGGCCAGCGCCTGGCGGACCGGACCGGCGATGCGCAGCGCATAGGGTGTCGGCGCCATGCCGTTGGCCATGCGAACGAACAGCCGGTCGCCTGTGGCCTTGCGCAACCGGGCCATGGCGTTGCTGACCGCCGGCTGCGACAGGCCCAGCCGATCGGCGGCGCGGCTGATGCCGCCTTCTGTGATGACGGCATCGAAGACCACAAGAAGGTTCAGATCGAAATCGGAGATATTCATGATGTGAATGAATTCTATTCCCGCTATTTGCTGGAAGGGCCAACGGTATAGGAATAAAGTGCATCTCACGGCAAGAGCTTCCTGCCGGACGACCGGGATCAACCCGGCAGAATTTTGAAGGAGGAGAACCATGCTCGAAGGCTGTGTGCCCTGGCCCGCCGATCTGGCGGCACGTTACCGCGCCCGCGGCTGGTGGGAAGGCATCACCATCCCGGAAATGCTGGCGCGCAGCGCCTCCCGGCATCCGGAGAAGACGGCGCTGGTCAGTGGCGATCTGCGCCTGAGCTATCGCGATCTGGTTGAAATTTCCAACCGGCTTGCCTGCCGTTTCATCGAGGCGGGTATCCAGCCGCTTGACCGGGTTGTCGTGCAGTTGCCCAACGGGCCCGAGTTCGTCCATACCTACTTCGCGCTGACACGCATCGGCGCCGTTCCCGTCATGGCTCTGCGCGCGCACCGGCATACGGAAATCCGCCACTTCGTCCGTGCCTCGGGTGCCGTCGCCTACGTGATCCCGGACCGAATCGGCGCCTTCGACTACCGCGCCATGGCCACGGAGGTTCGGGCCGATTTTCCCGCCTTGCGCGCCGTGTTCGTCGCCGGCGAACCGGGCGCGGGACAGCAGGACCTGCGCCCGATGATAGCCGCGCCG
>Ga0172380_10009990_pt1 | contig 10012 bp, 6 predicted proteins | sample Leawe162metaG_FD_119747 | JGI IMG/M metagenome (GOLD analysis project Ga0172380, IMG submission 119747) | Leachate microbial communities from a municipal landfill in Southern Ontario, Canada - Leachate well 162 metaG | ecosystem: Engineered > Solid waste > Landfill > Unclassified | place...
ATTCCAGCAAAAACACCATACATTTTTTTCTCTGGAAACAATGCGTTAAACAAAATATATGCTGAGAAAAAGGATAAAAGTAGTGCAGGAATTACCCAAAAAATAATATTTGTTACTTGCCAATCCAAATGCAAAATATTGCCTAATAAAATTGACAGATGCAGGTAGCTTGTAATCCACATGGTGTTAATTGCTGGAATACCAAGACCAGTATTAAGACTTGAATCCCAAGATGAAGGAATGTGTAGGAGCGAGCGAAGAGTTTCTGTCCAAAAAAAACGTGCATCCCCAAATAAAAAATTGTACATATCTAAAATTTTATATACTTCTTCCTCTTGTTTAGATTGTATAGGAAAACTCCAGAAAGCAACACGACTATTGTTCCTAAAGAAATTATCGCACCATTTTTGAAAGAATCGGGTGCATAGAAAAATCTAACCTTATGCACTCCTGGAGTAGAAATTATAATTCCTTTTACTAATCCGTCTGCCATATAAATATCTGTATTTTTTCCATCAATTGTCGCTTTCCACCCTGGATAAAAAGAATCACTAAATTGAAGTGCTACATTTTTTTGTACTGTTTTTACCCTAAATATCAAATCTTCTGGGGTGAACTTTTCAATTTCTACACTTCCTGCTTCTCGTGCAGTAATTGATAAAAAAACGCTTGTGAGAGCTTCATTGTCTTTTTCTGTAAGAGCCCAAGCCGGTTTTTCTGAATGAAGAGATGCAGATCTATTGTGAAGGTTGTCATAGTAAATACTTTTTCCTTCAATACGCGCTACTTTTCCACCAGATTTTTCATACTGGCGAAGAAGCACATCTGCTTTCTGACTATCTTTTATCTTAGGGTTTGACAAGATAACAAGAGGGAATTTTTGCAAAGTTTCGAGAGAATACTCATCAAGCATAGTGCTTCCACCTGAAAATACCGTCATTTTTTTAACATCAAAGTCTTTGTGGAACATAATTTGCTTGGCCGCAAAAGCTGAATAGTCATTGAGACTATCATCTGTTACGAGAAGAGCTGGACGAGAGATAAGTGCAATTCTAGGTAAAACATCAGTGTCATAATATAATCCCCCTTCTCTTGTCTCAAGAATTTTTACAAGGCGAGCCTCAAGAAATTCACAAACTCCTTCGCTAGGCCTTCCTTCTTGAATTTGCAATGTGCCCCTAATTTCTTTTGAGAGATCAAGATTTTTACATCCAGCATATTCAAAACTATCCTTTCCTTGAACTTGAAAACGAGCATTTAGAACACTGAAGAGCTTATATCTTTTTTGTGTTACTTCTAAACTATCTTGTGTTGTCCCTGGAACAATCATTTTATATTCATATGTCGGAACAATATTTTCATATGAATGGTGAAGTGAGGGAATTTCTTGCTGAATAACAATGCTTTGCGTCAAACCACTATTCATTGAGAGTGCGGACTGCGCTCTACCCTCTGGCTTATACGCCCTGACAATCACTGATAAATTTGCCAAAAGATTTTGGGATATTTTCCCCTCTATTTTTGGTGGGCCATAATTTTCAGGTTTTACAACAACAAAAGTAGCATCTCTAATTTCATCCTTAACATTTGATATTTGAGCAAACTGAACGGCATTATATGAAACAGTAGAATACCATGCTGCTCCACCAACCATAACTAGGCCTAAAAATATACCAAATAATGACGTTAGTTTTCCTTTTCTCTTAATAATCAGATCAAGACCCAATCCAACACACACTAAGAAAGCAAAATAAATAATTATCATAAAGCGGTATGGAAAATTGTTCGAATTAAAACCTGGTAAATAATTGTAGAAAAAGGCGTAAAGATCCAAAGGCACACGATACGCAAAATATCCCCACAAGCCCATTAAAAAAAGTCCAAAAAATGCGCCGTATTTAAATGAACGCTTAAAGATAAAGTAAATTCCAGTAAGTGACAGAAAAATAAGGGCTAAATCATTTGTCCATTGAGTTGTTGAATTTGTATGACCACCAGGAATAATAAAATTACGAAAAAGGGGTTGGAAAAATTCAAAAGTCATAACACCATTTGCAGAATCTACAACTGAAAGAGGCAAATACTGACGGGCCGAGAGCTCACGAAATTCAAGTAATGGAAGCACTTTTATTGCAGATATTCCTATAAAAAGCGACCAAAAAATACTATTTATAAAAATTAACTGAATAAGGGCTTTGAAATTCTTCTTTTTTTGCCTCAATACTTTCCAAAACTCTACGCCAATAAATAATAGCCCAATCCATAAAAGGCACATTACATTGTAATGAAATACATAGTAGGAGTTAGAAAAAAAATTAAATGCCATTACAATTCCACCCATGATTGCAAATTTATAACTTTTTTTTTCATGAGCAAGCCATAACAACCCAACAGTGGATGGAAGAAGCACAAATCCAAAAAGCTCTTCAAACCAACCATTTGCTACAAAAGTAAATATGTACTGATTACTAACTGCTAAAATTGCAATAAAAAGACTGGTTATCCTGTGGAGTCGCAAAACCCTACATAGAAAATAGTATGCAAATGATGCAAGAAAAGTATTAAGATAAAAAATTAAAAAACTTCCCCTGTTCATATCGGGAATGAGAAATGCGGAAATCCACGCAATTGGTGAAAAAAGCGCTCCTCCAGGATGACTTATCCACGAAGTACCTGAAGACAAGAATTGATCCCACAGGGCAAATTGTCCAAAATTAGTAAGCGAATATTTTAAAACATACGCTTGATATCCATTAAACCTTTGACCATCACCATATAAAGACAATTCAGGAATCGTGAGGAGAAAATTATTAATAACTGCAGTAGCAACTACTATCACAAAAAGATAAATAACATCTTTTGAGAACTTTTTTTTAAATGTGGTGAAAAAATTCATATACAGCGCATGCTCTACTATTTTGCAGATTTTTTAAGCACATCATCTACTATGTAATGTGGTCTTCCTTTTACCTCTTCAAAAATATTTGCTAAGTACTGAGAAATTATACTAAGACACAATAATTGAATTGCTCCCAAGAAAAGAATTGCCAAAATTAAAGTCATAAAGCCTTTTGGAATATCTGGATAGGATAGAAAAATTATAAAGTAGACAACAATTCCCACAAGCAAAAGACTCACCACTATAATTGCTAAATATGAAATTAAATCTAAAGGTTTATACGAAAATGAAAAAATATTTTCAAAGGCAAAACGAAAATAAGCAAGCATGCTAAATTTTGTCTCTCCATACAGTCTTTTATCTCTCGTGTATTCTATTCCTATTTGCTTAAATCCAGCCCATGCACGAAGACCACCTAAATATCTCTTGTGCTCTGGCATGCTATTAATCACATCAACAACCTTTCTATCAATTACAGAAAAATCCCCAGCATCAAGCGGAATATTTACATACGAGAGCTTTTTAAATATTCGATAATATAGATTAACAAATGCTCTTCGCAAAAAACTCCCTTTTCTGCGCGATCTAATTCCATAAACCACATCAAAGCCCTCTTGCCACTTCTCAAGCATTTGAGGAATTAGTTCCGGAGGATCCTGCAAATCACAGTCTAGAAAACTGACAGCATCACCTGTTGCATATTGAAGACCTGCAGCAAATGCACCATAAGGACCAAAGTTTCTCGAAAATTTTATTACAACAATTTTGGAATCATTTTTTACAATTTTTTTGAGGATGTTAAACGATGAATCAATACTCCCGTTTTCAATAAAAATAATTTCGTAGTCCTTAACTGCTTTTTGAAGAATTCCTGATAACCTCTTGTAGGTCTTATCAATATTGTCCTCTTCATTAAAACAGGGAATGATAATTGATAATTTCTTATTAACCATAAATTGGTTTTTAAATACTCTGAAAATTATATAGTTAATAGTAAGAATATTCAATAGTACTCGCCATATTTGACTGTTGACGATACTAACTACTGCTATGTATAATGCAATAATTCATTCATGAAAAATAACAGTACTGACAATAATTTGAGGGTCCCCTATGCTCTCGCCGTACACGACGATAAAGAAAAAAAGAGAGTTGTTGCAGTCCTTGATGAACACAGAACAAACATGGGTAAAGAAACCCGTGAATTTGAAGACAGAGCAAAAAAATTCTTTGGCAAGAAAAATGCTGTAATGGTAAATTCAGGATCTTCTGCAAATCTTCTTGCAATTGAAATTTTAAATTTACCAAAAGGCTCTGAAGTAATTACACCACTTCTTACTTTCTCAACAACAATAGCTCCATTACTCAAACTAGGACTTATTCCAGTATTCGTTGACGTAGAACAAGGAACGTATGTCATCAATGTTGATCAGGTAGAAAAAATGATTACAAAAAAAACAAAAGCACTTATGGTGCCACTACTTCTGGGAAATGTGCCAAACATGGACGCGTTGAGAAAGCTTGCGAAAAAATATAAATTATACTTTATTGAAGATTCTTGCGATACTTTTGGCGCATCTTACAATGGAAAACCAACAGGAACATATTCAGATATTACAACTACAAGCTTTTTTGGTTCACATATTATTACAACAGGGGGCAATGGCGGAATGATTATGATGAATGATAATGCCTGGACAGACAAAGCGAAAGTTCTCAGGGGATGGGGAAGAAATTCATCACTATTCGGAGAATCAGAAGATATAGCAAAACGATTCAAAACAAAAATTGGAAACATACCTTATGATGCAAAATTTATATTTAGTGATGCTGGATACAACTTTATCCCAAATGAAATGTGTGCAGCATTTGGAAATGTTCAGCTTGATAAATTGACAATTTTCAGAAAAAAAAGAGAAGATAATTTTGCATACCTCTTAAAGTTTTTCAAACAATACGAAAAGCACTTTACGCTACCCATTCAAGCGCCAAAAGTAAAAACTCAATGGCTTGCGTTCCCCCTTACCATTAAAAAGGGCGCGCCCTTTACTCGTCTTGAGCTAGTAACATATCTTGAAAAAAATAACATGCAGACACGCCCGATATTTACTGGAAATATTTTAAAACAACCTGGATTTAAAAAAATAGCACACAAAATTCAAAAAGATGGATGCCCAGTCACAAATGAGATCATGGAGCGAGGAGTATTAATTGGCTGTCACCATGGAATGGAAAAAAAACATTTACAAAGAGTGGAAGAGCTTTTCTCAACTTTCTTAAATAGATACAAAGCCTAACTTATTGCTCACGCCCCCTTTTTATCACTAACTCCAGATTTAGCAAAAAAATCTTTATACCACAGTACTGTTTTTTCTATTCCCTCTTCAAAAGAAAAGGTAGGTGTCCATAAAAGCATTTTTCGCGCTTTCTCGCATGACAAATATTGTTCCCTTATTTCATTGAGTGGCTCATTTAAAACCTTTGGTTTTTTAACACTCCCTATTTTGTTGAAAAAAATGTTTACAAAATCGATAACCGCAATGGGCTTCTCATAGCTAAAATTAAAATCCTCTCCCCAAATTTCTTTTTTATCCATAGATTCTGCAAGAAGAATTGTTGCAAGCGCACCATCCTCAACATAGAAAAAATCTCGAACAAATTTTCCATCACTTCTAATGACTAACTCCTCTCCATTCATCGCTGCTTTTATAGCACTTGGTACGAGCCTTTCTATAAGTAGGTCCCCTCCTCCATAAAAGTTACCACACCGCGTGATACATATCGGCATATCGTATGTTTTTTGGTATGCGGTTGCAATTAAATCAGCACAACTCTTTGAGACAGTGTATGGGCGTATTCCATTGAGTCTCGCTTTTTCCGTAAATGGCAATACCTCTTCCTCACCATATGCCTTATCAGATGAAGCAACGACAATTCTGCCAATTCCTTGTGTATTCCTGCACGCTTCCAAAACCACCCATGTACCCTCAATATTTGTTTTAAACGTTGGAATTGGATTTTTGTTGGCAATTGGAGAAATTGTTTGTGCGGCCAAATGAAAAACCGTCTCAATCTTATTATTACGTAAAACAGAAAGAATTTTTTCGTAATCTGTAATGTCTCCCTTGACAACATTAACTTTTGAAAATGTCTCATCAAACACTTCAGGTACACCTCTGTGAACAAGTACCGTAATCTGAGCTCCTGCCCCAACTAGATATTTTGTTATCCAATATCCAAGGAGCCCTGTCCCCCCTGTTATAAAAACGTTTCTTCCTTTCCAAAAATCTTTTTTCATATTAATTTTTTGCGATAAGAAAAAGTGGTGAATTAATAAGCTTTGAACGAAGTCGAATAGGCAATATCAGATGAAAATATTTACTAAATTTATAAAAGAATGGAATGATAGATACTTGGGAAGATATAACGTTTTTAAAGCCTACGCTTTTCAATATCTTAACCCACTCTCCCTCACTTTTTACATTTATGTGTGTTGGATCAGAAGACATATCATAAGGCAAATTCGGAGTAGAACAAATAAGAACCCCGCCCTTAACTAATTTTTCTTTCATATTACTAATCGCTTTAAGCGGATTATGTAAATGCTCTATTACTTCGAACGCAATAATAATATCAAATTTCTCTTGTATTGGAATCGCCTTCTCAACGTCGAAAGTGTAGAATGAGATATTTTTCTTAAGTTTGTGGGCCAACTTTTCAGCTCTTTGTACCGCAAACGAAGAAATATCACCTGATGAGACAATAAAACCCCTATCAGAAAGGATGTGACTTGCTCCCCCAATAGAACACCCTATCTCAAGAACCTTTCTATCTGTGCCTTTTTTGAAATTTACGAATTTTTGGAGATACCAAAACCAACCATAGAACCAATTTTTAGATTTATTGAGATCTTGAAATGTAAAATTACCAACATTCTTCTTATAATATCTCCCAAAATAGCTATTTTCAAATGTTGATTCTAATCGCTGCATACCGATCATTGTAGTAGTTGCCTATCAATAAAAATCTGACGAAGTAGATATGTAAAGAGAAGTAAGAATGCTGCAAAACCTAGTATATCTGCAAAATAATCTAGGCCCAAAAGAACTATCGGAATTGCGAAAACAAACATTGATATCCCACCAACTAAAATTCTACGATTACTTATCTGCTGCTTAAAAATAAGATTGGAAATAATCCACAACAAACCAAATACATAGTAGTAATATTTATTTATAATATTAAAATACGGAAGAGTGCCAAAAAACATTAATAGCTGGAAAATAAAAACCATAAAAACTACATGGGGCAAATATGCCTTAAATACACCCGGTACCTGCTTTGCTATTTTTATCGTTTTTTCTTTATAAAAATTAAACATATGCCTCCAATAATTATTGCGCCTGATATAATTGTTATATACATCCCAATTTTATACGTTTCTTGTGGATAATAGTATAGTGAAATGTCGCCATTCACCCCATCCTTTAGGTACCAACCGTTTTCAAAGCCTGCAGACGCAAAATGACTTTTATCATCAAACTCACGGCATTTTCCGTTTTCCTCACACAGTCTCCAATACTTGCCATAACTCTCCTTCATTACCAATGTAACTGGGTCGCTCGTCTTTTTCATTTTAATTTTATACTCCACCGTGTTTGGCTTATTAAAACTCACCACCAAATCATTATTTTGTATCGCATCTCTCTTTTGAAACAAGACGATTGAGGGAGTAGATATCTTATTAACAACAATGTCCTTAATCTGCACAACATCCTGTCCAGATACTAACAACTTATTTGCATTTTTAAGTGGAGACTGCTCAAGAGAAGAAAATCCATTACAAAAGTATAAATTAACATTAGGATCCTTTGTGGTAATTATAAATTTTTCTCGTGGGAGGACATCAGTATTCTGAGTCCACTTTGGCAAATTAGGTAAAAAGTTATTTTTTACTGACAATTTTGGCAAAACCTCATTTGGTTTACCAAAGGAAAAAGCAAGATTCACCTTATCAGAAAGATTTCTATAATTAAATGAGATAATATACTGCGCATTAATTGTTTCTAAATTCTTTAATTCAAAATACATGCACTTATTCAAGCTATCAGTTGTCATTGTATAAAGTTTTTCATCCAAATTAATTCCTGTAGCATCAGCCGGCAAAACGGGATTGCTATTTTCCAAAAGATTTTTAACAGTTGAGTCGAAAAGAGACAGCTTTAAAATCTTATTGTTAATATTTATTTGCCCAAAGTTAATCCACCCAGACTGCTCATTAATTGGTTTTAGCTGCACATTTGAATTAGGTATTGTAATGCTTAAATTCTGATTAACTGATGCTTGATTAAGTGCTGATGGATCAGCGACTGTATTTTTCTTCACATACACAGAGTAATTTCCAAGCTTAGGTAAATCAAACAAATATCTTTTGGTAGTAGTATCTGTAGTTATCCAAATTCTAGATTGCATTAACTGATGTAGACTCAAAATCTTATCATATGCATTTTCTAAAATAGCCCTAGTATTCACGTTATTTAAATTATTATTATAAGTAGACTCAGTTAAGGTTGACTGCTGAAATAAATGAGCAGCAACTGTTTGAGCTGCAATATTTTCATCTTTACTACTCAATCCCCAATCTTTTTCATTTATAAAATTTTCAAGTTCATTTAGTGAGGCTACATAAGCATTGAGGGCTTTTTCAAGATGCTCAAGCTTTATTTTTGAATCTATCATCCACTTACTTTCAATAATTCTCCTATCCGAAACAGTTAACAAATAATTTAAGTAAGAATTAAAATCCTTAGCATTCTCCCTAACCTTATTTTCATTAAACTTAACTATTGGATACAAAAACGAACCAGGCAAAACTTTTGGATTATAATATTTAAAGTTAATATTTATCGGCTGGAGGTCACAACTAACACAATCAGGACTCAAAAAGAGATCAGTAGCTTCATTAACAAAATACAAACTATTCTTAGATAATGGGTCATCCATAAAAAGCGGACTTTTAGGATCAAAGTATGGAAACGACATAATATTTTCCAAATCTCCATGAAGAAAACTCAATCGCGAAGTTGCTGTAATTCTTAAAGACTTATCTCTACCTACAATATCGTACACTTTCCACTCCCCAAAGGTCTTTATTAATTTGAAATTCGGGTTATTATCAAGGATTTTTTCATACCTTGCCGGATCAGTTGTTCCCCAATAATCATTTTTCCAATCAAAATCTTTCTGTATTACAATTCCATCAATTGCAAAAACCTCAGCGAAGTCACTAAAGCTTTTTATATCTTCTCTTAAAAGCGCTTCATACATTTTTGTCATCAATAGTCTTTCGCTTTGAGAAACAAGGAATGTGTTTTGGACCATTGAATTCTTAATTTGAGTGCTATTTATAGGAGCATAGCTCCAATATTTCCATACGTATGAAACAAAGCCTGATTCGCTTAATTCTGGCGCAATAAGATATCGCTTATTAGAATCTTGTGCGTTTGCCCAATTTCCAAAATCAAAAACATACTGAGGAACGGCTACTTTTGTTGTCAATTCTCTCCCTGGTTCACTTGTATAATTAAGAAATGAACCAGTGATGTAGGGATGATGGTATATTAGATAACCCAGCACAAACAGTATCAGACAAATCCCGCCAAATATTTTACTAGATATCTTTTTATTGATTTTTGAGAATATTCGCTCAAAATTTGAAAAAAGCCAATCTAGAGTGAATCCAATTAGCAAACCATATGCAAGATAAAATGTATAGTCGAATTTGTAATACGCACTTCTAAATATGGCAAAACCTGGAATATAGCGAGTCATGGTTTCATAAATAATCCCCAATTGACTACCTGGCCCGGCTGCAAAGATTAACGTAATTAAACTCAGCAAAGCAAAAAAGTAAATATATAGCTTGTCTTTTTTATCTTTTAATAAGAACAGTGAAGCAAAAGCAAGAATGGGAAAAGAAAAACTAGTTAAAATAAGTAGGGGATTTGTTAAGAATGAGCCTGCATATGCATGGTACGGATTTAAATACCACTCAGGAACACCTTGTCCCCGAAATAGGTTAATAAACGTAGATCCCTTTGACAAATAGCTTGC
>Ga0172380_10009991_pt1 | contig 10012 bp, 9 predicted proteins | sample Leawe162metaG_FD_119747 | JGI IMG/M metagenome (GOLD analysis project Ga0172380, IMG submission 119747) | Leachate microbial communities from a municipal landfill in Southern Ontario, Canada - Leachate well 162 metaG | ecosystem: Engineered > Solid waste > Landfill > Unclassified | place...
GACGGAACAATCGCGCACGATGAGGTTCGTAGGGGCTACAAAGTAGATGGGCGCGACCGTCTGGCTTGCTGTCGATGAGCCGCACACATAGTCACCGCCGACGATCTCCATGTACGAGCCCGCGCTGGTCTTCCCGACGATGCGGTTGCTGGCCCCGCTGGTCAGCACCACCCCGTCAGCGCACTCCAGGACGGTATAGGACGACATGGCGAGCATGGTCCCTATGGTGGCCGATGCCGTGATGAGCACCTTCTCCTTGGTGGTCCTGTTGGCCGTCAGCCCATCGAGCGCCGCCTGGATGACCGTGCTTGCGGTCGTGCCAGAACTTACCACGGTGTTATTGCTTAATCGAGTGGCGGTGTAGGTGCTCCCGCTCAGCGTGACCGTTATGGTCGTCGCTGTCGAGGGGAAGGTCAGAGTATGGTCGCTCCCCCCCGTCCCGGTGGAGTCCGTCAGCCATGTGCCAGTGTACCCTGTGGACGGCTTCAACATGCGGTTGACATATAACACGCTGTCCCGCATGTACGAGTAGACGGCGTTAAAGTTGGTATCCAATGAGAAGTGGTGTATCCTGTTCACGCTTCCGCCCGCCTCGGCGGATGCCTCGCTATTGAGCGTAATGGTCCCGTTAGTGTTCAGTATGGCCCGGCGATATTTCAGGTCCGCCACATCATAGCCGCGCACCATATGGAACCCGTTGCTGGAGAAGTCCATCGATAGGTCGTTCCCGACCCCGGCGTTGAGCGTGGTCTTGGCGGCCCATCCTGTGATGCCGTTGATGCTCTGAGAGTACACATCGTTGGAGCCGTCCCCCCAGAACATCCAATGCCTACCGCTGGCAAACCCACATTTCCATTGCATCGGATTGCCCACGGCATTGGTGGTGGTGGTCGCGGACGTGAGCACCGTGGCCGAGCTGGGCGTGATGGTCCAGGTTATCTCAGGATCAGGTTCTTCAACGAATCCGCCAATGTGCTCATACTGCACCTGAGTAAAGTCGGGATTGGCGTAGGTGCCTTCGATTTGCTGAATCCTGCGCTCTAATTCAGAAGTGTAGTCAGCGAACACCCTCTGATGCTGGCCGAATACATATTGGTCTCTTTTTCTAGGATGATTTAAAGTGAAACTGATAACCGTCATGCCGGATTCAGTACGGTCGTTTATAGCATCGGCAAAGGTGACAAAACCGCCTAGATAACAAAATTTACTTGGGTCTTGCACTATATCCACTGTCACTGATTCCGTAGGGTTGGCGTGGGCGTCCAGGTACGCATTTCCGACCGCTGCTATGTTGTCACCGACGGTTAGATCGGAACGCGAGATGGTCTTTCTTATCTCGCCATAGGTGGCTATCGAACCGGTGTCGGCATAGTAGTATGTTAAAGAGAGCTTATGAAAGTAGCTGATGGTAAAGACCGTATTCGCCGGGTAGTCGTAATATGCGTCAAAGCCCTCGTCAATGTTCTGATAGATGTAAATATCCGTTTTACCATCATCGCGAACTCTAAAGGAGAAGTCGGTTTCCATGCTCCGCTCTGGGCCGGATACGCCAACATCGGGGGACATACGGAGATGCCTGCCTGTGGCGGGGATGATTATGACTACATAATCTGCTTCTCTGGGAACGGTCACGGTGATATAGTCGCCGGTAGACATATCCACGGACGTGGTTTGAGTATAGCTGATGCTGCTTGATGCGCGAGTCTTCGCCGTGGTTATGCCTATCTTATTGACCATATCGCTTACATCGTTCTGCCATCTGGGGCGACCGGTGAAATCCCCCGCACCATAGGATTGGGCGTCGGTTGTGCGCGAACCCTTGGCCTCGAAATAGACGTAATCATCTCGCGGATCGTAGTAGAATTGATAATCTATCGAACTGGCCAACTGTTTTACCGCTTCGAAAGCGTTGGTATGCGCGAACAACATACCTTTGGTCGTTATCCCAGTTGGTAAAATGGCCGCTGTACCAGTAGAATAATTGGTATTCAGCCTGCATGATTCGAATATGTCCCAGGCCACTTCGCCAATATCTACCGGCTGATCTTCCGTACCATATATTTTATTTATCTCCGCATCCTTTAATTTCTTTAGCTTATCTTGAACCTGAATAGTGGTACGTTGCCCCTCGGTAGTGGGGGCGGCGATATAGCCACGGAAAACGGTTATAGAAAGTGGCGTCTCTACGCCATCCTCAGTTATCGTGTAATCTCTTCTAATGGTTACGTCCATGCCGCTCACGGCAGTAACAAATGCGTCTAGCGCCCGCTTCCCGAAGGTAAGTGTTCCAGATACCATCGCCGAGGTTTGATTTCCGGAGATGGAATAATTAATTAGTGCGTCGGTAACGTCCACTGAATCTATCGAGACATATGGCTCGTACACCCAAGAGTAGAAGGTCATTAGTAGCTCACCTGTTGGTTAACTCTAAGCGTGTACTCGATGCAGGGAGCCGTCCCTCCTGAAATTGTAGGTTCAAATGACTCCACTATAACGTGGATGCCCTGCGTCGGGAACACGTAAGTTGTACTTTCATAGATCGAAAGATACCGACTAGCAGAATCATCGTACTGGCTTCCTGAAAGAAGTGCCGCTACGTTCTGCATCCATGTAAATGCCGTTGCCCAGGTGGAGGCGGTATATTTTCCAGTTACGGTGACGGTTAAAGATGCCCCATTCCAGTCGTAAAATTCCTGCTCACTAGCGGGCGTATCAGGATAGCCCATGTTGTCGCATTGGTCCTGATAAGATAGGCTTAACTTCTCGATAGTTCCTAAGCTATATCCTGCGCTATAATTTGTAGTGGTAGAAATATATCCAGAATAGGTCATCGGCGGTTCGCCACCTTGGTTTGATAATAGTAGTCGATTCGTCTGTCGATGGCATCCGATATTACAGAGCCAGGGATTACTATCGTATTGGAATTGTTCACTGAAACTGCCTCGGCAATGAGCTGCCTCAGATTGCCCTTATCAGCGGCCACTTCCCCGGCGTGCATGTTAACGAGCCCAGTCCCTAGAACCTCACCCCCGCCAGCCAGCCCAGGGATGAGCTGGCCGTGCCCGCCTACCATATTGTAGAGGTTTTCCGCTTCTTTCTTTAGGTTGGAAACCAAAGTGTCCGGGCTGGCCCCCGGTTTATTGACATTGATGTAGCCCACATTGCCGCCAGCTACCTCCGGGAGAGGGGGTGCGCCCGCTGGCATGTCCTGAGCGCTGGTCATCCGATCATAGGTCTTCTGAGCATCGTCGGAAGCAGCCCATAATGCTACCTCCGCGATAGCGAATATAATGGCTCCTAACCCCGCCAGGACGCCCATCGTCCCTATTGCGGTAGTGGCGGTTGAGAGGATGCCCCCACCAAGCCCGCCCAATGCCATCATCGGCCCTATTGCTGTAAATATCCCAGTAAGCAATAGCCCCGCCAGTGTGCCCAGCACCAACATAGTGCCTATAGCACCTATGATGAGAATTAGAATGAGCCCTCCAAGTGAGTTGAGCTTGCTAAGTAACAGTGGAAGCTTTTCAGTGAACATGGTCCAAAGGAAGTTGCCTATCCTCAAAAATAAGGATACCCAGTCCACCCGTCCCAATTGCTCGATAAAAACATCAAGATATATTCCGGGCATCTCTTCCATTAGCGCCCAGCCAAGAGCAGAGCCCTTTAATCCTTGTGCTTTAAGCTCGTTCCTCTTGGCCCGCATACGTTTCATTATCTCGCGGCCAATTACCCGAAAGAACATGGCGACTGGACGAAGCAACATAGCTAAAACGTCCCCAATTGGACGTAATATCTGCATGAAGCCCATATTGAGCATCTTTAGAACGCCCTTGAGCATTCCAGAGGATTCGACCATCATGCTGGTCATCTTATGGAGAGCGCCCATTACGCCCTGGGTAAGTGAAGCGAATATTCCCCCGATGGCTCCAGCAACGGCGGCATTGCCTGTCCCGCCTCCACCGGAAGCACCCTTTACCCCTTTGAAGCTCCCCATGAACTTTATATTTTTATTTAGCTGAGTCTCTACCTTCTTGGCCTCGCCCTTTAATTTGCTTTGGTCTATAACTGGGGTAACTCTGACCTTAAGACTTAGATCGCCGCCGCCTCCGTCCATTTTACTGCCCTCCGAACATTCCTTTGTTCACGGCCACGGCGTCACGGTCGAGCTGTTCTTTCTTGAATATGGGATAGAGGATAGAGATAATTTGCATGTCAGGGGCGCTTATTTTGTCGGGGTCGATACCATCCATTATCAGTCGAAAACGTGTAATTGCCCAGGAGAGTTCAGGGTCATCAGTACCGTGCTTGAAAGCGAACTCTAATCGCTTTCGGACTCCTGGGTCATCACTAAAGGGGCGTTAAGGGTCGCTCCCTCCCTGGCCAGATACGCGACCAGCTCCCAGTCGAGTTCACCTAGAAACGCTCTCTCCGGCTTGAGCGGCCCGCTTACGATCAACTTCTCTAGGTAGATAATATCCGACATCCCCGGCTGTAAGTCCGTCTGGATGCGCTTACCTACCATTTTGGCGTTAGTGAGCCTGGTTAATTCGTTGGTCCACTCGGCCTGCCCTTGAGCACTTAGCCTTCTAAGCTTGACGGGTTCATCATACCCCCAAGCCGATATATCTATTTCCTTGAACTTCTCGAACATACATATCACACATATTATTTAATTAAGGAATTGAAAAGAGGTTTACGGCATTGCGTCGGTGTTGTTGGTAACAGCAACGGATAGCGATTTGGCCATGCCCTCGACAGATTCAGTAATGAGTTCTTCGAGTGACTGAGGTATCGAATCCGACTCGAACTTGACCCCCGAAAATGTAAAGACGTACTGCCTCTGACTTGTGGTGGCCAGCCCATTGTTGAGCGTTAGTTTAGCGGTAGTTACCTCGCTTGATGCCTGGGTGGCCGCTGGCCCGGTAGCCGCACCGTACACTTTTTCAAGATAAACGGAAGCATCAGAGAACTGATTTACAAGTGAGATTTTATAGCCCCTCTGCTTGAACAGTGAGCCGGTTCCTAATCTGCTACCCAGCCCAAAGATAAGCTCGGCGTTGTTTTCTATACTTATCTCTACGGATTGAGTTGTGGTAATGGCGCTTGAACCTAGATCCCAGGTGTTATAACAGAATGGGAACGGGCTTTCACTCTCGGCTACCTGAGAGCCGATACCTGAAGTTGCCTTAGTTTCCTTAGCGTACACGAAGTTCATCGTGGCATGAGCTGGCCCGTCATTGTCGCAACTGATTTTACAATCGGTGCAGATGCAACCGAGATAGGCGATTACCGCGTCAGTAGATAGGTTAACTCCGTTGGTGATCGTTAGGCTTGGGGGAACGTTGGCCTCGGCGAAGGTATGCACATATGGCCCGCCCCCCTCCGTGCTGGGTGTGGTCCCTAGAACGGCATACAAGAACCAGGGATTAGCTATTTCAAATTCGATAGATAGTGAACCCTCAAACTTTGAATCGGTGAAGGATTGGGCATTTCTACTCCCCAACCCGTAGAACTCTTTCAGATTGTTCTTCCGTTCGGCGGTGGAGAGCTTAACTCCCGCCCCGAACACTTTCGTTGCACTTACGGCAGAGGCAAATGTAGTCTCGTAGCCGTAATTAACATAACTCTCCGCTCCGGTTGGCATTGTTTACTCCTTTACAAACATACTAATTTTCTGTTAGCCACATTCCCAAACTTATCAGAAATGTAGCCGCTTCGATAAGACCTAAAACTATCAGAGGAACTACCCATGATTCCCGCGTGTGGGTCTCATCCTCGATCTTCGCTTCCTTGCATAGCGTGGCTTCCCGCTGGGTCTTCCAAGAAGATAGGTCGGATACCTCCAGCTCCACGTCGCGTAGGTCGGCTATCGCATTGTCAGATTCGGCCAGATGCTTAGCATATAGTACCTTCATCTCGGCAATATCGCCCCGACATTTGATGCACTCAGGCGAGGGGCAGGGCTTGGCCATTATGGATCGTTCCAGATCATCGAACTTGACAAGAAGGACTGTAACCTTTTCCTCCATTGACATTCCAGAATACTGCTCAAGCCCAGGCATGTCCCCTCCCATGGTCTCCAACTTCCCCGTCCGTCCTCACTTCTCAGAGCCAGCGGCCCGGGCGACAATGGCCTGGAAGAACGATAGTCCCAGGTAGCCAACACCAAGCAGAGCGGCGAATCCCTCGGGGGTCATCAGTTCGAACCCGGAGATGTACATGGCAATTACCACGGCGATAACGCCATAGACGAACACTTTAACATGAGCGCCCAGCTTCTCCATATTGAACGGGGTCTTCGGTTCTTCCTCGGCCTTCAAAATAACGGCAATTAAACCGATAAAGGCCACAAGAGCCGCCATCATTAACATTTCTAACATTTCCATTTATATTTCTCCTTATATGTTCAAAGCTGTCTTTCTGAGCAAAACATCAATCGTGAAGTGGTAATATCCAAAATATCCCGACTGTTTTACCTCGTTCTCTACTATCAGCAAGTCGAAAGTTAGATCGGGTGAAGTTAGCGTGCTCCCAGGATTCTTCCTGGATGCTTTGAGCGCCCGCTTCACCTCGGCCACTTGAAGTAGAATAAGAGTTCGGTTAGTGCCTTGCAGATCAACGGTCAGCCTGGTTCGCTTATTCTCCTGTGCGTACCCCAAGCTTAGCGGTTGATTGGTCTCGTCAACTTGGTAGATTTTAATTGAGTGCGGGTAATCTATGTTACGCTGTTTAACAGAATCATCGTAGATCATCCGGGGCTGCACTACGGCGGTGCTCCAGTTCTTAACGAGTAGACCGTAGATTATAGCTTCAGAATCGGTCATAGGTTCATTACCGGCATTTCTGTGCGTCTAGCTAGAATTTTATCAATATCTGCTTGCCACTTCTCGATTATCGAATCTTTGGATGGTGAGAGCGATGGGCCGTTAGGCACGGTGGCGGTGTAAAGCTCACTCTCAAGATAACGAATGGCTACGAGCTTAGTACACGCTTCCCTAATATCATACGGAACGCTGGATTCGCCATACCGATAAGTAACCCTAACCGATTTGGCATGGACCCAGGGCTTTGTATTGACGAATAAAATATGGCCGTTCGTATAATCCACATAATAATCGTCGTCCTCGCCTTCTGAATAGTCGGTACTTGCTAACAGATCGACGTAGGTTGTAAAATCGAAAAGCTCTAACTTATCTCCCGAGGCATGGCTAAACGTTCTTACATTTCTATGATTCAATGGAATAGTAATATCCCAATTGGCGTTGGAGAATAAGCCCGCATACTGGCCCTTATAACTATGATATTCGTTGGTTTCAGTAACGAACCGCCAAGCGTGGTGGGTGGTGTTATCTATCGTTTCCTCGGCCTCGTTTATCCAGCCCTCTATCTCAGTAGAAGTTGGCTCCGTGGCGGTGGTGAAAGTAAACCTAGCCCCAGTACTTGTATCCTTCAATCTCAGATGGCTGGCCACGTTCGCGGGGGTGCAATAGGTAGTTGTCATTGAACACGCTCCAGCCTACGCAAGAACCGCTTACCGCCTGCGCTTAGAACTGGGTTGATAACGGGCTTCAAGTTAACGGGGATGTCGGTGGGCGTGTAGGTCACGCTGGAAGCGGTCAGTGTGAAAGCACCCGGAACCAACGAACCGCCCAGCCCGTAAACGTTCGATACTGTTACGTCACTGGCGAGAGTGGTTACTGTGCTTGGAACGATAATTAAATCGTAGAAGGTCTGCTCCGCTGCCAGCTTTATCGTTGCGTTCCTGGTGAATATGCATTGAGATGTCTCCGGCGTCCACGTTCCGGCGGATGAATCGAAGTCCCCGCTAAAGTGGTGCACGCCCTCGCCGCCTAACAGCACGCCCCTGGTGCCGACCGTGACCTTGCCGATGAATGTAAGGTTCTTGCCTGCCGGATCGAGGGTGCACGTCTGGTCATCGTCAGCGGATGATATGCCGAGGGTGGAGCCAAAGATGGTATCGGTGGCCGGGGTTACTATCCGCCCTGCCGCCGCTGCGTTGGCCAGGGTGATGGTCATGGGGCAGTAGATGTTCCCGAATACCGGACTGGCCGCCGATGCTGAGCGAACGTAATTCAATGTTCCCAGCCCGTCGATCATCCCTAGATTCGTTATCGTTCCATCGGTGAGGGTTATAGTTTTAGTGGTCGCTATGTTGAGTATTCCCGCTGCTGCCGTCGCTAGAGTGTTCGATACATTTATTCCAGTGGTGGCCTGCGCGGTCCCGTTGACCGTTAATTTGTAGAGGTTGTTGGTCGTAGCGAACGCTAGGGTCTTGCCAGCGCCGGTGGATACCAAACATAGCTTATTGGTCGTTACCGTGCCAGCGGATTGGTTCACGCTTCCAGTTAGGGTAACGCTCGATGTTTCAAGGGCGGTAAGCGTTCCATCGCTCATGGCCCAGTCGCCAGCGATGGTAACGTTCCCGCCCTGAGTGAACACGCTGCTTGCACCGGATTGAGTGAACCCTCCGTTGAAGGCCCATGCTCCCGTTCCCTGGGTCATCACGCCGCGTGTGGAGAGGGTCGTTAATCCGGTGACGGTCAAAGTGTAGTTGGTGCCGTGGGCTAACGTGCATGTGTAAGAGGCATGAGCTGAATCGACCGTGAGCGTTGAACCCAATGCGGTGTTTGCAGTAAGGGTTACGCTCCTGTTATTGTCGCTGTCGCTTCTCGCCTCGATCAGGACCGGGCAGTTCACCACTCCCAGGTCCACCGTCTTATCTGCCGTCTTAACGAGATATTTCAGTATTCCGGTCCCGTTTATCGTCCCGGTGTTGGAGTATGTAACGCCAAAGTTGGCCGTCAGAGATGTGGAGTTGTTGACGAATGTTCCGGTAACGGTCAATCCTACCGCGCATGAGGGAGTTCCAGTCACCGTCAGTGTGGTGGAGCCGGAAATAGTGAGCGCACGGAATACGACCCCCTCGTTCAAAGTTATGGTTTTTCCCGCGCCGGTCATCACTAGCTCGAATACATCAGTGGTTATCGTCCCGCCAGCAGTCTTGGTGACGTTCCCCGCACAGGTGACGGTCTTTCCCGCCTTGGCCGTAAATGTCCCGCCCGTGGCGGCCAGCTGCCCCGCTCCAACACCCATCGCTATGCCGGTGGCCTGCGTCACCGTTCCAGTATATCCCAGGCAGGTGTTGATGGACATCGGTACGGCGGTGGTCGATGCAATGTCCCATGAGCAGTTCTGGACCGATGAATCGTCGAATATGATATTTTCATCGGTAGCCGGAGCGGTCCCCTTGCTCCAGTTCTCAGCGGTAGACGCATTGCCCGCACCGGCAGCGGCCCAGAAGTTCACATCCGCGAATAAGTCTATGGTCTGCCCTGCTTTGATGGCCAGGGATGCCGTTTTAGATGAGCCTGTGGCGTTGGGGTGTGTCCCGTCCCCACTGTCATATGCAGCAGCGAGGTCGCCACTGTTGTTGAATGTGGTGTATGTATCGGCTATGGCCACATCATCCCCGGCCTGAGTAGCTATCCATGTGTTCAGCGTTCCCAGCGCGGTGTTCTTGGTAGCATCAAAGCCGGAATCGGGCAGGACCGTGCATAATATGACCTTCGCTCCGGCCCCGGTCGCCGCTGTCACCATCGCCGCCAGGTTTGCCTCTGTGGTCTCCACCGCTACGGAGGTGTTGATGTCGTTGCGACCGCCAATGATAATAACTGTGTTGGGCGAGTATGCCAGCACATCAGTGGAGAATCTGGCGAGCATCTGCGCGGCGGTGTTCCCTGTGACCCCTTTGTTGTAGGTGGTGTTAGAGGTCATCCTGCCGAACTGTGAGGGATAGGGGTCGGTCGAACCCGTCCCTAGCGTTATAGAGTCGCCTATGCAGACGGTGACGGCCATCTCACGCCCCCTTGATGGCCTTTCTGAACCCAGCAAGGCGCTCCTTTGCCAGGATGGGGTCGCGTGGCCTCACGTTCACCCAGCCGTCGAGGGTGTCTAGTTCTGAGATGATGGCTTCCTCGATGCTCGCTCGCTC